>Ga0315914_1002464_pt1 | contig 28277 bp, 22 predicted proteins | sample MpolenodulesMG_FD_203920 | JGI IMG/M metagenome (GOLD analysis project Ga0315914, IMG submission 203920) | Medicago polymorpha root nodule microbial communities from Los Angeles, California, United States - elongated nodules | ecosystem: Host-associated > Plants > Roots > Nodule | place: USA...
TTTTTTGGAGAAGCTATTCATTTTAAAAATATCATAGACTTGACTTGGGTTGGGTGATTTAGAAATATCATTATTTGTAATGAGATCAGATACTTACGAATTACGTTATTCAACTCGTGCGAAGCACGGGTTTGTAACTAGTTTTGTTTTAAATAATTGCATTCTTTGGAAGAAAGTCTAGTAACAACTGCTTTGGCATGATTATAAGGACGACTGACTATAGCTCAAAACTTTCACTTGTACGTTGTTCGATGATTATTTTTTCTGCATATAAAAGAATAATTGCATAGTAGAACCTTGATTCATGAAACTGTGTTAAACTAGCAAGAAACTTTTGTACTACCATTTGAGGGGAACATGTGGATTTGTATTTAACCCTGAAACATGTGAGCTGCAATTTTCTTGTTCTGGTTTGGTTATTAATATTATAGATGCATACAAAATTGTATTATGTGCATAGTTTCATTTCAGTCTTGTGTCTACTAAAATGGTTCACCAATCCATATAGCTTTGAATTGAATTTTCTGATTGAGAAAACATCAAATAATAGAATGTCAAATTGTGTGGGCATAATATGGATCACCTTTGCCTTGAAAAAGAAAGAACATTGGCTATCGACTGAACATAAGTTGTAGGACAGTTAAATGCTTGTTTTGTCTCTTTGCTGGCTTCAGAATATAACCTCAAAGGTCCTGGGAAGTTGTCTGATCACAACAATGTAAGAGAACCTAGTACTTGGCTTCAGCTGATGATCCAGCAAAACTGTGAATTATCGGTTGACTGTTGTTTTTCCTCAATATAAATGAACACAAACACAGTCGCAATCACCAACCTCGTGCTAATTTGAGGGGCGTTATATATCAGTTAGTTATGAGGATGCATATCACTAATTCTATTTTCTGTTATGATATTTTTTCAACAATAATTTGATTGAAACATTATTGTAAATGGACTCTTTTCATTCATTCATCATTGCTGCTTTGTTTCTTTTTTCCAAGAGAATCACCAGTTTACCAGTCTAGTCAAGTCAAGTTGTTGAAACATTGTGTTACTATGATTAGACAAATATAAAAGAGTGAAATAATGTTACCGAGTATGTAGGGGGAAATTTCAGAACCAGACAAAATTCTCGTTCTACATGATTTTTAAGTTTCGCCCAAAAGTATATATCCAGACAGTTTCACTTGAATCTATATACATCCCATGTAATTTCATCTAGATTTATACTTCTAAATATATCAAAATACATAGCGGAAAACAACAAAATCAGGTGATGTGTTTGTTTGCTCTCATGTCAAAATACTTTCTACAGCACATGGATTTGAGGCTTATACTTGTAATTTCATAATATCTTGCCTCCAAAAGACATAGCTGTGCATCCAAACAGACAAGTACCGGCATAATACTAGCAAATAGTAGATGGCTGCTCAATAGGGGTGATGTTGTGTGCAGGGATAGTTGCATTTCCGCAGTCTGAGCTGTTACCTTGATCAACCTGATCATCGCAAGCGGAAAAAAATTAGAGGGTAAAATGGTGCACATATTATTATTATTATTATTATTATTAGGCTTTAACATGTGTTTCGTCCCTGCAATTAGGGGTCATTTAAAAATTGGTCCATGTAATCGTTAATCCTGGCAAATTACCCTTTCAAACTTTAATCATTTAAAATTTCGTCCCTCTCCCCACTTAATGACTGCCGCGTCATTAATTTGATGACGTGGCTCTGTTAATTGGTCAACCTACGCGTGAAATGACAGTTTTACCCCTGTCTTCATCTTCTTCTCATTCCCTTTTCTTCTTACTGGATTGCATCTGCACGTCATTCCCTCTTCTTCTCATCCCCTCCGTGAATTCTCTTGCTGAATCGCATCTGCACAAGCCATTAAAGTATGAACAAGATGAACACCGGTTTCTTGTGCATCAACAAGAACCACCGATCTTGTATTTTCCACCGCCGGTGGCGACATCGCCGGAACCATGCCGCCTCCGTATCTGCTCCGATCCTCTTCCGGTCGTGATTTCGCATCCAGTCACCACTGTCCCTGCCAATAACAACCTCTTCTTCCCTCTCCGGTGAGTTTCCGGTTTCTGAAATTGGAATCACGACAGTCATTTGTTCTTTTTCACCGTCACTCTTTTTCACTCGATCCAGACCTTCATGCTTCTGTTTGTTCTTCTAACTCTTTCTTGTCTCCATTCCGTGAATCAACACCCATTTGATTTTGATTTCTGTTTTCATGTCCACACCCATTTGATTTTCCAGAAAAAGGAAAAAGGAGAAAGAAGAATCACTTTGTCATATACCCTATCCTTTTTGTTTGTTTCTTACTTGAATTACTGGAACAAAATAATAACATTAGCAATTCCTGGGTGAAATTAAATATATACATGACAAGAAGATAGTGAAATTGAATACCCATAAATGGATTGAAGAAAATAGTATGTTGGTGCAGTGGCTAGCTCTCGTGGGAAACGAAATTTTGATGTTAAATTTGTGAAATGAAATTGGAATTGAAAAGAGTATAAGGTGAAGTTATATTTGTGAATGAATCTGGGAGTATAAGTTGATGTTTTTGCTGCTGTTAAGTGGTTGTTGATGATCAGAGGAAGGAGAGAAAGAGATGAAGGTGAAGGAAGAAGAAGGATGATGAGGGTATTTTTGTCATTCCCATGCCATTTTGCTAATTTGATGACGTGGCAGTAATTAAGTGGGTGTAGGGACAAAATTTTAAATGATTAACGTTTGCAAGGATTAGCGATTACAGGGATCAATTTTTAAATGCGCCCTAATTGCAGGGATGAAACACATATTAAAGCCTTATTATTACTAGCATTTAGACTAGTGCCCGTCTGTTCTATTTTCTTATTGCGATAGTGCGTATAAACTACGAACAGTAGTTTTTATGACATTTTTATTAAAATTTGTTTAAGGGGTATAATTGGAAGGAGAAAAGCCAGCCCAAAACAGCATATTTTCTTTATAGATAGTATAGATTATGATGATGACGATGATTAATAGATGATGAATGAAAGAAATACCTGCTCAACTGGTACAGTAGATAATTCCTGATGTCTCTTGGAAAGGTCTCTCAAGACACCCTGTAGAATAGACCATGACCATTGTCAAAAGGGGGACTGTTGATAATTAATCGGTCAGCATAGAAAAAATTGCAGATTCACAGTTGAACGAATTAGGCTTGATGCAACAATGAAAATACTTGCATCATCTCAAGAGACGATAATTTGACTTTTGAGGATGAGTGGAAAAAAATTAAATTGCCCTCTGACAAGTTTTAAAAGAAAATAGTCACAAAAAGTTCAAAAAGCAATATCAACAAGACTACCCAAAATTTTGATACTCCCAAACAGTGCAAAAATAGACCAGAGCCAGACATTATACATCAATAGATTCTTCATTTTGTTGTGAAACAAATTTATGCTCATATGCATTGAATTTTTATGCACATTCAATATCATTATTTTAGCATGTAGCCACAAGACATTTCAAAATATCTATAATAGCCAAATAGACAGAGCTCTTAAATATTTTCAAACAAGAAAAACTAAAAAGATAAAGCAAAACAAACATGGTTATGGAAATTCAAGCTGGAGAAGATTAAAAGAACTGAATATTCACCGCACTGATCGACAAACTACTTCTCAGCAAAACAGTCATACAAGTGATATAACAGCATATATTTGCAAATTCCAATGCAATGAAGGAACCGGAAAGGGCATGCATGAGTGTATGTGTTAGTCATATGAATGTACACATTAAAGAGAACAAAACACAAACCCACAGACACATTTTCAAAAAAAAAAAAGCCTTTGGAGAGAACACCTACCCTATTTGCCCAGAAAAGCCCACAAGCATTGCAAAGTGACCTTGGACCAGATGGCCCTCGCCGCATCATTGGGGTCGATTTTGAGCTTGTGCCACAATGTGTGCAACTATTAAACATGCAATTTAAAGAATGGTGGTTAAAATCTAGTTATAAACCTTCCACTGAAGAGAAAACTTGATACATTGTTATTTCATATTGGACTTTTCTAGAAAAATTAATTGCTACAACTAAGTCTCAACAAAAAATATATTTTGGCCATAACAACAGTAAAAACAAGCTTACGAGATTTCTGATGGACTAGCATCCTGACTAGAATCCTGGTCTGTACCACAACTATTGGACCCATCTTGTTTCTTAGAGGTAGTAAATTGACCCTTCTTTCGCTGCATCCTACATTTAAACATAAAATAAAGAGTGAAATTGGCAACAACAAAGAGAATTTAAGAGCCAAATAAGAGAAAGTGGAACATAGATAACATGGAATAGTTAATGACATGACAAATCGTCAGCTTTTAGTCCATTTAAAAATACAAGATTAAGTCCTATAAAAATGTATTGATGAGAGGCATAACCAACATTTGTTGACTTCAAGTCATTATTCATACAATACATACAACTATGCACACCAATTACATATAACAATACAGCATACACCAAGCATGTCACAAGGCATTATCATTCCTTTCACCTTTCACTCTATGAGATATAAATTATTGAGGTATCGTGCATCCAAGATACTGATGGGGAATGCTGTTCTTTGACTAGAGGAAGAAGGAACATGACAGCACTACTGTTAGTTTCTTGTCTACTATGGTCAGAGATCAATATTTGTTTCTAAACAAAACAATAGGAGCATATTCAAACAAATACTTCATATTTCTTGATTTCTTAGTCTGTGCCCTAAGAGGAATTGTCAGCAGGACTCGTCCCAGAACTCTTTTGACAGGCAACATGAACCTAAGTTATCCTCAAATTCTCGGTCAACTAGTGATATTTCTAAAATTTGAGAATCAAAATCATTTGAAGGAAATTAAATGAAGAGAATTGCAAAAAATACCAATCACACTGAAAATAACACACAAAACCAAGGACACCAATCAAAAGGGCATAAAAGAATCTTTATCAACACATTGAACAAAGGCAATTTGACATTTTTTAAGATTACAAGTTTGTCAGTTCCAATTCCTCCTCAATTAAAAAGACAGGGTTCTCAATAGTATAGGTTTGAAATTGCCCATAAATATCTGTTGTTGTATAGTCAATTTGCCAAAATTAAATTGTCAGACCCGCCCACTGTAAAATCTACCATCCTATGCCACTTCAAAATGAAAAGGCAATTTAAAGCACAAATTTCTGTGATAGACCAGCAGCACATATGGTCTGTCTTGGGCTTGACTTTACCAAGTCAAGCCTAAATGCCAACATGATTCTATGTAATATACATTTTAAATCTGAAAATAATTGTATGTAAGAGGAAGCCTGGATGCAAAGAAAACACGATCAAACTGGGATAACTAAGCCCGTAGACCAGCTTGCTAACAGATCTAATAGCAAACCGTTCAGTTGTATTATTCTCTTGTTATATAATATTCTACAATTATATCGTATCTACAATTTACCAACAAATTGCTTTATAGAAGCAAAATCGAAAACTTATTCCTAATCATCATTCGCATGATAAATCTGACATATAAAGCAACAAAAATGTTGGGCGTTATCGGACCTGAGTGCAACTTCTTGACGTACTTCATATCTAACTTTCTTATCAAAGCATCTTTCTTTCCTCTTCTGCCGGAACCTAAGTAATGAGGCTTCTCGATGTAGTTGACTATATTTTGTAGGAAAATCCATTGATTCCTGCACCAAAACCCAAAGGATTATAAATTTCCATTTGCACTTGAACATTAATCAAATCCTATTATCTATGAAGCATGTATACTTGACATGATAAGGATACGACACAGATACGGCGATATGGAAAATTTTAAATATCAAGACACGATATGGAAAATTTTAAATATCAAGACACGATATGGCCAAAATACTTTAATAAATAATTAAATTTAAATTAAATATATAAATGAACAAATTTATAAACATAACTAAAAATGATGTTGATAATAAAGAAACGTTCACTTTAAAACAAGTAACAATTACATATCTGAAGTACCGTCCGAAAAGGAAATCATAAGTACTACTACTATCATGGGCAGCCGTATCCAGAGCACAATAAAATTATATCCGACACGTATCGGCCAATTTATCATTTTTAAAATATAAAGATTAATTGCTGGATACTTTCCCCGTATGTATCAGGATATATCCGTGTCAGATACGTGTCGAACACCGATACTTTGGCTTTTTTGGAGTGTTGGGGCTTGAGAGCCTATTATGATTTATGAATAATGCCATTCACACAGAGTGTCATTCACGTCACTCGCACGTCAATTTACCAATTCCTATGTTGAGGACCATTATCAATATATCCACTCCTGAACTCTCCCACACCAAGCCATCTTTATATCCCCTAACCTACAGGTATTGTTGACCTAAGCTAGCATTTAGCAAGCCATAGATCGGCAAATTAATCACTATGTTCTTCCACTCACTAGTATTTACTTCCCACATCTAATGCATATTCAAATTACAAATTTTCAACATATTACAAGCTGGTGAAGTGATTTGAGTGCAAGTTTGTGTGAAGAGCATTATTATTCAACAATTATAAAACATACCACCCTCAAACTTTGTTGAGGCACCGCATTCACACCAGCATCAGGTTGTTCACATCCACCCAACAGTAACAACACCGATTGAACCTGTAACATGAAACCAAATACGAATTTTCAATCCCAAATAATTAAAAAAAAATCAATTTCAGCTTAAACCAATTTCAGTAACGAAAGTGTCACAAAATCACCAAGAAAAATCAATAATAAACAAACTAAAACCACAGAAAAAGAATTCCAACAATTGAGAATCGAACCTTAGCCGGCGTAACAGAATCAAAGACATAAACTTGACCACGAAACGACAGCGTAAGCTGATCAGATTCCTCAAAACTTTGAAGTGCGAATTCAGGATTTTCGCCGCCGTTGCCGTAAACAGCATCGGAGTTGGAATCATCGAGTGGGTGAGTTTCGTACTGAATTTGGGCGTCGACGCCGGCGTCAGGGCCGGAACCGTCGTCGCTTTCGCCGGCGGTGATTGGTACGGTGGTGTTCAAAGGTTGAGAGTGTTCGTACATTGGTGGTTCCATTGCAGCAAAGAGAGAATTTGAGAAGAGATTGAAACCCTAATTTGTTGCAAAGGTTTTGAGTTTGATTGGGATTTTTGTGTTCGCGAGTGTGAGGGGGAAGAGAGTGTCGAAGGTGAAGGCAAGTTCAAGAGAAAGACAATACAACGAACAAGGTCATAAATCATAATTAAAAATAAAAGTGACTAAAATTGACCCTAGTAATGGTGATATTTACAAGGCTTGCCAAGTTAAAGCCCAATGGGCCTATGGAATATGGATTGTGTCTTACTATTATTAGATTATGAAAATTGCTCTTTAACTTCTAAAATTACTCTCATGCATCTGAAAATTACCTTACTATCTTTTATGTTGAGGAATGCTAAGGACAACTTCTCTTACACTCTCTCCCAAACACTCTCTTAACTATTGGTCCACATCATTTATAAAAAATATTTTACCTGCTTACCAGCTACACAAGTTCAAAGGCAAGCCATTAATTTTTTTTATTCAAGATTGGAAAAAAAAGAATGTTCTTCGTCCCCAACTATATATAATGACCAAATCATTCTCCTATTCAAATCAGCAGCCACACCTCAACAATTCAAATAATTCTTTACAACTTTTTTTTTGGAGCTGCTACAAATTGATTCTTTGCACTTTGAAAAAGTAAAAAAAATAAAAACTAGATTCTTTGAATTTTCCCAATAATTGGATTTTAACTCAGTGTTTCTCTTTATATTCATCTCTTTTGCAACAACCTCATCCTCAATTAACCAAACTATTGTTCATCGATTCAGATCCCATATTCTCCAATTCTAAAATCGAAAAAGTCACTTATCTTCTTCCTTGAAACTATTGAATCTGAATCATGAATCCACTTCTAATAATCACCAGAAAAATTCTGCTCAAACACAAGTACCATACCCAAACACTTTTTTTACATTTTAAAATTTCTCTATTAAAAAGTGGGTTTTATTGTTCTGTGACTTTCCTCGTCATTCTCTTCTGCAGCAACACATACTCAACCAGATAAAATAGGCTCAAATCTTTCTTTTTCTTTTCAACCCATGTGTCCTTCTAAATCAATGACATAACAATTTTTGGACGATTCACGTGCTATCATCACCTCTTCGCAAAGAATTTGACAACCTCTTCTTTGCTTCCGATGATTTTGCAGAATGTGAAAAAGAACATAGTTTTGAGGTCTTGAAGAAAATTAGTTATGGGGGCTTCATGACAAAATTGCAGAAGAAACCGAATAAATTGTTGTTTAGGGGAGATGAAGTCAATATTTATCAATTATCATTATTTTTTATTTTAAAATAAATTATATCTATGAAGCCAGTTACCAGTTGCAAAGTTTATTTTGAGGAGTGACGTGGACCAATCATGAAGAAAGTGTCCAAAAGCAACTAAGGGAGCGATTGCAATTAGCATTCCTCCTTTTATGTTTGCTCCTAAGCTAAATGTTAAAGAGCAAAGAGTTAACTATCGTTGGGATATTGAAGTTAGTTTTGGACGTAATTTAGTGATTTCAGAAGCTTAAAGAGCAGTTTCTTTAGATTACCAAAATTTCTACTCCCCTATATTCTTAAAGCCCTCAAATTATTAACACCAAATTTACAAAATTTATCCTTTTCACATGCTATAATGTAGGTGGAATTTGTTCAGATTGTATAATTAAGATGCATAGAATATATATGCATGAACATGTATTTTGAAACTTGTCATTTTCTTCAACTTTCCTATTCAAAAGTACTCTGAACCAGACTCTGTTTTTACAAACTATATGTTTTAATACACTTTCCTATCATCTATCCGCTCTATTCACACAATTTTCATCTTAAAACAATAGTCAAATTGACACAAAAAAAGTAACTACATGCTGAATCAAAGTGAAAAAATGGACAATTGTTTGAGTTAGATGTGATTTCTGACATGTACTAAGCAGACTTTAATCCAATGCCATCGACGTTCTTTAAAGACAAAAGTCATAACGACAAGTGGCATTCATGTGCGGCACGTATTCTAGGCCTAATTCTAATCTTTGACGTGTGATTTGTTTATGGGTATCTTGTGTGTCGATATGATCAATTTTTCTGTGTTTTTGTAGTGAAGTTGAACAAGACTTGTTTTCTTTTTTTCTTACAAGTCCTCTCGTGCACCATTTGTACATTTCATTACTCCTTGAATTTTTATTTATTATTAAAAATACAAATTAATTTTTCTCTTTAAAAATTGGTAAGGGAAAAGGCTTGCATATAGTACTCTACTTTTGTGAGTAGTATTGATAATCAAGATAAAGAAAAGAACTTCAATATAACCTTTATATATATAAGAGAAGATAAAATATAGATAATATAGACCAAAATCATTTATTTTACAGTGATGAAGAATTGCATATACATCACGATTATTTCCTAAGGTTTTTCATGTTTTCCAATTATGGAATACTTTCGAAATCAGTTTAGAGGCTATTTGTAATAGCTTTTTAAGGAAAAAATAACTTTTCTTATAAAAAAAAAAAATACATTTAAGTGTTATATCCGTTTGTTACAACTTTTTAAAAAAAAATTATAATACAAAAAAAAACATAGAACAACTTCAAATGAAAAGCCGAAAACTGATATTTGTCGGAGGCATGAACCCTTGGAAAATATCATGCATTTACGAGGGCAAAGTTCTCACATACCCTTGGAAAAGTTCGTTTCAAGAATATGGTTTTTGATAGGGGTTTAACCCTTGCAAAAAAAAAAAAAAAAAACCTCACAAATGTTTAGACGGAAAACACACACATATTTAAATTTGTAAAGCTGCCAAATACAATCCCTCGAAAATGACCATTTTATAAACTTATTTTGAAAAGGTGTTTTCTGAAGGTCATAACCTCTCACAAATTTTGACCACTTTTCTGCAAAATCGACCATTCTCACTCGTTTTCTAACTTGGTGTTTGTCAGGGGTTGCCCCTCGAAAAACCCTTAGTGTCATTCTAGTACAAATACCACTGGATCCCTTCTTGATATCATTCACTAGACACTGAAATTATTTTACTATTTTCTTTCCTCGTTCATATACTTTCTGCTACCCAAAATTCATATATTTTCTCTGTTCCTTCATCATTCCTATTTTTTAGGTGGAGGAGCTTTCCCAAAGAGGAAGCACAACGGCTACTGCAAGCATTAGGAGAATGAAAACAACAAGTGATGGAACCACCGAAGGAGTTGCTGGAACTATGGTTCAATTTTACGTCGATAGTGCCCCTGGACTCAAAATCTCCCCTATTGTGGTTCTTTACCATGAGCATTGGTCTTAAAGCTTTTTTTTTTTTATATCCTTCATGTGATGTGCAAGTTGTATTTTCACCCGCAAACATGCTTAAGGGATATAAGGCAAGAAGTTGAGTTTATTTTTTGGACATTTAGTATACGTTGACTATGTTTGTTTTCTACATGAACCAAATTAACTCTTTTCATTCCTAATATCGTACTCAATGCAAGTTGGCATATGATCATGACAATGGAACTAGCATAAGATCATAGTGACACTCTTTCTATCAAATGGGCGACATTGTTTGTTTGTCGTCTGATGAAACTTATCTTAAAATTTGGTAAACTAGAGAGTGAAACTTTACAATAATTTAAAATAGCTCCGAATTTGAAATTGGTATCAGTTTTATTGGAGATGTTATTAATAATTGTCTTTGTTGACAAGCCAAATTATCACCTCTTTTAGATCAAATGCTTTTGCGCTTCGAATGGTTAAGGAATGTCTTGAAACCAAACTGTCTTTGTTGCTATATACTCACCATTAACATGCCTCAGGCACATTCTGTAACACCTTTGTCCTTGAAAATTGATGCATCCACGTTTCAATTAACCTCACCGATAAGGTGGTTTTCTCCATTTGGTCTCATTGTTGTTATTGTTTTGCGTTGTACTAGTTCTGATGCCTAGACTTGAAACGTTTACCATATGTTGCTACTTCACACACTTGTTGCCTTTGATGCCCATACCGGAAATGTTTGCCTAAAACTCTATTAATGAACTTAGACCTTTGTTCATATCCCTTTGATGTGTATTTCTTTTTGTTAAAAAAATATAATGAATAATATTTTTTTTATTCGAACATTTTAATAAAACTATTTAATGACAACTTTTATATCTAATTAAAAAAATTAATTGAATTTTAAATAAATTAAACTTCCCAAATACAAAATAATAATAAAAAAAAGACATCTGAGAGGGGAATGCCCTTCACATAGTTTATCACAAAAAAATTGTCCATCAAACTAACGTGCTATCTAATCAGTAAAAAGGTTGACAACTGAATGAAGGATTTTGTTAGGAGTCATCATAGGATTACTCCACGCTTTTTGACGGTGATTTGTCAAGGGTAAGCCCCTCGTAGATTTGACAGGGACTAAACCCCTCGCAAAACATTTACGACGAACATTTTTGCGAGGGATTATTTAACTAATAATCTCTCATGTGATTTTGTACCCAAACCTATTGATATCGACTAGACTAACCTACGTTGGTTGAGTATGTATACATATAATTTTAACTTTTTTTGTTAATACAAAAATATTATAATTTTATTTTTAACTTATTGAATACTAGTAGGTTATTCATCATAGTAATCATTGCTTAAAATATTACTAATATATGATATAGTTCTTACTTTGCACCAAAAGACAAATAATAATAAATTAGTTTTTACTAATTATTTATCCGTGGACCGCTAAACCATATGAGTGCCGCCCATCATGTGATAGCATGGGATTTGATTTTACTTTTTTAATATATGAACTTAGAAACTCTCCACAGTGGTCAGTTTAGAATATATATATAGGCAAACAGAAGTATACAGGGCAATATTATAGTAGTTTAGCATAATGGTTGGTTGGGAGTTTAATTTTCTTTTGAGAAATAATCGTTGGAAGTAAGAACATGCTAGAATTGTAGTACGTCCCGTTGCCAATAAAGTAATCGCTGCATATGAAATAGATTGTTGACGAATCAAGCTTAGTGTCATGGTAATCAATTAATTAATTGAATTATTAAGCTGTTAAGCATTGGTTTTATGATAAGTGGTGTTTTACTCATATATTATGTACTCTCCGTCCCTTCTTAAAGGAGTGTATTTTACAAAAATTGTTGGTGATAAAAAATAGTTGTTGGAGTAATAAATTGTCTCGAATGTGTGTGACTATTATTAAACAACTCTTTATTAAAAGTACATTTAATTTTAACTTTACATATGTTAGAACAAATTAATGGTATTAATAAAGAGTATATTAGGATAAAGAGTAATAAATCTAAAAATTTGTATTTTTTTTAAAGGAAAATCTAAAAATTTGCATATATAATCTTATATTTAAATTTGCATATATAATCTTATATTTAAAAACAATGTTTTTTTGAATTGTCTTATAAGTAAGGACGGACTAAAATAGACAATAAATCACTCGTCTTCTATATATCTAAAAGAAGAAAAGTGGTGACGACTAAAATTTAACATGGAAAAAAGCGAGGAAAAAATTATCAGACAAAATGTGAGGTATAGTTGTAGAATATTTCAATAACCTTATTAAAATTATATATTCAATTTTATCGACAAGAGTAAGATAGTATTCAATTCATCACCTTATTGACAATATTAAGATTTAAACTTTTTGATGGATAAAGGTAAAACACGTCAATCTTGCATTTAACTACCACATATGATGGATGAATCCTCTTGTTTTTTAGTTATTTTGTATCTTTTGTTCACCTTTTTTGAGGTAGATCTTGACGGTTTGATGTATTTGTTCTTCTTCTTTACTTCTCTCTAACACTTCTTGTACTTGGAAAGTAAAGCTGATTGGTTAATATAATTTTATTGTAGTTATTTTTTTAAAAGATAAATAAAAAGATATTGTATATATATTCAGTTGCATGCTATTGATTTTCACCATTTTTGGGTAAAAAATCATTTTCAAACCCAGTTCCAATGGGCATAGGCCTATCACAGATTAGGACTAATACTACTTCCAACGAGAGAGAAATTATCATCTTAGAGCATCTACTATAATAGAGAGTCAATTTTTTTTTTGCTTAAATGGATCTCATAAAATGTAAAAATGATAGATATATATTCATTTTTGAACAACTTTTAAAATAAAAGACCATTACTTTAATTAAAAAAGTTAGGATCCATTCCGCGATTAATCAAACTAGTCTTACGATAGTCTAACAACTTTTAGTTGTGTTGTTTGTGTGTACTATACATTATTTTGAGTAGTGATATTTGAACAACCATTTGATACAATTTTTGTGACAACTTCTTTTTTCTCTTTTTTCATTGGTCAAAAACAATAAAGAGAGAAAAATGAATAGATAAAATAAGAAAATAATGTGAGTATGAGAGAGAAAATTGTTAAAAAGTTGTCACAAAATGGTTGTACAAATATCATTTCTCCATTATTTTATTTTAGACAAAGTTGTCTCGCTTATAAATATACACCAATAGCAATGAACATTTTTAAATTCTAAGCCCTACAAAAATAATGGAATTCGGATAGGTTTTTGTCATTTTAATATTAACAAAACTCAACACCAAGATACGGCAATAATGCAAATTATACAAAACGGGAAAGAGAAAATCTAAGCATCACATTGTTTAACCTAAAAAAGTATAAAAGTATGGATTAGAATAAGAAATAGACAAAGTTCACGCAGACCAAGGGGATGAAGCACCAGAAAGCAAAAAAACCAATAGATGATTCGAGTCAAAAATAGTACTAATAAACTGGCCTTTACAGCTAGCACATATACACACGATAATTGATTGATCAAACTATCAATATCACATTCGTAGGTTCATAGAGAGCTCCCCAAAAGTCATATGAGAGTCGTCACATGCCCTTATTATAAAAGATAAAATTCATGTGTACCAATAAAGTAACAGTAGAAAAAAAGAATGGTCCAACTCCGTCATTGTAGCATATGTGGATAATATTTCCATTGCCTAGAGCTGCGTGATTCAGTTTTTTACAAGAGAGTAAATATTAATTTTGTTTTGATTGGAGTAGAAATATTTTAAGATTAGGCTAACTTGTGTCTTAAATGCATATATTAAGGAACTTAAAAAGAGTAACTTTGTATTAAAAAATATAATATTTTAACTTTTGAGAAGTTAAATGCATGACTTTTGACACGTACATTTCTATAATAAGTTTATTAACATGTGCTCTTGTGGGTACAAGTTAGCAATTGTCATATTTTAATGGGAAATATCAACTTGTGCCCTGCACTCAAGGCACAAGTTAAGAAACCAAAGATAGAAATATTTTGTTGAGAATTGTGCATTTAATATTCTAGAAATTTAAAATCTTATTTTTTTAGACAAAATTTATGATTTAATTCTATTTTTAGATTCTTAACTTGTACCCTTAGAGCATAAGTTAACACTACCCAATTTTAATTAGTGCTAGAATGTCAAATAGGGGTAGTTCTGTATTGGATAAAAATGGTATGTGAAAACATATAAATTCATGTTTGATATTGTTGTAGATTTGTGCATTGAATCACTGTGATTTTATAAACTCCTACATTGTGTAGATTCAAAAGCTCTAAATGAAAATGTTGTGTCTAATTTTACATGCGTGGTTGCTTAAAGGCCAATATTGTGATAATCCAAACTTCTACGATGATCTAAGAGCTTTTCTTTTGAGGTTATTTATTTGACTTAATCGTAGTTTTGGTAAACTTGATATTTGTTCTTGTTAAAAAACACATCAATCATTGGAGAGGTTGATGGTGGTTGATGTCTCTTGTGTCAGAGGTTGTCGGAGGGGAAAAGTACATGCTAAAGATTCTCTAATACCAAAATCAGCTTAAAAATAACAGGAAATAACATTTGTATAACTATTTTGTGATAATTTTTGAATATCTTTGTCTCATAATCACATGATGTTCTTATCTCTCTCTATTTCTCTATCTCTATTGTTTTTTATCAATAAAAAAAGAGAAAATGAGATAATTGTTACAAAATATCAGTACTAAAAAATAATACAGCGAATAGTATGGAAAATAAGAAGGAAAAAACTTAGGTACGATTCCTTCGATACTTTTTGTATGGTTCTTGATTATATTCACCATGATTTTCTCAAAGTTTGTTATATAAAAAAAATGTTCTTTTAGTTAAGAACCATGTGAAAAACACCTAAAAAAAATTATACATAAGTTTTGTCCATATAAAAAATACATAGAAAGTAAGAGGGGTTTTTCACATGCCTTATGTCTTGGGGTCATAAAGAAACGGGTTCGCATTTCATTAGGTTGGTCTAACATCATACTAAATCTTTCCTTTACTAGACCATTTTTAGCCAAATACAACTCTAGTGAGTCCCTCCTATTTGAGCTCAACTCTAGTGCTTAGAGGATTAGGTTCACCATGAGACGACCAATTAACCTTAAAGTGGACATCACAAGTGAAAATGTTTGTAAATACAAAAATTGCTAACAAAACATCTCATAATAGATGAGTGCATGAGAGATATTTATAATTTGAATAGTTAATTATTGTTTAAAAATTTATAACTTTATTAAATGTTTTGATTTTCTTTTGTACAAGCAATGTTTTCAATTCAATGTACAAAATTTAGAATTTAAAACTTTATCATTTTATAATATTGATTTCTTTTTTAAAAATTTAGCCGTTTTTATCTCTTATCAAATATTTGATCTAAAATATGACGATATAATAAATTTTAAATAAAATAATTAAAAAATTCTTACGATTTCATCGTTAGATTATATACCACGTCATTTAAAATATACTGCATCTCACATTTTTTAATTTAAAATATGATAGAGATCAAAACTATCACATTTTAAAAGACGATAACCAAATCTGTAAAATAGTAAAATAATGAGACCAATATTACAATTGAGTCAATGATTAAATATAATTTTTATTAAATTAATAAAAAAAACTTTAGTAATTTTTAATCCACTTATATTCACATAATGATCTTTATTAAAGAGTTTGCTCTTCTCAATTTTTCAAATGATTTTTATCTTCGGTGTCAGTTTCGGCATATCGGACTCACTTCTTAACAAAATTAGTAATTTTTTATGTAAGAATAATTACTTTGAAAGTAAGTAAGGCAACATTGTGTCTAAACTCAAGTATACCGCATCTCCTCTCCTGCTGACTGCTGTTCTCTTCTTACATACGCGTCACGTACCCATTGGCTAACAATTTGACGTGTCCTATTATAACAATGGGTGCACACTATACCACATGCATACATTAACAAACCAAAATTTAATTCATATTTTATCAACGATTTCCCACCCACTTCAATATTCCATTCCATGATCCTCTCAACTAGCAAATTGCATTGCTTTCCTTCTCCATAAAATATTACTAACATACTCACATTTTACATTTACTTAACCAACCATATACCACCTTAGCTTGCACCAGTTTTTAGACACAAGACTCAGTCTCTCTCACACACACTCTTGTTTTTCTCTCTCTTACTTCTCATTTTCCACCGCCTCAGAAGCAGATTTCCCAACTCGGTGGGTTTTCGTTTTGTTTATCTTTTTCATATAGAGTTTTGCAAATTTGCAACTGCCACCTTCTCACGCTAGCTTGGTGCATGCAATTTCTGTTTCATCAAACAGAAACTCATTCACGGCGGTGATTGTTATTTTGGATTAAGCTGAGTACCGACGACGGAGACGGCGAAGACGGAGAAAAGTGATTCGCACGTGTGTACGTGCAAAATAACAAGCAAGTGCAGGTTCGTTTGGGTTGGTGGTTAAAAATAAAAAAAAACAGTTAGAGATCATCACGGTTATTTTGTGAAACTCTCAACAAGAAAAGGAATGCCTCACAGAGCAACTTACTTTTTTCCTAGGCAATTTCCAGAGAAAAGGTTCGATGAATCTTCAAAGAGTAGTACATTAGATCACGAGAAGAAAAAATCTGCAGTCAAATCAACCGATACGACTTTTTGCAATGAAAACGACGTGCCGAAAAGCTCAAACACTCCTACCAAAGACAATCTCGCAAAAAACTCTGCTGTCTCGGAACTCGGTAAAAAGTTCCGAAACGAGCAGAAGCAAATTGCAGCGTTTTGTGATTGGTTGGTTGATAAAAGACACAGCCACCACCATCGCCGCCGTCATCATCATCATCACCGTCACCGATCAGATCATATTCTACATGAAGAGGACGAGGAGGATCGTGAGCTTCTGCTTCCGGATTCGGCGAAGGCGTCTTCGCCGGAAAAGGATGCTGTTGATGTTGATAGAAGGTTTGACAGGGAAGTTTCGTTATCGAGATTGTCGAGTGGAAGCAGTTACGCCACGAGTTTGTTTGCTTCGGATGTTACCGTTACTGCTACATTCTCAAGTGATGATATTACGAAAGAAGATACGTCGTCGTTTCGAGTTTCTACAAATGAAGTTACAAGAAGGAATGAACAAGAAGAAGAAGAAGAGGAACATCATGAAGAAGAAAAATGCAACGATGAGAAGAACTATGCTAAGGAGTGTAAAGAAGGCTATGAACTACAAAAAGCCTTGGCAAAGAGGCTTTCTTTCTTATCAACCCTTGGTTCGGAACCGGTTCTCACTTTTGATACTGGATTAGAAACCTGGGACGTGGAATCAGTTTCTCGTCGTTTATGGGTACGATATCTAAATGATGTTTGTGTATCTTTAGTGCATGTTTGATATCAAGGTGTACAATGTAGATTTTGTAAAATCATGTGATTTTGTCAAACACGCTGAGCTACCAAACATGCACTTAGATCGAATGTGAGTTTTTGATCGAATCACGTGCATTTTCTAACTCTTCGATAAAATTATGATATAAATATGATTTAATCAAACTCAGTGTTTTGTTTAGTGGTATCACAATGGATTTGTTAGAATTAAGGTGGATCACCTTATTGATTGTAGGTTTTTCTAACTTTCAGTAAATTCCATTAGCGCAGTATGATTCTGGCAATCCCACAATGATATCATACATGCAAGATGTGAATTTGATAGTATTATGTACATTTTGTAGGTCTTTAAAAATTATTATGATATGATTTTGTCAAGATCACTGATGCATTTAGTTTAGTATGAGATTGAGATCAATAATGATGGTTTTGGTTGTGATTTTTTTGTCTCAGGTGACAGGGTGTTTGTCCTACACTGACAAGATTGCGGATGGATTTTATAACATATTGGGAATGAATCCGTACTTGTGGGTAATGTGCAATGACATGGAGGAAGAAGGGAATTTCCTTCCTACATTGATGGCGCTTAAAGCGGTTGAACCCAATGAGAGTTCTTTGGAAGTGATTCTTATTGATAGACGCGAGGATTCTCGTCTACAAGTACTCCAAGATAAAGCTCAAGAGTTGTATTCTGCTTCTGAGAATGCCTTGGTGCTCGTTGAAAAGCTTGGAAAACTTGTTGCTATCTTTATGGGGTAAGAATAAGATCAGAATGCATGAGATCATCATAAGAATAACGATCATGGTTTTAAATAAATGTCTACAACCGTGATCTAGACAATTTTGATCTAGATCGGGGGACATAACAATTTTTTATAATCATGATGCAGCCGATAATAATGAAAAATTAGTATTAGTATTTATTTGTTTGTCGATTTATTTATGTGTTTGGTGCTGGATGTATGAAAAGGGGTTCCTTCCCTGTGGAGCAAGGGGATCTGCAAAAAAGGTGGAAGATGGTTAGTAAGCGGTTGAGGAATTTTCATCAGTGTGTTGTGCTTCCAGTTGGTAGTTTGTCTACGGGACTCTGTAGGCATCGTGCAATTCTCTTCAAGGTAAATCATTTTGTTACTTGGTGATTGTTTGGATGGTTTATTTATGTCTATTATAAACAGTTTAATTGATTGCTTATAGCATAAATACCTATCATATAAGTCATTTATGTATAAATTATTTCTATAACGAGATAAAATAAAGTAAGTTGACAAGTTATTAACCGTTTACATAAAACTATTAGTGAGAGCTAATGCAAATAAGCCATAAACTGTTTACAGACATGTGGTTAGCTGATACCATAACCTTTTCAAACAGTCTTGCACGTGCTATGCGAGTAGATAAAATCAAACAAGTCAATCCAAATAGCCCCCCCTAAGAGGAGGGTGTGGATTAACATAAGGCCTTGAGATATTGATTGTTATTCACTGTTGGTTTTGTTTTGTTGATGCAGAGATTGGCGGATTATATAGGTTTGCCATGCCGCATTGCTCGAGGTTGCAGGTACTGTGCTTCAGATCATCAATCCTCTATTCTTGTGAAGATCAAAGATGACAGGCAACTGTCAAGGTTAGTGCAATGGCTACTGTGGCTTCTTTCTTGGATTCCATCAAATTTATTTGTTAATTTTATGTTTTCCTGGCTTCAATAGTCTTCAACCGGTTTTAGATTGATAATTTATATGAATCATCATTACATCTCTGTTTAGATTGCTCATATATATTAGGATTTTGGTTTTGCAATTAATAACTTACTGTCTTAGTTGAAGGTTTTTTAAGTTCACTCATGATTGTCAAGAACTCAAATTTGTTTGATTCCTTTGTCAGGGAGTATGTTGTTGACCTTGTTGGGGAACCAGGAAATATTACCGGGCCAGATTCCTCGATTAATGGAGCATATGTGTCTTCAACACCTTCTCCATTTCAAATTTCTCATTTGAGAAAATCTCAATCGCCCTACGTGGATGATGCAGCATCTCCTCAAGTTATAAGTTTTAACCAGAGTTCTTCCAACAATCAATTGTATTCAGGTATGTTGGGCATATACCTGGCCATTTAACTTCCAACTGTTTAGAACTACTATTATTTCAAGTTTAGCATATATGTTGCATTGATGCATTTTTGTTCATTTAGGTGCATATATTATTTGAACCCTATTTATAGTAGGGTATATATAAATAGTTTTACCAAGTGGTTTCTTCAGTATGAATTGTACTTCATTGCAAATTATGCAGATTCATACAGACATCATGTTATGTGCATGTGTAAATTTATCTATTTATATCATCAATCAAGTTTTAGCCTCATGTTTCATTTTCCATTGCCCCAAAAGTTTCATATGGAGTATGGCTGGTTAGGAAGTTTAAGAATGATACCTATCCTTGGATCATACAGTTCTGTCTTAATAAATTTGAATTTAGAGACCAATCAGATTTTGAAGTTGGTCTTAGTTGCTACTCAATCTTTTACAGGTTGCGTACAGATAGATCAACCAAATAAAGAAACTGATTTGCTCAAAAATAACAATGACTTGATTTATGCTTCAGTTGATAAAACTCCTGGAGGTACAGAACCACCTGTAATTCCTTTTGGCTTGAAAGGCAGCAACATCAATGTGCAAAATTTACGCTTACTAATTTTTCCTTCCACTTGTGAAGGTGTTTCTGAAGCTCTTCGCCCAGCCTCTGAAGCATTATTACATGACATTCCATTTGTTGGTAAAGATTCAGTTGTAGTCCAAGAAATTTCTTACAATGAGATCATTGCAAAGGGAAGTTCAGTGGTAACTGGTATCCAGTCAAAGCAGGAACAAGTAGAAAATCGACTTTATAACCAGGGTGCTGGGGATATTCCAAAATATGTGAATCTTGAACCATCACTAGCGATGGACTGGCTTGAGATATCATGGGATGAGCTGCGGATCAAAGAACGCATTGGTGCTGGTAAACTTTCTGTTTCTCATGCTTTGCAGTTTTGAAGGAGCATAAATGACGTGATGGCTCTAAATGTTACTGCTCTTTCATTTATGCAGGATCATTTGGGACAGTGTACCGTGCTGAATGGCATGGATCAGTAAGAGTTATATTAAGCACTTTTTTTCTTCATACTGAAATTTACTGTTTTTTTGCATATATAAGTTCATGAGTTAATAATGCTTTGTAATGGCGTCACAGTCTCTAGTTACTTAAATCTGTTTGATTGTAGACTTGTAGTTAATTACATGAATAAGGTTTAGCTGCCATGATGATTTGATATTTTATTACTCTTCCCTTTGTTTTTATCATCTTGGTGTATTTATCCAATGTTTTAAAATTGCAGGATGTTGCTGTCAAAGTTTTATCAGTTCAGAATTTCCATGACGATCAGTTGAAAGAGTTTTTACGAGAGGTTTGTTTTCCTAATATTTGATTAAACGAATGTTACGCAAGGTCTATCTATTTATTGCATAGGATCTAAGTTATGCTTCAATTAAGGGGTGTTTTTCTGGCATGCCATTGAATGCAAGTATTAATTGACTCATTAGGGTGATGAGTTGCTTTGGTATAGTGTTGTGTACTTGATCCTTTTCTAAATACAATGAATTTCTTTTGTTTAAGATAGTGTATGTCTTTTATTTACTACGTACTTTTTCTTTTTGTTCAGTATTTTGACTTCTATGCGGAAGTTACAATTGATGATATTATTCATTGCTTCAGGTTGCAATAATGAAACGTGTCCGCCATCCAAATGTGGTGCTCTTCATGGGTGCGGTTACAAAACGTCCTCATCTATCTATAGTTACTGAATATTTGCCCAGGTAATCAACCTTCTTTGGTAGTTAACTAAATGTGTTTTAGGAATATTACACCAAGATTTCTGAATGTCTTACTGTTGTTTCTTGGTGTGTCTATCGCAGAGGCAGTTTATTCCGCCTGATTCACAGGCCAGCATCCAGTGAAATGCACGATCCAAGGAGAAGATTACGAATGGCTCTAGACGTGGTTTGTACATAACATTCTTCTTCTTTTGTTACATGAATAAATTAAATTGTAGATGATATATGGTTTTTTTTCTCATTGTAGGCTAAAGGGATCAATTATCTTCACTGTCTGAAGCCTCCAATCGTGCACTGGGATCTCAAATCTCCAAACCTGTTGGTAGACAAAAATTGGAATGTAAAGGTATATTGAATCTGATCGAGAGACTCAGTTTCTCCTTAATTTTTTTAAAATATTTGAGAAAGGAGGTGATTATTTTTTTCAAATTCATGCTCAGGTGTGTGATTTTGGGTTGTCCAGATTTAAGGCAAATACTTTCTTGTCATCAAAATCTGTTGCTGGAACGGTAAGTCTCTTGAATTCTAGCATGTGCATAATCGACAATATACACTAGTGTTGAAGTTTTCTTTTAATTAAGTCGCAAGTGATGATCCACTGCTTCCGAATAAAATAATTCAGGTAGCAATTTCAAGTTTGAATTTTGAAGAGAATTTTACTTGTAGAGTTACCATACATTAGAAAACCACTGTAAAGTAGACAAAATAGCTGTTAATTCTCTTTAACCATGTCCTTTGAAGTTGTTCTTAAAATAAAATGATATAATCCTGATTTCTGAAGTTGTTTTATTACCATAGAGATTCGGTTTTTGACAGTCAATTATTTGATGCTGCCTTGGGTGGTAAGCATGTACTCTTTCTGGTGTGCTTCATGGAAGCCAGTTTGTATACTCCCTCTTATCCTTAATGCTTGTCTTTTTGGATATTTTCCAATTACCAAGAAAGAGCTTGTTTGATAAAAACATTCTATTATGTGCTCATCTTACTCAACTTCTAACATTTTAATCTCTCTCCTTAGTGAAGTCATCAAAACATTATTCTACTCAATTTTTTCTCTTTTGAAAAACACAACGTTTTTCACCCTCTATTTCCCATATAAGCTCTTCGATACTTACAATTTGGAGATCATGTTTTAAAAAACATGGAAATACTAACTTGAATTGAAAAATGTGAAGATCATCTTTTGGAGAGTAGACGTAGCATAATAAATTCATCTCCAATATTTTCGATTATTTATTGATCACCACTACATAGAAAATGTGCAAGATGATTAATGAGGGATAAGGGAAGAGTAGACAAAGTAAAATCTTAAACTAACGAAATTACAGGTAAAAGAGAGAATCTAAATAACGACAACTAAATGGAACAAAGGGTTTTATAATATCCGACTTGAGAGGTTCTCTATGATGTAATATATATATAGGAAAATTCTTTTTAGTAAAAGTCGCCATTCTATTAATATTTTGCAGGTTCAACTTTCACTTCACGGCTACTCACCTTCAATAAGTGTGTAACTCTCTTAATTTTATTTTCAGCCTGAGTGGATGGCTCCAGAGTTTCTTCGTGGAGAACCTACAAACGAGAAGTCTGATGTTTACAGTTTTGGTGTCATCCTGTGGGAACTAGTGACCTTACAACAACCATGGAATGGACTTAGCCATGCCCAGGTAAATTTGTTTAGTTATTATTTGAGTTTGACCTTGCATGTTCCAAACAGTGCATGACAAAATGAATTTTGCAATGTTACAAGTGAATTTCATAAAATAATCTTCATGTGTATGCTCAGGTGGTTGGAGCCGTCGCATTTCAGAACAGGAGACCTTCTATCCCTCCAAACGTCTCCCCAGTATTGGCCTCCCTCATGGAATCCTGTTGGGCTGAGTAAGTGTTTACTTGCTTTATTTTCAGGCAGTTTTCAATATGCTCACACATCATCAATTTGTCCAAATTTTTATGGAAAGCCTTTTTTAATCCTTGCGAAGTGTATATATATTCTAATGTAGGATAGCCTTTATAATGAATTACGAATTCTGGATGAAGCTTTGCGTAGTTTAGATAAATGTAATGTTTGGTTGGGCTTAAGTTTGGTTTTGCACTTCTTTGTATTGCTATTAGTAGGTTAATCAGATGGATTCCATTTTGGGATTACTGAATATTGAATTCGCAATAATAAAACCAGAAACAGAATTTGATGTGACTGATAAATCATGGATTTTAGTTGTTACTTTTGGATCTTACCAACTTCAGATTCTATAAGGAGGACCTTTTTTGCTTTAGGAAAAATTATCATGGTTGAATACTTTATGTTTCTATTTTGTCTAGTAAACTTCATTCTTTCCCTATACATTTTGTAGCATAGATTCATATCTGATGCTTGTTAATTTTTTTGCAGTAACCCTGCTGATCGGCCATCTTTTGCCAGCATAGTTGAGACCATAAAGAAGCTGCTGAAGTCACCAGCGGATGCGATAAAAATGGGTGGAACATAACGAGCATGCCTGCCGTGATTGGGTGGAATGGACCATAAGGAGCATGCTGCCCATGATCGGAGTTTCTGTCGCTAAAATTTGTTGGCTATGTATGGAAATATTAATTAACAAGTAACCTGACCCTTGTTGGTCATAAACTAGTATTGATGGAACCTTTTTGGTTGTTTGCAACTGGATATCAGTTGTTTCATGCTAACACATTTCATAAGGGCATTTAAAGCAATGATGTCTAGTAACTGAAAAAAAAAGGTGCGAATATGGGATTTTTGTAAGTGGTTTTTGGACCTCAAGCTCTTTTATCTTGTAGCTTGAGATCTGTAAAATATTCAAGCACTTATGTCTTGTGACTTGCTTCTGGCTTTTAGGCCTATAATTATGTAATAATGATTTTGAAATCATGAATTACTTATTTTGGCAACCATTATCTCATAGTATTCCATTTGATTACATGCTAGTTACTTCTTATTTTATTCTTAGGCTTAATGTACTACATATTTTGTTTCTGTTTTTTTAATTCGATTTTTGTTCTAAATGCAAACCCACGATGAATGGAAGGAATAATAAAATAGCTTTCAAAAAACTTGTATAAGAAATGTTTTAGCACAAACATAATTTGGTTTGAATGGAATTGAATTCAGATTTTTAAACTCAAGGTGAATACTTCATATATTTTATCCACAAACAACCAAACATGTCAAAATTCAATTATACAATTCAATAATTAATTTTGACTCCTTCAAGAATGGAACTGAACGTACACGTCTAAGGTATTTGACTCACTTCCCTCCCTTTGACCTAATTACCAGTCCTACCAGATTATGCTTATTCATGATTTCTGTTGTATTGTATGGCAAACATGTTTTACTCTTGGCCTATCTGATTTCACTGATTTATGTCATAACATTCTGGTTCAACTATTATAATTACAATGACATCATAGGTGACAAATAATGTCCATTTTATAAATGAAAATGTGTCAATTGCAACAGTTTGTAGTAGTGGCAAGAGTCAGACCCGTAGACACAATGAGATAGACAAACGTGGTATCGATCTTGATGTTTTCATCAAGTATCCCAGTAGAAAAGATCACGAGCATCTTTTTCTGTATCGTAATGTGAGAAGGGAGGCTTAACAAGACCTCTTTTCTCCTGAGAATCGAAGGGTTAACAAAAGACACATATTTGTTTATTTCAATGTGCTTATTTAAATCTTTTTAATATTTCATTTTAAAAATAATCTTTTCAATATTTGGTAAATTTATTTGATCTATTTTTTTAGGGGTGATTTGATCTATTTTTATTATTATAACCTAAACTTTTACTATTAAAGATAAAAGTAAGAGTTTAAGGAATTGGTACGAGGAGTAATAGGTAGGAGACACATAAAAATACGTTGGTATTCAAATAGACAAACACCATGGACATTCCAAACAAACTATAGTTGCGTGAGATGAACAAATTTAACTTGAAACTGTCGTTGATATTTTTTAAACCCATTTAAAACTTGTGACATCTTGATTGAGTTTCCATTGAAAAAGCTCCAAATCATAGTTTGTTAAATAAAATTATCTTGGGTAAAAAAATCTATTATAATAAAAGAAAATATAATATTCCCTCACACAACTACAAGATCTATCACTCAAATCATCGAATATTACATTTCATTTCATTTACTACCCTCAACGAACATTCGTTTAAGATAATTTGAATTTAAATAAGTTCTAAGCAATATCATATTTGCATGATTTGTCGTCTCTTTATGATAATTTGATTCTAAGTAAGTTCTCAATGGATTAATATCATTTTCCATGTTGTGATGGTTTTTTTTAATCTTTTCATGCCAACTACAACTTTCTTTTAACTGTACGGCTCAACTCCAATTGTGCAAAATTGTTAGCACAATATGGTAGATAAACCATTTGTTGTTGGGAGGTTTCATACTTCTTCAACACGTGAAGAGAAATTGTCATCAATCAAACTCATAAGTTAAAATTAATTTCGGTTATATTTAAGTTGTTTGTAAAGTGGTTTGTGTTGGGATGCATTCACGTAAAATTGATTTTAATGAAATCATGTTGTTTGCATATTTTAGATCAAAATTGCTTTAGAGTGTGTAATTATCAAAAATAGTTTTAACATATATATATAAAAATTGCAAACGGTTAGAATTGATTCAACTTCAACGTAAAAGCTAAAAGTAGTTGCTCCAACTTAGAATTCACTCTATATATAAAAACCAAATTTAAAATAATAGGTCAAACCATGTTGAACCATTTCAAACTCTGAGTTGAGTAGTTACTACCGTGGAACCAAAAAAAGCAGTGAATATAAGAAAAAACCAATATAGTTCTTATGAGAGAAGGGTAAGAATAAATAACCTGTTTAGCAGGGTGTGAGAGGGGACTGGTGAGGGGGTTGGACACTGGTTTGATGATAATGTTCGTAGGGTAGTTGGAGATGGGCGGGATACTCTGTTTTGGTATGACAATTGGATTGGGGATGTTCCTCTAAGATTTAAATTCCCACGATTGTTTGATTTAGCGGAGAGCAAGGAGAGGACGGTGGAGGAGATGTCGAGGTTAGGTTAGGAGGAGGAGGGTTTGGCGTGTGTGTGGAGACGCCGTTTGTTAGCTTCGGAGGAGGAGAGTTTGAGGGAGTGTTCTGCTTTGGTAAACAACACTGTTTTGCAGGTTAATATTCATGATGCTTGGAAGTGGTTACTAGATCCATCACGGGGCTATTCAGTGCGGGAATCTTACCGGTACTTAACTCTTTCCGGCATCACTCTGGACAGGGATCGTGTGGACGATGTGTGGCTTAAGCATATTCCTACAAAAGTTTTTTTGATGGTGTGGAGACTCCTTCACAATAGACTACCAACTAGAGATAATCTGTTACGACGCGGTGTTATTCAGGCTAATGCAGCGAATTGTGCAACAGGGTGTGACGTGTCTGAAACAGCTGAGCATCTATTCTTCAATTGTGCTTTTTCCAGTAGATTGTGGACGGATACGCGGGTGTGGCTTGGTATTTATGATGTTTCTCCAGGTAACCCTCGAAATCACTTTCAACAATTTACAAAAATGGCAGGCATGCCGAGGACCTCTTACTTATATCTAAAAACCATTTGGTGTGCTGCCGTCTGGGTTATCTGGAAAGAGAGGAACAATTGCGTCTTCCAAAATACGGTTGCTACTCCTTATTCGCTTATTGAAAAGGTTAAGCTATATTCGTTTTTATGGTTAAAATCCAAGCAAGTTTCCTTCGGTTACAGTTTACATGATTGGTGGAAACACCCGCTTCCGTGTATGGGCTTGTTTATGTAATTTAGTTCGGCTGTTTTCTGTATTTGGGTGCCATTGCGGTAACATCCTGACATTGTAAATATTGGTTGGTGTTTCTTCTCTTTCACGTCTTGTGTGGGGGGATTCACCGTTATTAATGTTAATCTCATTTTGATTTGTTCAAAAAATAAAAAAAATAACATGAGGAAAGAGAAGTGTATAGAAAGGAAAATAAAAAATAGAAAATCAAAATGGATTGTTCATTCATATTTTTTACACAAGGATATTTGTTTTTTTTAAAAATGTGCATGTTTAAATATTTTTGATATCTAGTAAACTGATTTGATATTTTTTTATACAAGGTTAAAATAAAAATATTTTTTAATAGTATTCAATATTGTTCCTATTTTTGTGGGTGGTTCCTCCTATTATTATGGATTGTTTATGTTTTTATAGGTTTTACCTAATGTTTAAATTGATAAAAGTATCCAATATTGTCTATTATTTTTGTTTTTGGTTGCTTTGTCTAATTTTTCGTGTTAATCCTCCTGCATTTAACGGAAGTAATGTTTAGCCAAGAATTATTTTAACCAAAAATTGAAGTCTAGATCTCCTTTGGAAGCTCATTAACAAGCAATAATATTATTTCTGTCAAAAAAACAAGCAATAATATTATTAATAAACGACGACAACAACAACAATAATAATATAGTAAAAAGGGAAAATAAAAAAAAATTAGAAAATCAAAATGTAATATTCATTTACGTTTTTTACACAAGGATGTTTTTTTTTTTTTTTTTTTTTTTTATAATTTTGGTTTTTT
>Ga0315914_1002465_pt1 | contig 28272 bp, 20 predicted proteins | sample MpolenodulesMG_FD_203920 | JGI IMG/M metagenome (GOLD analysis project Ga0315914, IMG submission 203920) | Medicago polymorpha root nodule microbial communities from Los Angeles, California, United States - elongated nodules | ecosystem: Host-associated > Plants > Roots > Nodule | place: USA...
AATCCACTAACCACCTATTAATTTCTATTAGCACAACCCACACATGATTCTTTCAATTCTTGCAGAAAATTGGTGCTATAGATTAGACTTTTTGGAGACCTAATGTAAAGTTTATTTTTTATTTTTTTTATTTTTTTATAAATGGAGACATAATGTAAAGTTAATAACTTCCAATGTGGATTATATGGGTGTTATCATTACCATTTTGTAAATGAATATGAACAGGTAATAAGTGAACCTTAATGCATGACTAATTTTTTTGACAAATTGTCTACATTATTTTAAGATAGCCACTTATATCACTTCTATAAGCAATATATATATATATGTCTCATTTCAAGTTAGGGAATATATATGTCTGATTTCATATTCTTTATTTTTTTTGTATGGAATATATATCATATAGTTAGTTAATGAATCGATTTAGTTTTTTAAAACATTATTGTATTTCATTAAATGTTTCTAATAATATAATCAATTTCATACCTATACATGAAACTCTAATAAATCCTTATTAGAGTCTAGTTCATATAAAGATCAAGTCATGCCAGTTCTGTTGAAACAACACAAGGAGGGTTGAAATCAATGTTGTAAGGTATTGGTGGTCAACAAAAACCCTATGGTTATTAAGCAAGTAAACACATTTGTTCAAGGTTTGAATGGACCTGTCAACAAACAAAGTCATGTCTCACTATGTCTTGTTTGAATTTGAAAAGTTTGCAATTGAACTTAAAATCAATTTTTTTTTTTAATAATTTTGATCCTACTAAGACATGTAAAATAATTATTTCAGAACCCTTTCTGGTTTGGCCGCTTGGGCACGTTGCAAGAGCTAGGAATTTAAATATAAAGGTGTGTTATGTTGTGTTGGTATAGAAATAGACAAGAAAATAAAAAAAGAACCAGGTTCGAATGGAATCGTGATATTGAAAATTTTAATAAGAATAAAACTCTATTAGTAAATCAGGCAATAAGGGATTTGACTTTGATACCTTTAATTCTTTGTTCATCTTGTTTTGACTTGGACATTGACATCTTAAAATTGTTTAAAGTCTTGTATTTATATCCTTATTAATCAAACACGTCCAAGGATGAAATGCAGGCGATTAATTAAGAACAACAAGTCCTGTTTCTCTAGTTGAATTCAAACAAATAAGAACTGAGTCCCAAATTTAATAAGGGAAAAGCTCTATATCGTGAAGAGTATGATCCCGAATGCATCATAACTGCATACTTAAATTGTAGTCAAAGTCTCTACTTTTTGATCAAACCACCATGTATTGTGTCAAAGAAACATCAAACATTGATAATTTATTTGGGACATATTCGTGAAATTGTGTTCTCTATGAACAGCAAAGGTCCTTAAATTAATTTTCCAAAATCCCCAAATACTCTTTATATGCTGACAATCGTTGTAATGCCGAAATTGATAGGTTAGATATCGTGAATAAGATTTGAATTTGACTTCTTCACTTATATGTGAGTAGTTTTCAATAATTGTTATTATTTTGTCTATCTAGATATGTGTATCTAATAGTGACATGTCTCATACAGTACCTAAAAGTTGGCACAATGATTTCAAGACACTTGGGGACAGTATGTAAGGAACAAGACTATTGCTTTTACCATCCTATATCATTCTCGTGCGCCCTGTGTTTTTTTCAAAAAAATCATTTCGTATTCTAAAATCCGAAAAATCACAGGAGCATTTTTGTCAAAAACACAGGATGCGTGAGAAATGAGTAGGATGGAAAGAGTAATTGTCAAGGAACAAACCCATACCTAAAAGCCCAACCACATATTAGTGTTCCAGCCCAAGGTAATTGGCGCAGTGCATGCATGGCCAAAATCACCACATTGTATTGCTCATGACATGGATTTACTCATAACACCCAAATCTGGAAAATAACATGGATGTACCAAATTTGCTTAAATCTTTTTATATATTATCATTTTTGTGCGATTTTATCTTATTATTTTAATTGAAAATAACTAAATATATTAAAAATATTTTTTAAGTTATGTTTTTTATTTGTTAACCCTCTGATTCTTAGGGTAAAAGTCTGCCTTAGTAAACTGGAGTTCGGTTCAGAGGTCGTGAAGTTTTAAGATAAATTTTTGTTCATTTTTCAGCTCTATATTCTGTCTTTTATTTTCTTGTTCTTTACATTTTCAGTCATGTACTTTTATGCCTTTTACTTTCATATCTTTGCATTTTAATCTCTTGTCTATTATGATCATGAGTGAGTAGACTTTTCTAGCTTGAAATTGTTGGAATAATATTTTTTTAATGATTGAATCTTAATCAACCAAAGTCTAGACTCTATTTCATATGAATCTATTTTCTCATCCTCTTTCTTATCATTATTAAAGTTTTATATCAAATATCAAACAAAGAACCGAGAGGTGAAATTTCATATTTGATCAAATGAGATTAGACAAGATAAACAAAACATGGGAATAGTTTTGTGAGTCTTGAGACAATAAGGTTACACTCAAAGCGTCTCAATGATAATAAACCATGAGAATATACTTGATTATTGTTGAGATACATTCATGTATCATGATAGGAAACGTGAAATACCAAAGAACATCTTGTCCGTAGCAATGAATTCATTATAGGATAGAGAAATGGATGGAGAATGCTTTGGATTTAACATTATAATAAATACTTCAATCTCACGACGCTTTTTAATATCAGAACTTTAATATAAAAAAATCATTGCTCTTAATCAACTTATTCATATTCAACTAATCAAGATCAAGACTAAAATAATTTAGACAAACAATTACTTTTTTTTTTGGTTTAAGACAGACAATTACTTTAATTCCATATGAATCAATATTTTTTACTAAACATTGATCTTTAAGAAATTGATTACTAACATTTGTCAATTAAGAAATATAATTTCCTTAATTTTTTTTGAAGTAAGAAATATAATTTTCCTTCTTTTCAAATATATTGATTATTATCCCTCAAAAAAAAAAAAATTGATTATTAGTATCATTCAAACTTTTCAACAACATTCTTAGTACTCATTTAAACTTTTCAACAGCATTCCTTTTTATCCATCTACGTACGACTATTGACTTTTTATTTTGAAATGGAAAATAGGAGTAAAACCAATAGGTAACTGCGTGGCATCATCCCATCCATTCATCTAATGTAAAAAGTATATCCAGCCATTGAACCTATTTCACTGTGCAAATAAATACTGATCTTGAGGGACCCTCTCTTCCACACGGATATGTGGGGCTCTCCACCATTGTTAGGGTTTGTTGTTTCTCTCAATCAACAAAATTTATCTTTTTTTATTTATTTATTTTTTATTAACAAAAACCTCTTCGATTTCTCAATTAGTCTTACTAATCTTTTGCAGTACCTGAAAGCTTCAAACACAGTCAACGTATCAAAAACTCTGTTTCTCTGCAAAACACAAAGTAGGCCCCAAAAAAAATTGATTCTTTTTTTATTTATTTTTCTTTTCCAAATTTCGTAAATTTGAAATCTTTTTCGTTTTTTTCATCTGGGTTTTGATCATTCTTTAACGGGTCTTTGTTAAATTTTTATTTTATTTGTTTATTTTTGTTTAGGATGGAAGTGAACCCTAACGGCGGCGATGTTTTCTGTGAAGAAAACAACACTAACAGTACTGAAGTATCTCCGTCGGAGACGACGGAGCCTGCGGCGGCGGTAATGAAAGAAGAGCTAACGGAAACGGAAAACAACAGCCTTATTCCGATGCCGGTTCAAACGATGACAGTGGAGGCGCCGAAGAGGTCATCGAAAGATCGTCACACGAAGGTGGAGGGACGTGGTCGGAGAATCAGGATTCCGGCGACATGCGCCGCAAGAATCTTTCAGCTGACGAGAGAGCTAGGTCACAAATCCGACGGAGAAACAATCCGGTGGTTGCTAGAACAAGCTGAACCTTCTATCATTGAAGCTACCGGCACTGGAACGGTGCCAGCCATAGCTGTTTCCGTCGGAGGTACGTTAAAGATTCCAACATCATCTCCGGCTAGACCGGACGGTGAAGATGGTCCGGTTAAACGAAGGAGAAGAGCTTCAAACAGTGAGTTTGTTGACTTGAATGATCAAGCTTCAATGTCTTCTGGATTAGCACCAATTGCTCAAACCGCATACGGTGGCGGTGAAAATGGTGGTGGTTTAGTTCCATTATGGCCTGTTGTAAGTAACGGTGTTGGGTCTAATACAACAGGACCATTTTTCATGTTCCCAAATTCAAGTATAATGAATCAGTCACAGTTTTGGGCTATTCCTGCAGCACCATTTTTCAATGTGCAAACAAGACCTATTTCTGCTATGCAAATGACACAACAACCTTCAAATGCTGCTTCATCTACTTTGGCTCCTAGTTTGAGTTCAGCAACTTCAACTAGTTGTTCTGCTACTACTGCTTCATCCTCTGCTACAAATACTCAGATGCTAAAAGATTTTTCTTTGGATATTTTTGATAAGAAAGAGTTGCAGTTTATGGGTTGTTCTTCTTCAAATTTGGAATCACCTCCCTCTTCAAATCCTTCAAATTAAGTTGGTAGGAAAATATGCTTAGACTTTAGAAGTTAGAAAAGCTAGTCAATATCTTCTTTTTTTTTTTTTTGAAAATTGGAGCAGAAAAGCAGAGATGGCTTGTGTCTATCTGAATTTTGTCTTTTTGGCCAATGCGAAAGAACACGTTTTGAATTTTTGTTTTTAAAGAAATATTTCTTTGTTTGTCTATTTATCTTTCAAATTTTATTATTTCTGCCTTTAATATTTATTATAGTTCATTTATCATATTTATTAGTGAGTAAAAAATATTCAAAATTCTAACAAAAATTGTTAAATAGTCACTTTGGGTTCAACCTCTCATTTAAAGGTGATGACATCTTTAATCATTGATGTAAATGCATTTGTAAGTAATTATTGAATCTTAAAGTATGTTCTTCGTTGTGTCATCGTCTAAACTTTTTTAAAAATATACAAAATGGAATGATCATTTATTAAAAATAGGCTTTTTAGCAGTTTTTGCCCCTTAACTTTCACGAAGTTGAGATTTTGGCCTCTAAAAATAAAGGCTTAAATGCTTTTTTGGTCCCTTAAGTATTTAATTGGTATCACTTTGGTCCCTTAACTAAAAAAAAAGATTGTTTGAGCACTTTAAGTTTTTTTTTAGTCTCGTTTTGGTCCCTTCTGTTAGGTTTCCGTTATGTTTAATAAAAAACGTTAAGTGTGGACACGTGTCACTTTGTCATTGGCTTTGAGATTTTTTTTATAATATTTTTTTTTATAATATATATTTTATTTTTAAAAAAAAATTCCGAGAACCAATGACAAGGTGACACGTGTTAACTCTGGACACGTGTCACTTTGTCATTGGCTTTGGGATTTTTTAATAAAAAAAAGTATATGTATTTAAAAAAAAAAATCTCAGTGCCAATGACAAGGTGACACATGTCCAGGAGTTAACTTTTTTTTAAACCCTAACGAAAACCTAACAGAAGGGACCAAAACAGACTAAAAAAAAACTTAAAGTACTCAAAGAATCTTTTTTTTAGTTAAGGGACCAAAGCGATACCAACTAAATACTTAAAGGACCAAAAGAGCATTTAAGCCAAAAATAAAACTACAAAACCGCTCCCTAAGTTTTGCAACTATAGCAGATTTGGCCCCAAAGCCATAAATAAATAAATAAATAACACGTGGTACCGCACTTAGGGTGTCACGTCAGCGTAGGCCGAGTCAAAATTGATTCGGGGCTAAAACTGCCACAGATGCAAAACTTAGGGGTCAGTTTTGTAGTTTTTTTCTTATGGGACCAAAATCGCAACTTTGGAAAAGTTAGGGAATTAAAACTGCTATTAAGCCTTAAAAATATTATAGAAAAAAAAACATAAATTGATTAGGAATAAAAATAAAATAAAAACTTGTTTTTCAAAATGCAAATGTAAAAACCACTAATAACGGGATAAAAAAAAGGTCATCGTGAGAATGGAAAATGAATAAGATGAGGTTAGATAAGTAGGATATAATTTTGAACGAATGAGATGAAAATCACATGTTAAACGAGGAAGATAGAGGAGTTTGATGTCCTTGAAATGAAAATGATAATTGATTATAAGAAGAAAAAAAACCATATCAGTGAGGCCTGCATTATTCCTAGTTGAATTGAGGATAATCTACATCTAATAACAAGTAAAATTCAATTTTAAAACGAATGAGATAAATATCACATGTCGAAAAAAGAGATGAAGAAGTTTAATTAATGTTTTGAAATGAAAATAACTATAAGAAAATATGCTATTTTGTTTATCTTTTCTATTAAACAATGATCTCATATCATCGATAAAAATGTGAGTTCTTATTTTACATTGAAAAATACGTAGATAAATAACCTCAAGTTTGGGGAAGTACGCAGTGCAAAAAGAAATTTGAATTTTTGAGTCAAAGGTAGTGCCAGTGGGTCCAACGTCCCACCGTGCGGGGTCCAATTTACACGTGCGAAGTGATTTATGATTATCCGGTAACTCTTAAAACGGTGTGAGGTTTGGCTACCTATCAGTGTGCGTGGCATTATTAGAAAGGTCACGTGAGTTTCTTTCGGCACGTGTTGTTTGTGGGCCCCAAAAATGTGGGTGGGGAAAGTGAGGGGTCCGTGGAGCATGGTGAGTGGCTGAACTTGGGCCACGAGATTTGGTCACGTGATTACTGGATTATGGCACGTGTCGCTATGATTTTTTGGGACCCTATCGTGTGTGGAACCAAGCTGGCCCCAGTACACGTGTCGACTATGCTGTTAGGTTTGCGGGTGGACCAATATTTTGTCCTTCTCAAGGCATTTTGTATGATTTTTTGTTTTTGCTTCAAGGTACTTATACGAGTGGTGAAATCAATAAATAAAGTAAAGGTGTGTAAAATGAAATGAAATACTAGGAGTGGAAGGCTAGGAGTGTTAGCTGTGTTTCATCAAAAGATGGCTAATGCCTTTTATGTAAGTGAATGTGTATCCCAAAGACTGGTCCATGAATTTAAGGGATGGAACAAAAAACTGCATAAACATGATATGCAACAGCTCCTCACCCTGATGGAGCAATCCAATGTAGATGTTTTCAGGGATGGTGTACTGGTTGGGGGACGGAGAATGATCATTAGTGAACTATGAAACACGGACTCCGACACGACACTGACACGTCGACAATATTAACGTAAAAAACATAGGAGACCGACATCGCTACCTATATAGTATTAATTTGTTTATAAAAGATCTACAACGAGAATCAAAATACATACATATGCATCCAACTTGAGCAATTTATTTCATTAAAAAAAGTTTTATAACATGATACAATAGTATTTGGCCTTTATTTACTCATCTACTATAGAAATATTTAAAAATGTTGTAATCAACTTTAATGTCTATGTCCCTCGTTGATCAACATTTTTCAAACATCTTTAACTCTTGAATCTACTGTGTCTGGAAGCAGAGAAAAAAATTCAAAAATTTGTCTGAGTTGTCTCACACGTCTCATATAAGTGTTATATAGGTGTCGAACACCGGTCAAAGAAGTGTCGAAGTAAAGAAGAAAACAATTTATTTAGGACACTTATCTGACATGTGTCGTACGAGTGTCGGACACCATAAAACGCTTAATCCTAGAGGTATTTGTGCTTACTAAACAATGCAGCGATATTCAAGAAGGATCTTGGTTGTTATGGACAGTGGCGGAGCTAACATAAATTTTACGAGGGGCCAATATATTAAACTTAACAAAATGAAGAAAAAAAATCACACTATTTTTTGCGGAAATAAAAAAACTATCAGTATACAGCCGCTTAGGCATGTTGAGTTTGATCAATGAGTAATTCATCCACTATTAAAATTGTACTAAAGAGGCTATCAGGGTCTTTTTTAATGTATATTGAACTTAACAAAATGAAGAAAAAAATCACAGTATTTGTTTTGGACCGGTCACAAGACCAACCGCGCGTATACACGTGGCCTAATTTACACCGTCTTAAGGCTCCGTACTCAAAGGAACACGTCAACTTGTGTGCACCGTGCCACACAGAAGTGCGCCCTCGCGCAAGGATCACCCAAGCGTGCAGTGATAAACTATGATCCTCATCTTTCCGCTCCCAATCATACATCGCATAACCCAGAGACGGTTATAACACAAACGTGCCTATATAAGGGTGAATTTGCTTCACCCTCAAGGTACACATCACATTTCACAACACTACTTACACATTCTTTCTCAGTGAATAATTGTCTTGCTTTTTTCAATTTCTAAGTTGAATGTGTTTAGTAATGCCTAAGTTGAATGTGTTTAGTAATGCGTGTGGGTTGTAGTTGATAAACTATAATCCCCATTTTTTTTAAGGATTATGTTAACAAGTGCCCTTAAGAAAATCAAAAGTAGTATGTTTGTATTGAATTCAACAATATTTGACTTTTAAAAAGCTAAATTCATCACTTTTCACCACTTTCCAATACAATATTCTTACTTTATCCTCTTAACCAATGCTTTAAAAGCACTCTTTTGCATTTTCCTTTTTTAAATTTGTAAATTGCTCTATTCAATTATTACCAATGAACTATAAGAAAAACGTATCCACAAAATAGGAGAAGAGAGGAGTATTTAGACACAAATTTTATTGTTTTAGAATGATGATATAATTGTGAATGCAGTAATCGAAGTTGAAAACTGAAAATTAAAGTTTTTTCTTGATCTTTTATTTTTGTACATGTAAATAATTTGTATTTTGTTTTTCTTGGCTACCACACGATAGTCGCCCATTGGATGTTAATGACTTAACGTGACATATCAGTGCTAACATATCTCATCCTACATGAAAATCATGACGTATATTCCATTTACACGTTTTTTTTTAAAGTTGACATCAATGACTAAAAAATAAAGATATTTGATTTTGCAAGAACTAAAACAAGAACAAAAGTACAAGGATCAATACCAAAATTCACTAGGACTTGCAATATATTTAAACCTGTTTTTAAATTATAAGAGGATGCAATTATTGACCAATTTTCAATTCACTCAACCAGAGCAGCAAATTTGGTATGCCGTAAACTGTAAAGTAACAACAATGGTCGTTTATTTTAGTTTTTTTTTTCTTCTCCAAACCGCCCAAATTAGATAGCAATTTTTCCGTGCACAATATTATACTCCATCCCTCGTCAACTAACTGTACAACTCAACTATCCTGAAAGGTATGTATCAACAGAAGAATTCTGGATACAAAATGCTACCAAACATTTTTAATGTACTTCTATTTCGCGGTACACCTGAATGATAAAAAACCAATTTTACAAGGAAAATAAAACCTTGACAGCCTCAATTATGAAAGCCCTTGACATAGTCGCTATCAAATTGTTCTGTACTTTTAGTTGATTATTACTGAAGGCATGAGTCTTGGTGGATTGACATACTAGCAAGGTCCTAAAGCAGAACAAAGGGAACTCCAAATTCTGTACTTCTAGGCTAATATTCCAAACTTTGAGTGGCTTCAAAGTACAATAATCTGAGTTAAGCATGTATTTTATTTGCTGAAATGGATCACCTCAGTTCTATATATACCCTAATACATCTTTCCATGAAATTATCATCCAATTCTCATTTTACAGTTCTCGAGCTATTATTACCTGGTTTATCAAATGGCTCCTCTGCCAGCACAAAACACTTTTCCAATCCTTTTCCTCCTCTTTGCAATATTTGCATTATCCAAAGCTGAACTTCATGCTCATTACTATGACCAAACATGTCCACAATTGGACAAAATCATTTCAGAGACGGTTCTAACCGCTTCTATCCATGACCCAAAAGTCCCAGCCCGTATTTTGAGGATGTTCTTCCATGACTGTTTCATAAGGGTATGATCTCTCAATCTCTCATTCAAAACACACACTCACACACACATATGCTATGTATAGTTTTTTTACCAATGCGTTAGTAATCTTCTATTGATCAATGTTCAATGATAGGGATGTGATGCATCAGTATTGCTGGACTCAACTGCCACTAACCAAGCAGAGAAAGACGGCCCTCCTAATATCTCAGTTCGATCATTCTATGTGATTGATGAAGCTAAAGCAAAGCTTGAATTGGCTTGCCCAGGCATTGTTTCTTGTGCTGATATACTTGCTCTTTTAGCAAGAGATGTGGTTGCCATGGTAATATCTATCTATCTGAGACTAGTTTTGACCTGCTAAAATCTTGGTACTCTAGGGAGCCATTTTATCCAATAACTTGTGTCCTATATGCCTATGTAGAGCAGATATATATGGCGATCTCATAAAAGATTTCATAGAAGAATTCAAATCACTTAGAATAGTTTTAGCTAATAATACTCAAAAATTCAAAACGACATATTTATAATTTCTATATGCAATATGAACACTCACTACTAAGAAATACGAATTTTGAGTAGCAATGAAATTTTATCTAAGCTATTTAGTATCTTGGGTATTGATACTTGTATATTTGCATAGTGACCCCTCCGTGGAACATTAGCATATCTTGAGGTAAGTTATTAATATTTCCTTATTTGCTCTGACAGTCTGGAGGTCCATATTGGACAGTACTAAAAGGAAGGAAAGATGGAAGGGTATCAAAGGCATCAGATACCGCCAACTTACCGGCCCCAACCTTGAATGTAGGCCAACTCATTCAGAGCTTTGCTAAGAGAGGGTTGGGAGTTAAAGATATGGTGACTTTATCTGGAGGACACACTCTGGGCTTCTCACATTGTTCTTCCTTTGAGGCCCGTCTTCATAATTTCAGTTCTGTTCACGACACTGACCCAAGGTTGAACACTGAATTTGCACTAGACCTAAAAAATAAGTGCCCAAAACCAAACAACAACCAAAACGCAGGACAATTCCTGGACTCAACAGCATCGGTGTTTGATAATGACTATTACAAACAACTGCTGGCTGGAAAAGGTGTGTTTTCTTCCGATCAGTCACTTGTTGGTGATTACAGAACTAGATGGATTGTTGAAGCATTTGCAAGAGACCAGAGTTTGTTTTTCAAAGAGTTTGCAGCTTCAATGTTGAAACTCGGAAATCTAAGAGGCTCTGATAATGGAGAAGTGAGACTTAATTGCAGGGTTGTGAATTGAGAAACATTAGAGACAAATTTGCCGTGATTGTTTTTTGTCTTTGCACCACTACAATTATATACGATATTATCATAATGATCTTGTTACCACTCATGTTGAAATAAATGTAATTATGCTTGTATACCTCATATCAAGAATGGTAAATGAACATTGTTCATTTGTGCACAATAGCATGAGGTGTTCTAATATAACAGTAAATTATCTGCAGCATAGAATTGCAAACATAGTATTTTACAACATCGAAGATCTAAACAATACAAAACTTTTCATGTTATAAGCTAACGAATAAGCCTTCAGATGAAGAATATACCAGAGAATTTGATACAAGGCATTAACTACTCCTCAAGCAAATATAACATCCGAACGAAAGACATATTTTACACCTTTGGTAACATTTCTGGCTTCATGTAACAAGCATTTATCTCCATGAATGTGCAAGAGTGCCATCCCTTCGATGGGAGCAACCTGTGAAATCAAAACTGTATTAACACCCAAAGCAAGCAAATAGTGACATCTCAAAACTTGCATTAAGCAACATCAACTGTTATTTCACTGAAATAAAATGAAAAATTTACCTCAGCCACAATGCTATTTCTTGAACCATAGAAGACTGTCTCTCCTCCAACTAAACGATCAAAAGATGAATCTGTAGGTTTGCTGGAATCATTTTTAGCCTTTGATTTAACTTCACCAGGTCCACCACTCAAATAAACTAGCAAAGTATAACGGGTTCTTTTTCCATCTCCAAGATCATTACTTTCATCAATATGTCGTCCAAACCGTTGACCTACTTTGTACCTGAAATACAAAAAATGCATGACAATTAGTGAAGGTGACATAATTTTTTCTGAGAAAACCAAATTTGAAGATATCATGTGCTTTCAATTGATTAAGAAGACAGCATAGATGAATATGCAATGTTTCGATAAAAGCTATAGAATTCTGAAAACTTAGACCTTGTTTGCATAAACAACTTAGCTCCTGTTTGGATAAATAGCTTATTTGTAGCTTATAGCACAAGCATTTATCATGATAAGCCCTTATGTATAAGCTATTCATATAGCAGAGGATAAAATAGACTTCAAATATTTGTGTATAAGCTATAAGCTGTTATCATAAGCTATCTTAGAGAATTTATGAAAATAAGCTGAAAACAGCTTATGAACAATGTCCTACGCTATTTTCATATGTTCTCATAAACAGTCTCAAGATTTATACCGATAGATAAACTCAAATAAGGCAATCCAAACAGACCCTTAACTAAACAATTATAACAAAAACACTTATTGTATAGGTGCTTACATATAAGCTATTTCAATGACAAAAGATTAAGTAAAGTCAAATTATATTCAATCAACTTATGAATATGTCATAAGCTATTATCATAAGCTCTCACAAACAGTCTCACAAGTGCTCATGCCGGTAAATAAGCTCAAATAAGTTACAATAACATTCCAAAAGAACCAACCTATATAATCTGATATTTGGATTCAAACCTACAGCAGCTTTCCCTCGAATTCTTATATCAGAAAAAAGCTTGTTAAGTCCAGAATCCCATATAGAATCTGCAAGAACAGGATCATTCACCGAAATTCGATCATTATCTCTATAAGCTTCACCTTTAGTTGGACCTAAACTCCCTTGATGAGTAAAACCAATTCCCTCAGCAGTTTCAATGAATGCCTTTGACTCATAAGATGAGAAGAAATTCTGAACCTGAATTCTTGAATGGAAAAATCATAAAAATAAGAATAATTCACAAATAAAATTGGCAAAAGAAAAAGAAGAAGGGTTGAATAGTAACCGTGAAGAGATCGAAATCTCGTAAGCGAGTGATGTGAAGATTGTTTTTGGATTTGATGGATGGCCATTTTGGGTCGGTTGTTGTTTCTTTTCTCTCTCCCATTTTTCTCTTCCTCCCTACGCTCTCTGGTCGACGATATTCTTCCTCTGTTTGGTTTCGTCGCTCCCTGAACCGATTGACGATATACCTCTCTTCCATTTCAGACCGTCTTTTGTAAGCTTCGATATCAAAAAGATCCATTGATATTTTTTTTTAGTAATATGATATTTTTGATATTGGTGCAGCAATAGCAGAATGAGCCCCCATCTAAATAATAAATTGAGTTGGTATAATGGACCAACTCCAAACAAATAATGCAATGTAGTGAAATAATAAATAAAGCATAAAGTAATAAAATACAAATAACAACTTGACAACATAGTTAAATAATAGATAAGGATATAAATCATATTGAAATGGACGGATTCCAAACAAATAATGCAATGTAGTTAAATAATAGATAAGACACAAAGTGACAAAATACAAACAACAATTTGACAACGTTTAATTTTCAAATAGATCGCGACCCAACTTTTCCAAAGCTCTTTGCTCCGGTCACCGAGATACTCCTTTGAACTTATCTTCACAAACATCTTCATCTTCTTAGCATCAATACTTTCTTTCAACAATTGGTTACCCTCCTCTTGTCTCATCGATATTTTGTCCAATCGTTCCAACTCTTTCTCCTTATATTGTTTGAATTCATTCCACTCTTCATTGACCGGTTTTCTTTTTACCCTTTTTTTAGCTGCATCCCTCCCCATTGGGCGAGCACTAGATCCTACGGAGTTGGAATCACTTGTATCACTCTTGTGGGCTCTCTTAGACCCACTACTTCCAAGTCAGTATTTCCTCCTACCTAACTATCATAACGTGGTTGATCGCGGACAACGAGCCATCCTGACATTAAACTGAAATGTCCACTCTTACCACTTGAATATAATTCATGCACTTTTTCCAATACATCATTTTCCAACCACCCGCTTTGTTGCATACACTTAGCGCTATCATAAGCGCCAATCCATTTTAAGTATTTTGTTCATGTAGTTGTAATGATTTCTACATGCAGCTGCATCACGGGGAGGATAAATGAGCAATGCTCATGACAGTAATCAACAATTTTACCCCAATATGAACCACTTTTTTAGTTTCTTCCAACAACACTGTCTGTTCCATATTTAATCCACCCGCTAATTAGAACCAAATTTTGATCAGTGTTTCAATTGGGGTTTTTCCGGCGAGCAGGAGTTGAATCCTTTGCATCTCGAGTGGCTTCATGACCACCGATCATGCCACCAAGAGCCATTTGTGTAGAAAATTCAGGAAATTCATCACAGCCGACATTCAGATCATTTTCATTACTCATTAGAGCAGACCGATAATAAGGGGGTGTTTGAGATTAATAAGGCATCATTGATCCATAATATGGACGTTAATTTGAATTGACGACGTGATGAAATTTGGAGGAAATTCATAACTTGGTATATTTTGGGAACCTTGTTGGTTAGAAGATTCATTTTGAAATCTATAGTTGTTGGAATTTGGGTAGTTGAAAGGGTAATTAGTAGAACTTTGGGTGTTAAAAGGGTTATTATTGAGATCTATTTAACTAAAAAAGATGTTTAGAGCTACAAACAAGAGTTTATTGGAGGCTAAATAGAAAAATTAGAGGAAAAAATTTCCTGTGTCCAAATCAAATGAACCAACTCTCTATTTATAGAGAGAGAAAAAATTGTTGAATTTCGATGAAAAAATATAAAAAACAATTAATTTACTATAAATAATTGACCTCAATAATTTGGATGAAATAAAAATCTGAAAATCACAACAACCAATAGAATTTTGCCAAGTATATTAAATTCAACCAACATGAAATAATTAGCCTCCACACCCTCCCCCACTATCTCTTCATTCAACCTGTTGAAAAAATTCAACCTCCCATAATCCACATGTTTTTCAACCTATTCAACATACCATTGCACCAATTCAAGAGTTGATTTTTTTTTTTTAACATGTCCATTGTAAATGGTCTAATTGCGAGCAAGACTAAACTCATATAACAAGACAATTGCGAGCTAGGCTAAATGATTGCGAAATGCTTCACGATAGTGAACTCATAGAATAAGGTGATTTGGTTGACTTTGCTTTGGAAGCAGATGTAGAACCAATAAATCATCATGTACTAAAAAATAAGTATGCAAAAATGCAAATGCAAGATAAGTTAACATCAATTGAGAGAAACCATTGTCAGGTTGCCATGTGACAAAAAGACCATACAGATGAAATGGGTGTATAAGGTGAAACAAAATCCAGATGGCTCAATTTCTAAACACAATGCCAGACTGATTGCAAGAAGATTTCTTCAAAGACCTGACTTAGACTATTGATAAGTGTATGCAAAAGTGGCAAGGACCGGAACATGCACATTAGCGATTTCCTTAGCAAGTGCAAAAGTCTGGTCTATGTTTCACCTATACCATGATATCTGAGTTTGAGATGAAAGATTTGGGGGGAATTATCCTATTTCCTTAGAATGAAATTTCTCAACACTTCAAGGGTGCATTTGATCTATTAAAAAAATGAAGGACATGACACGACAACTACAGTTGTACAATGTTCGAATGTAAAACTATTACAGAGACATGACAAACTAAGGATAAAAAAAAGACAAAAACTAAAATTCTTCACCCTCACTAAACGACATCACAACTTTTTGTTTGAGGTACTATTTGTCTAAAATATTAAAATAACTTTATCTCAGGTTCGAACTCATCGTCATAACGTCCAAAATAACAATTTCAACATGTTTACTTGATGAACGAAAAATTTGTAGTCAATGAATTTATGAGATATTGTCACTATATATATATATATTCTTGTATCAAAATTGCAAATGAAGAATATTTTTTCCTTTTAATTTTCTAAATTAAATTGACCAAACAAAAACACATTTGAGAATAAAAAAAGACTAACCAAAACACATTCCATGATAAGATAACCAAGTAAATAGACATTTTCCTTGGAAAAAGAAAAAGAAAGTCAATGGACATTTGAGAGAATTTGTATCTGTGAGAAATAAATAAGATCAACGAACTAACCCCGTTTTTTCCGGGCAGCAACGATTCATTCACTAGAAAATCTCTACTCTTCTGAAAGCATTCTCAACCCATTCATTATTATCAGTCTACTCACTATTAATTAAAATGGTTATCATCACTAATTTTGTTTCTACACAATCTTTCTCTTCTCTGTTGTGCCCAGGGTTTCAATGCACCTGCTTTCAAGATAAACTCATCCTATTTCGTTTCTAATTCATCTATTCTTGGGTTTATCTTTTTGTATTATTTGATTTGATTTCATCCATATAATAGAAAAAGCAGAATGTTAATAATGTACGTACATTTTTGTTTTTGAGTTAGACACAATGGTGATAAATTAGTAGTAGCCCTTGTTTGTCCATTTACGAGAGAGAGATAGACACAGCTGGGTATTGGGAAAAAACTAAGTCCCACGTCGGATAGATAAGACTCTTGATAAAAGTTTATTAAGAGGAGACACTCCTCACCTTATGAACCGGTTGTGTAAGGATGAGTTAAACCCCAATTTCAACACATGACCATTTTAATAAGTGTTGGTTCCACTAATTTATCAGTGTCTGGGACCTTATGAACCGGTTTTGTAAGGATGAGTTAGGCCCCAATTTCAACACTGGGCTATTTTAATAAGTGTAGGTTCCACTAATTTATCAGTGTCCGGGAACCGTGAATTGGTACATGGTAGTGGTACTTTTGCAAATTGATTCGCATAAATTCCTCCTAAAGTTTATAAAGAGGAGACACTCCTCACCTTATGAACCGATTTTGTAAGGATGAGTTAGGCCCCAATTTCAACACTGGGCCATTTTAATAAGTGTAGGTTTTACTAATTTATCGGTGTTTGGGAACCGTGAATAGGTACATGGTAGTGGTACTTTTGCAAATTGGTTCGCATAAATTCCTCCTAAAGTTTATAAAGAGGAGACACTCCTCACCTTATGAACCGGTTTTGTAAGGATGAGTTAGGCCCCAATTTCAACACTGGGCCATTTTAATAAGTGTAGGTTCCACTAATTTATCAGTGTCTGAGAACCGTGAATTGGTACATGGTAGTGATACTTTTGCAAATTGGTTCGCATAAATTCCTTCTAAAGTTTATAAAGAGGAGACACTCCTCACCTTATGAACCGGTTTTGTAAGGATGAGTTGGGCCCCAATTTCAACACTGGGCCATTTTAATAAGTGTAGGATTTACTAATTTATCAGTGTCTGGGAACCGTGAATTGGTACATGGTAGTGGTACTTTTGCAAATTGGTTCGCATAAATTCCTCCTAAAGTTTATAAAGAGGAGGCACTCCTCACCTTATGAACCGGTTTTGTAAGGATGAGTTAGACCCCAATTTCAACACTGGGCCATTTTAATAAGTGTAGGTTCCACTAATTTATCAGTGTCTGAGAACCATGAATTGGTACATGGTAGTGGCACTTTTGCAAATTGGTTCGCATAAATTCCTCCTAAAGTTTATAAAGAGGAGGCACTCCTCACCTTATGAACCGGTTTTGTAAGGATGAGTTAGGCCCCAATTTCAACAATGGGTCATTTTAATAAGTGTAGGTTCCATTGATTTATCAGTGTCTGGGAACCGTGAATTGGTACATGGTAGTGGTACTTTTGCAAATTGGTTCGCATAAATTCCCCCTATAATTTCTCGAAATTGGGGAACCGAGATAAGTGAAGATCGGAGAAAGAGGAAGATAGGTTGAGTAGGAGATAAATGAGGTTCCACTAATATTTATCACTGTCTGGGAACCGTGAATTGGTACTTGCTGTACCAGTTCGTGGTACTTTTGCTAATTGGTTCACATAAATTCCCCCTATAATTTCTCGAAATTGGGGAACTGAGATAAGTGAAGATCGGAGAAAGAGGAAGATAGGTTGAGTAGGAGATAAATGATAAAAGAAAACCTTCGGCAGTGCAAATAAATTGCATAAAATCTCTTTGAAGCATGGAGAAAGAGAATGTCTCTTGCAAAATAATATTGATAAAAAAAACGGAAAAAGTGAATATAAAAAAAGATTTTGGTAAGTGGGCCCTGGTTTTTTTGCAGCTGACTAGTCCTTCTACTTTTTCGCACTATTAATTGATTTAACTAATTAAATACGAAGAGATTTGAATTCCAGAGCGGAGTTGGAAAGACTAACATATGGTAAAAAAAAAAATCTTAAAAAACTATTGATATCTTACAATTCAATTAGGTTGTACCGATACTACAAACCGACGCGTACCGAAGATTTATACCCCATACGTACCGAATTCTTCACATGTTGCGCACCACGAACCCGTACCTGTACCAGGTAACAACGCGAATTGTGAATTATGTGACTATGGTTTGTCTCTCAACAAATGGAGGGTAGATGAACCCGGACCCACATTGTGCCTGTTTGATCTTCTGAAACACTCAATTCCATGCTGTATTGTTGTCATTTGATTGTGCATTTTTTTCACCTGTCAGAATGTTATTGTGTTGTTGCTAGTATTTTATTTTATTTTATTTTATTGTTAAATGCTGATATTTATTTATTTTACTTATGTCTTGTTACTTTCTGTGTTGAATTGGCAGATATTTTTGTGATTTCAAGTTTAAGAACTAATGGCTAAGAAAAAGGTTCGTATTAACATTGTGGTTATTGGTCATGTGGACTCCGGGAAGTCAACCACTACTGGTCATTTGATCCACAAACTTGGATGTATTCACAAGAGTGTCATTGAGAGTCTTGAGAAAGAAGCTGCTGAGATGAACAAGCGTTCATTCAAGTATGCTTGGGTGCTTGACACGCTCAAGGCTGAACGTGAAAGAGGTATTACGATTGACATTACCCTGTCGAAGTTTGAGACAAACAAGTACAACTGCACTGTCATTGATGCCCCCGGACACAGGGATTTCATTAAGAACATGATCACCGGAACGTCCCAAGCTGACTGTGCTGTTCTCGTCATTGATTCCACTACTGGTGGTTTTGAAGCCGGTATGAATGGTCAGACCCGTGAACATGCTCTTCTTGCCTTCACTCTTGGTGTGAATCAAATGATCTGCTGCTGCAACAAGGTATTTATATTTTCAGCCCCTTTAAGATTGTATTTGATTATTTTTATAATTCATTTATATAAGTACTAATTATCATCTACCTTGACAGATGGATGCCACTACACCCAAATACTCTAGGGATAGGTATTTAGAAATTGTGAGGCAAGTTTTACCCTTTTTGAATAAGGTTGGCTATAAACTTATTCCAATTGTTCCCATCTCTGGTTTTGAGGGAGATAACTTGATTGAGCCCTCTACTAATCTTGATTGGTACAAGGGCCCAACCCTTCTTGAAGCTATTGACCAAATCAACGAGCCTATGAGGCCATCAGACAAGCCTCTCCGAATACCACTTCAGGAAGTCTACAAGATTGGAGGAATCGGAACTGTGCCTGTGGGACGTGTTGAGACTGGTTCCTTGAACCCTGGAATGGTGCTGACTTTTGCCCCAACTGGGCTTCAAGCTGAAGTGAAGTCTGTGGAGATGCACCATGAAGCTATCAGTGAGGCCCCTCCTGGTGATATTGTGGGATTTAATGTTAATGTTGCTGCTAGGGATCTCAAGCAAGGTTATGTTGCCTCAAACTCCAAGGATGACCCAGCCGTAGAGGCCGCTCACTTTACATCTCTTGTTATCATTACGAATCACCCTGTCCAGATTCGAAATGGCTATACATCTGTTCTTGACTGCCACACCTCCCACATTGCCGTCAAGTTTGCTGAGCTTATTTCCAAGGTTGACAGGTGTTCTAGTGAGGAAATTGAGAGGGAGCCCAAATTTTTGATGAGTGGTGATGCTGGTATTATAAAGATGATTCCCACCAAGCCTATGGTGGTAAAGCCTTTCTCTCTATATCCTCCACTCGGCCGTTTTGTTGTCAGAGACCGGCATCAAACTGTGGCTGTTGGAGTCATTAAGGCTGTGAAGAAGAAGGATCCTGCTGCAGGAGGTAAGATCACTAAGTCGACATTGAAAAAGTGAAATCTATCTAGCAAAATCTATCGTTGTTATTACCATAAATGGTCTTTGGTCCTTAGTATTTCTATTTCTCCTCTAGTAAACTTGTTTTGCAGATTAAGTGTGAAGTCTGCACCATTATATCACAGTTTTTTTTTCTTCCCAGAATTGGGTTCTAGATAAACGGTGGAAGAGCTATTTATTTTGTTCGTTTTATGTTTTAATTAGTGTCTAGTGTGAACACTTGGACTTTGCAAGCAGCGAGTTTCCGGACCTGCTGATTTTGTTTTGAATATCAACTCTTTATTTGTGTGTTTATTGATTCCTTTGTGTGATATTGTAAGTTTTTGCTGGGTCATGTCTCTGATTGTTCTAGGAAATATAGTTGGCGGAGAATGTCAGGAGCATTTTTGAATGTCACTTGCATAATGCTCTGATCATTTGCTATTCTTGTCTAAAACTTAACTTGCAGCTATTTACCCCGGCAATTACAAGGAACAGGACATTGAAACAGGGGGAGGTACCTGTTCAAGTAGGTCTAACGGGTGTCATGTTACTAGTATATGTTTATTTTTAATTATTAATATATACCTATATTTAAAAGAAATGCATAGTTTTGGTGCAGTATTTTTCTTCCAATCATACCCTTCATGTTACTAGCATTACTTTCATATTTCTGATCAAATTACTGGACTTCATACTTCACACCACTGTAATTTAATACTAGGATATTCAAGGGATTTTCACTTTAACAAGCAATTAGCTTTGTAACTGGGCACTTGAATATGGTATCTTCTAAATTCTAATGGGAATCTACATGTATTGCCTCTTATACTAATAAGTGCATCAAGCTATTTTTTTAACCGATCATCTAAACATGATAACAATCTTTTTTTACTTATATTAATTTGGGCTAGGATGGAGTGTTTGTTTGAGAAAATGATATATTTTTAGACACTTTTTTGGAATATTGAATATCTGGCAGCGTTTAATCTGTATCTAATTTTTGTTCATCGACTGTTTCCTTTCTTTTTGTAGCTCTTGCTGGCAGAGATAAGCTTGAGTCATTATGCATGGAGTTACAACGTCAAAATAAAATGTTGATGGTATTCTTCTGTTACACCACTACCTCTAAACCTGATTATGTAATATAAAAGAATTACAAGATGTTCATTACCTCAAAATATTTTATCTTTCTTATATGCACTTATATGCCTAGATGAGGACTTGTGAATCTAAATTTTAAAGAAAGACAGGCTATCCTGATCGTTTCTCATGTTTAGTTAATAACCAGCTCTAGTGCAACGCTAACATCATACTCACATAAGCACATTAGCTAAAGGCCGCGCAAAAGTGAAATACTTCAGCCCGCTAGATTGAAGGATATCGTTTTTATTTTCATCCCCTTATTTCTCATCCTGCCAAAGTATCTGCGTTTGATTTTCCCCTCCTAAAGTACTTCCTCCATCTAAGAATGAATTTATTTTATAAATTCTCAATTTTCATTGAAAAGACGAAATGAACTCCACTATAAACAATCTCGTAAATATAATCCATCTTCATTATATTTAGGGGTATAGTTAGAAAACAAAGGTTAATAATATCTTGATTTTCTATAATACTCATTGTTTTGAAACAAAAATGAAATATTAAAACTACCAAAGATTTGGAATGTTGGGTGTACTTCCAAAATCTTCCTGGCATCATATATTCCCAAGATCTTAGTTTCTAATTCACTTTCCTAATTACCGAAAAGGTTCCTTCTTGAGGCACCTATTTAGACGTCCAATGCCCATCGGTAATTATTTTGACCAAATAGATGTACTTCAATAGGATTACCTAATGAATGTTTAGCAATTTATTGGCCTCGCATTTGCTTTTAGGGATCTTACATTCCTCTGGAATTGTTTTTTGGGATCTCCTTATTGGGAATTTTGTTGATTTGTTATGAAGGTATTGATATCTAACCTCAAATTTCCTGTCCTTTTTTTCTTTTTCTTTCTTATGACGTTTTCAAATTTCATGTCATTGGTGTAGTGTATGTACATTTACCTGGTTAGGAAAATGCTTTCATCTTCAAGAATGTCTCTGTCCCCTAAACTCACTACCATACTTTTATTCCTGGACCTTTGATGTTCTGCACACGGTTGTTATATGGGAGTTGTTGTTTATGATTTGTCTAGAGATTGAGCAGCCTTGTTGCATTCAACGTTTTTTATGTTCCATGTTGTATCTCCTCTTTATTATAACGAGTTCCTTTTTTATTACATGAATGTGACTTCTACCTGGTAGTGTAATCACATTCTTATTACTTTTACTTTAATAGCAACATTTTGACTTTGTTAATCGAAAACACTAGGGTTCATGCTTCATTATTTTCAGGAAGAATACAAACGTGTGTCTACTGAGGCGCACCAATTTAAGCTGGACTTGTCAGCCAAGTTCCAATATGCAATCGAGGTTTGTTCATGATCTCTAGTCTGGCATATATGATATTTTGAACATAGTGTACATTTGGTATGCGACCATGTTTATGTCATTGGGTGGTAGTTATTAGAGATATAACACAGTTAGCTTAGATATTATCTTTGTCTTACTTAAACTACAGTTATAGTCTTAGTTAGTTTAAGTAAAGTGTACAGCTGGCATAATTAGTGTAAGCCACTCACACTATATATACTATTCTCCCTTCTGTAATTACATAATTGAGATAATAACAAATTCAGTTAGATTTCACTTTCTCTCTCTTCTCTCTCTCTCTCTCTCTCTCTCTCTCTCTCTCTCTCTCTCTCTCTCTCTTCTAACTGTTTCAAGCTCCATCAATGGAGTCTCACAGATTCTAACATGGTATCATAGAGCTCTTTTTCCGATCCTGAGGCATGGCTCCTACGTCTTCTCCTACATCTTCTCACAACGAAGAGCAACGCGTAACTGCTGTTGCTTCAAAAACGTTCAAACAACGAATCTCTGTTCAACTTGACGATTCAAACTACCTTTAATGGAAACAACAGGTCGAAGGAGTTTTGCGCGGTACGAAGATGATGAAACACGTCGTTTCGCCGCAGATTCCATCGGTGTTTCTCACTGACGCTGCTCGCGCCGCCGGAACGGAGAATCCGGCGTATACAGATTGGGAAGAACAAGATTCTCTGCTATGTACATGGATTCTCTCCACGATCTCATCGTCTCTACTTTCGTGCTTTGTTCGATTGCGCCAAGCATGGCAGGTTTGGGAAGAAGTTCATTTCTACTGCTCTACGCAGATGAAAACTAGGTCAAGACAACTTCGTTCTGAACTTCGCAACATCTCCAAAGGCTCGCGCACTATAACTGAGTTTATTGCACGAGTTCGCACCATCTCTGAGTCCCTAATGTCTATTGGTGATCCAGTCTCTCACCGTGATCTCATTGAACTTGTCCTTGAAGCATTACCAGAAGAGTTCAATCTTGTTGTTTCCAGTGTTAACAGTCATGCTGAATTGATTTCTTTGGATGAGCTTGAATCTCAGTGACTGACTCTTGAAGCAAGAACTGAAAAGTTCAAGAAAGCTCTTGTCTCTGAACCTGCTTCTGTTTACCTGACTCAAGCAGCTACTACTGATGACAAAAATCCTGCTTCTCAACAACAATTTGGAACCTATACTGATCAAAATCCTAATTTTCCTGGAAATTCCTATGGAAACAACCAATTTCAGTACAATAACCCTAATTTTGGAGGAAGAAATGGACCTGCTAGAGGAAGAGGCTTCAGAGGTCGCTATAGAGGACGTGGTGGCCGTAATTTTGGTAGAGGCTCAGTTCAATGTGAGATATGCTACAAGACTGGTCATGATGCAAGTATCTGCTACTTCAGGTTGTCTGTTCCATCTAATTTTGAAGGTTATGGATCTTACGATGGAACCTATGGGAATTATGGAGCTCAGGGAAGCTTTGGTACATCACCTAATGTGTGGATGCAAGGCTCTGTACGCCCTCCTCCCTCTGGATTTGCTCCCAGGCCCTCCTGCTCACCACAATTTGGAAACCTTAGGCCACAAGCTCCTCAAGCCTTTCTGACTGACAATGAATGCATCAGCTCAAACTCTTTCAATCCAAATTGGTACCCTGACTTTAGTGCTTCTCATCATGTAACTCCAGATGCTAACAATCTGTTGGATGCTACCTCTCTATCTAGTTCAGATCATCTGTATGTTGGCAATGGACAAGGTTTGCCCATAACCTCTGTTGGTTCAATGAGTTTTCCCTCTACCTTTTACCCTAACACTACTCAAACTAAATAATCTTTTACATGTCCCTGCTATAACCAAAAATCTTGTTAGTGTCAGTCAATTTGTTAAAGATAATAGTGTCTATTTTGAGTTTCATGCTAATGATTGCTATGTCAAATCTCAGGATTCTTCTAAGATCCTCCTTCAAGGACATCTTGAAGATGATGGCCTATACCAGTTTGATAAGTCTGCTATTCATAAGCCTGCTGTTTCCGGTTTCAATAAGTTTCCTATGTCTTCCACTTGTAATGCACACACCTGTATTTCAAGTTCTAGTTTTCCTACTTCTAATTTTCAGTGTAATAATGTTGCAAGCACTAGCACTTCAACTAGTACTGCATCTGATTCTAATTGTCTTTCTTTGTATAACGTCTGGCATTATAGGCTTGGACATCCTCACTATGAGGTTCTTAAGTCTGTCATGAAACTTTGTAATTAGAATTTCCCTAATAAAATGCTATCTGATTTTTGCTCTGCATGTTGCTTAGGCAAAGCTCATAGACTTCCTTCTTTTACCTCTACTGCTACCTATAATAAACCTTTGGAACTTATCTTTTGTGATTTATGGGGCCTTGCTCCAGTTGAGTCTTTTGAGGGGTACACCTATTTTCTGACATGTGTTGATGCCTACTCTAGGTTCACTTGGATTTTCCCATTAAAACTTAAGTCTCACACCCTTATCACTTTTCAAAATTTCATAAAGATGGTTGAACTCCAATACAACACTCCCATTAAGTCTGTCCAGACTGATGGTGGTGGTGAATTTCGCCCTTTTACCTCCTATTTGAACAGTTTTGGTATAATTCACAGACTCACATGTCCTCATACTCATCATCAAAATGGGTCTGTAGAGAGGAAACATAGACATATGGTGGAAACTGGATTAACTTTACTAGCTCATGCTAAACTACCTTTGCATTTTTGGGATCAAGCTTTCGTTACAGCAACTTATCTCATCAATAGAATGCCTTCTGCTACTTTAGCAAACAAATCCCCATTTTTCCTTCTCAACTTAAAATTTCCTGATTATAAGTTTCTCAGGAGCTTTGGGTGTGCCTGTTACCTTTTCATCAGACCCTATAACTCACACAAATTGGATTTCCATTCAAAGGAATGTATATTTTTAGGCTACTCTTCTTCTCACAAGGGATATAAATGCCTAGACTCCACAGGAAAACTGTTCATTTCTAAAGATGTTCTCTTTGATGAAACTAAATACCCTTATCCAACTATGTTTTCTACTGATTCCTCTTCTTCAGTTCAAACTCCTGTGCATGTATCCTCCAATTTCTCTCCCAAATTTCCTCATTTTCCTACTGTCTCTACTTCAGGGAACTCATCCCCTTCTGTTTCTTCCTCCTCACCTCAGTCCACCCAACATATGTCTACTCCACAAATGAATCCTCAACATAATTCACCTCCTCAGTCCCCCACTCATCAAACTCTCAGTCCCACAAACTCTTCCACCCCTCCTCTTGTTTTTAACCCAACTCCTATTACTATACTCTCGCCATCACCTCAAACATCTCCCTCTCAGTCTTCAACACCTCCCAGTCACAACTCAACTGCATCTAGCTCAACTCCTGTCTCTCCTCCTTCTCCTCATCGCATTCATCCAGCTAATACTCACAATATGGCCACTAGAGGGAAGAAAGGTATTGTCCAACCTAGACTTCACCCAACACTTCTATTAACTCATATTGAACCAACAAGTTACAAACAGGCCATGAAAACATCTGAATGGTGTCAAGCTATGCAAATTGAGTACAATGCTCTTATGAATAATCATACCTGGTCTCTTGTGCATTTACCACCAGGAAGAGAGGCTATTGGGTGCAAATGGATATTTAGGTTGAAGCAAAATCCTGATGGCAGTGTCAACAAGCATAAGGCCAGATTGATGGCCAAAGGGTTTCATCATAAACAAGGATTTGATTACAATGAGACCTTCTCCCCTGTTGTAAAACCAGTCACTGTCAGAACTATTTTGACTCTAGCTGTCACAAACAAATGGTTTCTACAACAACTGGACATCAACAATGCCTTTCTTAATGGCTCACTAAATGAAGAAGTATACATGATTCAGCCTCCTGGGTTTGAAGCCTCTGATGCCTCTTTGGTCTGCAAATTACACAAGGCATTGTATGGGTTAAAACAGGCTCCTAGAGCTTAGTTTGAGAAGCTAAAGTCCACTCTGGTCACCTTAGGCTTCAGTCCCAGCAGATGTGATCCTTCCCTATTTACACTGCATACTCATCATCATACCATATTCATTTTGGTCTATGTTGATGATATTATCATCACTGGCAGTTCTAAAAGCCTGATCGAAAAACTTGTGAAGCAACTTAATGCAGAATTTCACCTAAAGGATCTTGGCCAACTGGATTATTTTTTTGGGAATAGAGGTCCATCATTCTGAAACTGGCTCTCTCCTTTTATTTCAAACTAAGTATATAAAAGACGTACTGGTGAAAGCTAATATGGCTGGTGCCAATAGCATGGCTTCACCTATGGCCTCTAGCACTAAGCTGTCCAAATATGGCTCAAATCTTGTATCAGATGCCACATTCTTCAGATCTATAGTGGGAGCCCTGCAATATGCCACCATCACCAGACCTGAAATTTCATATTCTGTCAACAAAGTATGCCAGTTCTTGTCTGCTCCCCTTGAAGATCATTGGAAAGCTGTTAAAAGAATCCTAAGATATCTACAGGGAACTATTCATCATGGCCTTCTCATCAAACCAGCTTCCCTCAATGAGCCTCTTGCTCTCACTAGTTTCTGTGATGCTGATTGGGCATCTGACCCAGATGACAGAAGAAGTACCTCAGGAGCTTGCATTTATCTGGGTCCTAATCTAGTTAATTGGTGGGCTAAGAAGCAGACACAGGTGGCCAGGTCCAGTGCTGAGGCTGAATACAGAAGTTTAGCTCAAGCTTCAGCTGAAATTCTGTGGATGCAATCTTTACTAAAAGAACTCAGAGTACCTATCAGAGTCCCTCAAATATACTGTGACAACCTCAGTGCAGTTTCTTTGGCACACAATCCTGTTCTACACTCCAGGACAAAGCATATGGAGCTAGACATTTTCTTTGTTAGAGAAAAGGTCCTAAACTAAAGTCTGATAGTATCTCACATTCCAGCTCAGGACCAATGGGCTGACATCCTCACAAAGCCTCTATCTACTGCCAGGTTTCTACATTTAAGGGACAAATTGAGTGTGTCAGATACACCCTCAGTTTGAAGGGGGGGTATTAGAGATATAGCACAGTTAGCTTAGATATTATCTTAGTCTTACTTAAACTACAATTATAGCCTTAGTTAGTTTAAGTAAAGTGTACAGCTGGCATAATTAGTGTAAGCCACTCACACTATATATTCTATTCTCCCTTCTGTAATTACACAATTGAGATAATAACAAATTCAGTTAGATTTCACTTTCTCTCTCTTCTCTCTCTCTCTCTCTTCTAACCGTTTCAAGCTCCATCAATGGAGTCTCACAGATTCTAACAGTAGTGTATGTACGTTTACTTGGTTAAGAAAATGCTTTCATCTTCAAGAATGTCTCTATCCCCTAAACTCACTACCATACTTTTTTTCCTGGATCTTTGATGTTCTAGTTCTACACACGGTTATTATATGGGAGTTGTTGTTTATGATTTGTCGAGAGATTGGGCAGCCTTGTTACATTCAAAGTTTTTTATGTTCCATGTTGTATCTCCTCTTTATTATAACGAGTTCCTTTTTTATTACATGATGTGACTTCTACCTGGTAGTGTTATCAGATTCTTATCAATTTTACTTTTAAGAGCAACATTTTGACTTTGTTAATCGAAAACACTAGGGTTCATGCTTCATTATTTTCAGGAAGAATACAAACGTGTGTCTACTGAGGCGCACCAATTTAAGCTGGACTTGTCAGCCAAGTTCCAATAT
>Ga0315914_1002466_pt1 | contig 28270 bp, 11 predicted proteins | sample MpolenodulesMG_FD_203920 | JGI IMG/M metagenome (GOLD analysis project Ga0315914, IMG submission 203920) | Medicago polymorpha root nodule microbial communities from Los Angeles, California, United States - elongated nodules | ecosystem: Host-associated > Plants > Roots > Nodule | place: USA...
TTATATATATATTTATATATATATATATATATATATAGATAGAGAGAGAGAGAGAGAGAGAGAGAGAGAGAGAGAGAGAGAGAGAGAGAGAGAGAGAGAGAGAGAGAGAGAGAGAGAGCAGTTGGGTAGCACCGATAATAGAAATGACAGTAGAAACTAGACTTAGGTGGTTTGGGCATATGGAGAGAAGACCTATAGATTTTGTAGTAAGAAGAGTAAATAAAATTGAGGGGAGTCAAATCACTATAGGTATGAGAAGACCTAGAAAATACATAAGGGAAACCATCAAGAAAGATTTAAAGATTAATGTGTTTGACAAAGTTATGGTTTTTTTATAGAACACTATGAAGTCGTTTGATTTATGTAGTCAATCCCACTTAATGGGATAAGCTTTAGTTGTTGTTGCGATTTAGTTCTTGCACCATATAAAAAGTACCTCGACCTCATTTCTCCTCACGTAGAAGTTAAGTAGCTTATTCAACTTTCTCTCTTCCACATCTTTTTGCTCAATGCATTTCTGAGCCACTTCTCCCTCCTTATTTCCGCCCGTTTAATTATTTGCCAATTCGAAAGTTAGACATCTTAGTGCTATATTTGAGTGGTTTTAGTATCATATTTATGGTGTATTCCTAAAATGGATACTACAATGTAGTAGGGCTCCGATACAATTGTAGTTAGATTATTTTATCCTGGAGATGTCGTGATTGATAGTTTGCTTGCCATCCCGAATGTCATTTGTCAATTTAATCCTTTTGAATAAAAAAGCAGCTTTCTACCGAACTGGGTCACACCAGTTTTCACCTGTTCCTTGGTTCGGCCAGCGAACTGGCCATACCACATTGTTTTTCACAGAATTCTTTGCATATTTGATCCTATGTTTAAATCAACCCATCCACCAGTTTTCGATCCGACCGACTTATCCAAGTTTTGAAACACTTATATAGAGTTTGCTCTTACTGTATTTTAATTAATTATGGTTAAAGGCAAAAAAAGAAATATCTAGCTAGATTAATGTTTTCTTAAATATATACAAGTACCATCTCATGAAATAAAGTGATTTTTTTTTCTTTCTTAATCACTCCCTTTGTTTTAAAATACATGTCGCAATTTTACAATGTGCACTATTTACATAGCTTACTTTGACCATATTTTTAATTAATATATAAATACAAATGTTAGCATGTAAGATGTTTAATTTGTCTCGATGAATATTTTCAAAATATCAAATTTTTATAATTCTTTATTATATATAATTAAAGATTTTAATAATCAAAGTTGTGTATTGACATGTCTGCAATAGTTGACTGCGACATGTATTTTGAAACGGAGAGAGAATGTACTTAAAAAACATTGATAATTTTATCGTTTTAAATGATTTCCATAACAAATGAATTGTTATGTATGATGGTATCGAGAATTTTATTTATTTTTTATACATGTACTTTTTACTAAAATTACACTAGATGTCATTTTGTTAAGTTTACTCTTAAATTATCTACACGGTTACATTTGATTCGATGTATTATCACGGAGGTCACCAATTTATGATATTACAGGGGACAACATTCTTTGACAATGCTGCTGCATTTGAGACATCAATATTTTTTTCTCAAATGTTTAGAGTGGATGAAGTGGGAGTTGAAGAGGAGTTGATGTAGAAGATACAGAGAGATAAAAAGTGAGCCAAGTAGAATAACATTGCATAGAACTCAAACACAACTCTGAAGTACTTGTTGCAGAATCAAAAACTTAGGGTGTGTTTGGACGAGGGAATGTAATATTTTGAGGTAATTCAATTACTTTGAGGGGAGTTCCATTGTTTGGATAATAATTTGAAAAATTTTCAAAATGATGAAAATTTATGAAGTATTTTGTTCAAGTCAAATTTAGAGAATTTGAAATGATACCTAAAAGCTAAGAATTTCAAAATTCTTTATTGTTATAATTTTTCAAATTTTGCATTTTGATCCTCACATTTTCAAAAATTTTCAATTTGACCTCAATAAATTTTCAAAAAATTGTAAATTGACCACTCAAAATTTCCAAAAAATATAATTTGACCCCTCAAGTTTTGGAAATTTACAAATTGACCCCTAATTTCAATTTTCAAATTTGGCCCCTAAACATTAAAATTTATAAAAGTTTCCCAAAAATATAATGAATTTTTTTATTACTCCATCCAAACAAAAGTATTGAGAAATAAAAATAATTTAATTGAATCATTTAAATTGCCTAAAATTCTAAATTTCTTAAAATTTCTCAATTACCTCATCTAAACACACTCTTATAGTACATCTCATTCTAAACGAGTGAGATAGTGACATGGTTAGTGACCATTTGTAAAAAAAAGAAGCGGGAATACGTGTGTTAAAACTCAACTCACTCATTTTTCATTTGTTTTTGTCAGTGACATTGATCATATGTAACTGTGTCATTTATGAGAACAATAATAACTATGAGCTTCTCCCTAAAAAAAAAATAACTATGAGCTTCTACTAATAAGGAGCAACATCAATATTCGTTGACATTTTAAGCAATTTTTAAGTTTTGATCTACTGATATCATTTATCAAAGTGATCCACCATAAATATCATCTTACGAAATAAATAATCTAAGTTAAAATTATGATGAACCATGAATCACCTATAACTTCTTTTTTTAAAAAAATGAATCACCTATAATTATAGAAGTGGTCCAGCAGAATAATTCTATGGTGCTTTGCTTCTTCAAAAAAATTCTATGGTGCTACAATTTTGTTTCTGAATAAATGGTGCTAAAATTATAGAATATTTTTTTTGTGACTAACTAGTAGTATAAAAAATATGTGTGAGCTCCACGTAATAAACTACTACTACACTTCTGATCACATTTATAAGAAAAAATAAAAATTTTAGATTAACGACTAATGTATCTGATCTATATAAATACCAAATATATTAGATATTTAATGAATATAAAAAGTTATTTTTTTTGCTTAAAAATGTAATCAAATGGAATACTTCACAAAACAACGGTAGTATAAAAAAAGGAAAAATATTAAAGAGTGTCTTTAGAGCATTGTATAAGAAAATAAAAATAAAAATAAAAATATTAGGTAAAATTTAGGGTGATGGTTCTAACAAATCCCTCGCCAATGAACCACATCAATTCTAGGGTGATCAAATTAACTTTAAAAAATTTACAAATTGTTGTTTCTAATGTAAGGACACTTGTTAACATGCCCCTAAAAAAAACCATTAGAAAAAAAAGGTTAATAAAAATATTTTATATACTTGAAAAACTCACAAGGGATTCTACGGAGTAATCGAAGTATTTCGTGTACCAGTCAAAAAACCACATGAAATGTTTTAACCATTATGCAAACCTTGAAAGCATTGAATTAATCTAACCGTAACCCAGGCCAGGTACATCAATCAAATAAAATAAAATAAAGCAAAGTCGTAATTTTCCATAGATCGAGCAGAGCATTTCGTAAATTTCGATCGTAACAACGTACAATTCACCTAACATCGTAACTCTGAAAAAACAGACACATATATACATACGCCAACTTTTTCCTTCAGAAACACACAAAAAACAAAAACCTTAAAATTTTCACAACAACCTTGTTTGTTTTTCCGACATAGATCGGAAAATTTCAAAACCTTATTTTCTCCGAAGATGATGCACATGACATTATATTGGGGGAAAAACGTGACACTCTTATTTGATTCATGGAAAACCAATTCATGGACGAGTTATCTACTGAGTTTAATTGCATGTTTCATTATTGCAACTTTCTACCAATATCTAGAGAATGTTCGGATTCGGTTGAAGTTGTTCTCCGGTGAAGGGAGAACAACTCCGGTGCCGGAGATTCAGGCTTCTCTTCTGGGGTTGAATAAGGTTTCGAGGAACAAGGTTGTTGAATCGGTTTTATTTGGTGTGAATTCTGCTATTGGGTATTTGTTGATGTTGGCTATAATGTCGTTTAATGGTGGTGTTTTTGTGGCTATTGTGGTTGGTTTAACGATTGGTTACTTCTTGTTTAGGAGTCAGGGTGAAGAAGAGGCTGCGGTTGTTGTTGATAATTCTTGTGCATGTGCTTAGTTTGTGTGTTTGTTGTGGTTGAAATTCCTTTGTTGTAATGATATTTGTGAATTGGTTTATATTCTTCTTTTTTCTGGGATTTTTCTGTTGTATGTTTTATTCTGTATCATCAAAATGAAATAGTGGTAGTAATATGCGTTGGACTTTTTTGTTCTTATTAAAGTAGCAATTCTATAATCGTAGGCGAAAATGAATGTCAGAAACGTGAACTTAGGGTGTGATTTGTGAGTGTTTTTCTTCACATTTGTGATGGATCGAAATTGAGATTAGTAAGATGTTTCATGGGACGAAATCCTTCCTGATTGGGAATAAGGTTCTGCATGCATGAGTGTAATCTTAATTGGAAGAAGGTTTTGCAATTAAATGTAATTAATGTTGAATCCTTCCTAATTGTCGTTCCAAGGAAGAAAAAGTGTAATTATGTATCATAAACAATTAAATGGCCAAGACAATTGTTTTAATAGGGCCCAACACTGCCAGAAACAGGCAGGGGAGGGACAGTGCTTGCTTGTTGGATTGAGCATGAGTTATGTTTAGTTCGTCATATGTATGCATCATATAAACGGATTTGGACTTCACAATGAAGTAACCCTCAAATCATATGGCAATGCTGTGAGAGATCAGAGACAAGCTCCCAAAATTAATGCCCTTGTGTTTTGAGGATCCTCCCAAGTCCTATCCTTGTTTTCAGAGGCCTGCTTCAACTTAAGTCTTCAAGTTGAAGTGGGGAAGAAAATAACACAAGGGGAAAAACGAATAAAGGAAGAGCAATATGGACGTGTCTATTTCAGTTATGTATTTCTTCAACCGTTGGCAATGAACCAAATAATGCCTAAGTTGGGAAAGCTGTTTAACAATTTGTAACAATCTGAAAGTGCACTTAACCTATAACACAAATACAATCAAGGAAACATTCTATTACAGAAATATAGATACAACAACATACGGTCAAGCTTGAGGTTAAGAGTTGTTAAAAGATGAATCACGGCAAGCACTGCAATCACATGGTCTTCAATTTGAGGATAATAACAGCATCCGATTCCAAAGACATGCCACAAGAACAGGTCCATCATCTAATTAGTTCGGGAAGAATCCTTGTCAGTGTAAAACTCATAGAATGAAAGTCATGATTCATGACTGAAGCATCGGAGCAACAAAAAACCCAGAATTGTTGCTGCCTGCAGATCCATTTTTGTCTATGAAACAGAGAAACTCCGTAAACATGAAAACTGCCAAAATGCGATAAACAGGACCCACATTACGTTCACACACTATCGTTGATCTTCAGTTTTGAACACGGAGAGTTCACTTTCCTGCGATAAGCTCTTGTACTTAAAATTGTTAGGGAGCCATCTGTTCAGTCTCTCGGGCCAGAACCTGACACCCAAGAAAGAAGCAAATTTTGTATATTTTAATTAAACGTGTTGGGGAAAAAAAACAAAGAAACAATTATACCAAAAGAAGGTAAATTTCAATAAATAATGAAAATCATATTTTATGAGATGAAAAAAAGTAACAAGAACCAAATAAATTTTGGACCTACACCAAACTAACTCTAATTTAAGTACTCGTGAATCTACGAATAATTGCAAATGAACCATCAGTATATGGTGCACTCACACATTTTAGGAGCTATGGTTCAAAATTTAGCAAACTGGCTATAAGCAATAATTTATTTATTTTTGTATGGAAAATGTGTATTTTTATCCCTTGCTAGGATAGTAAATATTTTAATTGTTAGGTAGTATTTTTATCCCTTGCTAGGATTCAAACCGTGGACTTTTAACTCCTTAACTCCTTTAATCCCTTAGCTCAACCAAGTGAGCTACCCATCTCCCTGGCTATAAGCAATAAATCAAGTTTCAAAGTACTTATTTGTCATGAATTGAGAGATATTCCTTCTTTTCATGTTTTCCACCATTTAATGTAATGCAAATTGCGTAAGATAAGTTGTGAAGTAAAACACTTTCCAACAAGTATATGGCCATATGTTTTTTGTTCTATTTCATACAAGTACTTTCCATAATTACTTTTTAATTCCTTTTGATGCCTTAATCTAGTATGCAGTGTCAACATGTTTCATGATTATATGAGATGATGTTGCCAATGTGTTTTCTCATAAACTATTTTTGTTTCATTAATATATTAAAAATTGTTTAATGGGAAAGTATGAGATGATGTCCTCACTGTTGCTTTTTGAGAGATCTCCCTTTTGCTTAGGTTTTTCATGCTTTCCCACCGTATTTCTGAGCCAATTCCATTTTTTTAATTTCATTGTACATGTTCTTACTTCCCACCTATAGTGGGATACGACTTAATTGTGGATGTACATTTCTATGTTGAATGGTTTCACAATCTTCCTGTTATGTTTTTTTCATATTTCAACTAGCATTAAGTTTAAAAACACATACTCTAAAGAATAAATACTCCTACAATTGAAGATTATATCAATGTATCAAAAACTGAGACTGCTTAACTGAAAAGTGAGTGAGGAGTGCAGCAAATTTCAGCCCAAAAAATTAAGCATGATTCTAAATAGAGATGATAAAATTCACTTGGAAATCCCTACGAAAATAGAATAGAATCAGGACTTACTTGTCCAGTCTTTCACAAATTGCCCGACGAACAGAAGAATTGAGGCCATAAGCAATTGAGTTAAAGAGGCCCTGCAATAAATAGACAAAAGTGAGAAACCATAGGAAGATGCCATAATAGTACTTTTCACGAGGCAGCAATTGATGTTCACTCTTAACTTGACATCAAATCCGAACCAAGGGATGCCAGTTACATAAACTGAAAAAGCATAGAACAATTACGCAAAATGGAAAGCAATTATCTACAGTGATGCCATGCAAATCCCTTGTGTATACATTAAAAATATATTCAAGTGTTGGTGCAACCGGGGAAGTTTTAATGGTATTTACGAACTGACAATCTTGCTATGAATGAAGTGAGGCTGATGATTAAATGTTTTAAAATTGCCATATCCTCTTAAACAATTGTGATTTTGCCCTTGTCTACTTCTGTTTAAATTGAAAGAATTGCTCTCCTAATGTTCATATGGAAAGAAAAAACACTGACCAACTATAACATGCTGTTTAAACTTTGAATTGAATTATATCCAACCACTACAGAACTTAGAGAAACTTAAATTGTTCCCACTTAAGCTAAACAAACACTGGAAAGTGCCCCTAATGAGTCAGTAAAATCAAAGTTGTACTCTTGCTAATATACCAGAAAGGCACACATTGTTTAAATTATTATCATATTTTTTTGTTAAATATGTTGGATAACAATGTTGAACAGGTTGTATACCCATATTTTCACACCGCAGTCACGTGTGTAAATATATATCAAATAGAAGATATTTCAAATGAACCTGGATTACAAATAAAGCATTTTACTCGGTCATTAACATATTATCAGGGAAGATGTGGATAAATAGTAACTTCAACAATTTCTTTGTCCACAAGCCTGATTATTCAAGAAAGTATAATTTTAACAGATGGGTCTTAAAAGATGAGTGGAACTGACAAAAGATTGTGGTAAGATAAAGCAGAAAACAGTAGGGTTACTTGTAGATACCATAAGGGAAGCCGTTCCAATGTCAAGAAGTGAGAGCCAAAATATCTTGTTGTTGGGCTCAAAAAAATCATGAATTCGGTTAATAGTGCCAAAAGCCCATGATCCTATTAGAATTAGCGGATAGTATCCCCAGCGATTCAGAGCCTGAAAAGCAAAATCCATACACAAGTATTGTTCATTTGCAACATAGATGCTACAGGTAACAACACTTTCATCATCTTAAGCAATTGGTTCAAGCATGCATATAAATATACAAAATATACTCAAGAAAATCCAAACAAAAAATGTAAGAGTTGGACATTTTTAAACAACATTAAAAAACCACAGAAGAGCGTGTTAATGGTATTAAAAAAAAAGAGAGGAATTCTTTATGATGGAAGCATCTGTGAAAATTTCCCTTTTAATTCCAAAATAAACCTTTTCCACAATGATCGTTAAAGCATTTGAACAAAATAGCACATTACAGTGAACAAGCAACAAGACAAAACGTAACAGGTGAAATATAAAAGGCTAAAATGATGATTATATGAAAGTAGCCAACAATAGTATAAATACCCTCATGTTGTCTCTTGTATCTGAGACATACGCTTGGCCTGACATGCCACTTGCCATCTGAAATTTTACAAGAAACAAGGTTCAGAAAGTGACTGAACTAGCAACGTGCTTAGTTTGAAAAATAATCAGAAAATTCAGATACATACACGGGTTGCATTATTCAGCATGCGTATCACTTGCCAGTATGTAAACCCATTATATAGAATTGCACCCCAAAGTGGCAAGTAAAATGTAACAAAGTGAACTGCCTGCATAGAAAAAGAAATATGATGTTAGATGACAGGTAAAAGAAATATTACTAGAGTATTTTGATAAGCAAAACACATATACAAATGCAGTAGATATGCAATCCAAAGTTTCAGAAAATTTGGAGGTGTCTGTTGTTATTCTGCTTTATATTATTCATTAACATTGAAATCTTATTTTGGATAAAGCCATAAAGGGAAGCACTGCTGCGTACCAGAATTATTGCAACGTACAGAATATAGAAAACAGGAATTAAAATGCACAAATAGTGGAATAAATGTGTATTATTGCTGATGAAAAAAGACAATGCAGTTTGGAAGATCCCTAACTACCAAACATAGCACCTCTCCTTCAGAGAAAGGAATTTCTCTGCCCAAACCTTCTAAGGTCGTAAGTAAAAAGTGATGACTTCCCCTTTCTTGCTATCCTATCCTTCATATAACCGTCATTCCCCTCTAACAAACTAGCCACATCAGCAAAAGTAACCAAATCCCATATATAGTACATTAGTTGGGCTTAGGCCCAAACCCAGTATCTAACAGCACCCCTAAGCACTTAACAAAAATATGGATAGAATGCTGTTCAGAACTTTAAAATGTCAGAAAAATTTGCTCACATGGATTTTTCACAGCTGTTAATTTTAGCTGCTTTGCATGTTAATCTACATATGTTATTTTGAATTTTGAAGAATTGCAACGAGGAAAACAATCCTATCGTAGGTAAACAGGAGCTTACTTTCATTGCCAATCCTTTTTGCATTTATATGATATCAAATTACATGGATTTAGAGAGAGTGAGAGAGTTGACACTAAAGCATGCAATTGAGATACATATACCATTAAAGAAAGGGGATTCCCTACTTGGCGTTTATTTTAATTTTCCTGAAAATCCTAATGTTTCATTTTTAGTATAACAGCAGAGCATAATATGGAGAACAAATTGTTGTTACAAATCACGCAGAGGCCAATAACACTTAACCCCTGCTAAAGTTATAAAACAAAATTTTCATGCTTTAGAAAAGTTAATTTACATTTAATTCTTATATTAAGCTCACACCTCTTCTATTGAATTAAAATCCCATCATATACCACATGTAAAACCAAAATAATGATGTGGAAAATGAAATAAACAAAAAATTCTGGGAATTATAGTAAAACAACATGTAACCTGCATTCCTATTTACTACTTGCCTTCCCTGTAAGACCTGTTTGAGACAAACACCATGTACCAAAATGTCTATGGTCATTACCAAAGGAGCGCATAACTGTCATAACCAGCGAAGTACCTATCAAAAGTTTAGGGAAAAAAACATCAAACGAGCTCTCTTCCATGCAAGTTGATAATGGAATTGAAGGGAATCAAGACTAGTTGAAAGTCCTACTCTTCATGCATAACCAAAGCCATTTTGTACAAGAAATTCATTTTCAAATCAAATATCATGGGATTGGGATATCACAGGACATGGAGATTATTGTAAAAATAGGTCGTTTCTCAAAGCTACAATATTAAAAAGTTGATTCGTCGATAGATGCATACCCCAGACGTATAAATGGAACATAGCCTCCAAATCTTCAACATCCGTTTTGTGTTTTACAACAGTGCGGTGAAGCGTAAAAGCAATTGTTGTAGTCCAAAGGAAAGATGCCACACAAAAAAAATGTGTACTATATCCCTGAGCATAACAAAATAAACTATTGGATGGGTCCCTGTATCAAAATGAAACTTCTATCAATCACATGATGAACAGCTTTAGTTGATACATACGATTGAAGAATTAGAAAATACACTTGATCTAGCAAGTATACCCTATTATGCTGAAGAAACTGCAAAGCATATCCTGCAACAGGCGAAAATTCATAAAAGAGCATTATGGCTTGGAAGAAGAGAACATGGCAAAACCAATGCAATAGTTGATCATCTAATGCACATGAACAGACTATGATTCTTGAAGGACCTACTTCTCAATTGTAAAACAGCATTACAAATTCAAATTAAGTGGCTAAGGGGAAGAAACGACAAGATTACAAAAGTTGGTACCCTAATTCAAAACTTTATTAAAAACCAACAGTTTTCATCAACAAAATGTAGGTTTTAAAAATTAGCACCAACATTGCAGTCAATAACTAGCAGGTAACAAGTGTTATCAACTGTGGATGGCGGACCATGGCAGGAAGTTAAAAAACTGTCATCATTAGCCACTTTATCTGCCATAAAACACCATGGCGCCTCAATCCTTCACAAATTGGCCATGAAAGATGTCAAAAAACCGCCACCACAATCCACCATGGCCTATATTTGACAACACTGGTAAGTTTTACAGAGCATATATCAAATAAAGACGCTTACTCTAATTACTAGCTCGGTAGCTCAATATACATAAATATCAGTAAGCATATTGGGACTCCTAATTATTACAATAACAATGTAGGTAAACAATGAAAATTAAGCTAAAAAAGTGGAGGCAAAACAGTCCCGGAGGTTTGATCTTAGGACTAAGCAGTCCTCAAATAACCTTGGTGCAACTTAAGCCAATGTTCTTGATCTTGACCATTACACTGCTAATAGTTCTAAATTGTGGTCTGCAACCGCAATTTCTGGTGCAATAAAAACGTTTTAGAGGTCTCTGCAACAACTGTGTTCGCATTTTCCCGAAATATCAAGGTTCGCAGTGTAACCACAACTGCAACTGTATCTGTGAAGAAGGAGGCGCCTGTGAACTTATTGTCTGGCCCACTAGATGAAAGATCGACACTTCGTCTGGCGGATGTTATGGTGTACGGGTGGGTAGGAGGAAAACATGCATGTGTGGACTTGACTGGGATTTCACCACTTGTGGGATTGGGGACCGGGGCTTTTAGGGTGGGACATGCAGCCTTCAGAGTCGCGTCAAGCAAAATGGCCAAACATGAGAAAGGGTGTTCTGAAAATCGACATACTTTTATACCATTTGCGAGTTGCGACATAGAGTTAAAAGGATCATGCATAGCAATATTATTTCACCTAGGTCAATGAATGTTGTGTTTACGAGGATTGGTTTTGCCATCTTAGTGGTGCAGCTTGTTGACCACTTGCCTTATCCTCATGTGTAATTGCAATTAAGAACCATACTCCTAACTAATTTTAGCTCTAGTCTAGGTAGAATTACATTTGAAGATTAGTGAATTTTCTTAAACCTATCTTCGGCATAGCGAAAACCTAACTGATAAATTTCCAAGTAACAAGTAGATGCTGAGTACAAAATTAAGTAACTAAATTAACAAAAACAAAAGCGTGTTTAATCATATAACTTAATTTCAAACTGTGCGACGAGTTTAAAGTAATAAATAAAAAATTCGAAGCAATTTATCAAAAAAATAAATAAAGAGAAAACACAGTGTTATAGATCTGAGAAGAAGAAGAAAAGGAAGCATACCGCAAGTGCGAGATAGAAAACGAGCTTGAAGGAAAACTTGCGAAGCTCTTTGAAGAGAAGGTAGCATAGTACAATGAAGCTGGAACCAGCGAAAGAGAGACTCGACGCGCCGACGTTTACTGCGGTGAGAATCCCGCGATCGGAGGTCGCCATTGCGGGAGGAGGAGTGAGTGATCGATGGTTGGTTGGTTGAAGTTACAGTTGAGTTGAAAAGGTAAAATTGAACGGTGGTTTGTTGAAACAACAATAAGTTAATGTTTGGTCCGAGTTGACAAATAATTCATTTTGTAAAATTAATTCTAATTAAAACTTAATATGAGTTCATGATAAAATAATTTATGTTTCAATATAAATTGTGTAAAAATCAATTATAGAATAAAAACCACAAATCTTAACTCTTGTAAAAAAAATAAAACTACAAATTTTAACTTAAATAGAATCAATTAATGTCGTAAGCATAATTCAGTTGGCAGAGACATGCATTAAATTCTACTATAAATTTAATTTTTGTCGAAACTGTTACTTACATTTTGGCCAAACTCCAAATTTTTACTAAAACTTTTTTTTTTAAATCAAAGGATTAACTCCAAAAATTGGTGCGAGAGATTCATTTTTAAAATGTCAAACTAACGTGACTTTCACCTAATTAAAAAATGGGTGTTAGAGAAGACATTTATAAGATAAATGAGTATTTAAGCCAAAAAATTTACTCTGTCAAAAAACAAAGTCACAGAAATTACTTGATCACACCCTTTCAAGTTTTTTTATTTTTGACTCAACCCTTTTAAGTTCAACAATGATACATCGACCTTATCACAAAATAATGCAATGATATGACGACGGTATAAGCTCTACGAATATTCCCTAACTCACCATTTTTTTTTTGTATTTTTAGCAAATCATTTTTTATTATTGAGCAAACTCATGAGCTAATTGTACCAAAAAAAAAAATCATTTTGTAAATACAACCAGACTAATATGCGTGATGGGAAAAACAATAATAACTATTCCCATTCATCAAGCTATGATTTGAAATCTAAAACTATAAACACAATCCAACAATAATTTTGTCAAATATATTATGATTTGATCCCTAAAAAAAATACATTATAATTTGATGAGTTTGTATATTCTAGACTAGAGTTTGAAGTCATCCAAACTATAATCCAAACATGGGTAATACTATTGATAATAACATCCGTACAAACACTTCCTTCAAGCCTTTGTACTTCATCAATCCTTTACCACTTTTGAAAACTTGAGTTTCCATGTGGTAGTATAGTACTTATTCCATATGAAACATCTTGCTGCAGTCCTCTATTTTTTGGCTATGACATACCAACATCGACTTGATAACCACCGATCAAGATTTTGAGTTACTGATTTGTCAAAATCACAATATGAATCGTCTAATCTCTATCCAACAACTCTAATAGATAAACATAGTGACCATATGAGCCATCCATGTATAACTCCTTGCATCATGGTTCATGATTTTGAAAACAAACTTGTCCCTTACAAAATGAAATATGTAACACATCACTTTTTTTTCCTTTTTTTTTTTCTTTTCTTTTTTTGTTTAAGCTATAGTATTTACCTAAGTTACTTAGGTGTACTATATTGTATCTTTGTCACCATTTTCATTTACAACATAAACAAATGGTCCTATGAAAACATCATCAAAATCTTGAAGTGGTTCCAAAACCTTAACAACATCACTCATGAATGGTCTTGGATTTGGATGATGACTCAAACATTTAAAAGCTAACATAGCAACTTTCAAAGCTCCTTTGGTAGGATATTGACCTTCAAGTCTACGGTCTATGATACGGTGCAGCTTCTTTTGATCTCTCAACATTGGTCTTGCCCATTCCACCAAGTTTTTCCCTCTATTTGATTCTGAAGACTTATCCACTACCCTTTTTCCTGTAAGCAATTCCAACAGAACTACTCCATAGCTATACACATCACTCTTTGTTGTGAGGTGACCTATATATAATCAATCAGGCAAGAGTTAATTAGTTTCAAATATTACATATGGTTGATGGTTCTAATAATCCGGAGTTAAGAAAAGTCTAACCAAGAATTTGTTCCAGCCAAATATTATAACTTAAGTCATGCTCTATCTTAATATATAGAAAAAAAGTATCATAGGGTTATGAACAAGACTAAATCTGTGTCAGTGAAGTTACAAAATAATCAAAGTGTATTTTCTGATAAAAATTGAACTGCTTTATTTGAAAAGCTCAACAAGTTCATGATTTTTTCATTGGTTATGTGTACTTATGTACTAGTACTGCTGCTAGTTATTTTTCAAACTTGTAGTCTGAGGGAAGTTTTTTCGAAAAGTCCACAGCCGCGATTTGATGTCTTTTGTGATTGTGATTGAAGCTACATAATCTACCGCATTTGACTTTGGTCAGTTCACGATCCTTAATATTGCAGAGAATCGCAGACAAGTGTGACTGATGTACGAGGAACTAGGTTAACATTTCATATGGTAGTGTCCATACCTGTCATGATGTACTCAGGAGCCGCATAACCATGTGTTCCCATTACGCGTGTTGTTACATGTGTCTCTTCTCCTTCAGGACCATCCTTAGCTAGTCCAAAGTCTGATAATTTAGCTGTATAATCCTGGATTTGAAGGGAGATAAAAAAGTCCAAGTTAATTTAATTTCCTAATAAAGCCACATGGAAGATGATTTTGTAGATGCAAGGTGATCTTTGATGTTTATGAATAAAACAGAAAGGGAAGAGAAAAGAACATACTGAGTCTAGCAAGATATTTGAAGCTTTGAAATCCCTATAGATTACAGGTTTATCTGCTTCATGAAGGAAAGCCAAGCCCTTAGCAGCTCCCAGTGCAATTTTCATCCTTGTTGACCATGGCATAGTAGCAGAGTATCCTGTTTGTATTATGTTAGAACATCAACCTCGGCTCAAAAGAAAAACGCAAACAAATAACACACGAGATTTGATTAGTGAGACGTCTACGGCTACCATTGCCGAGCGGATGTTATACCTTTCTATAATTCAACCTTAGGATTTATAGTGCACAAATTGTGTTTACATATTATGGTCCAACTTACAAGATTTTCCCTGAACCAATCCGCCCACTTATTAGTAAACTAAGAATCATACCCAACATATTTGAATAAAGAAGCAAACCTTAATTAGTGTGTTAGTGTGAGAGTTTCTAATCAGACTCAACAAAACTAATAGATTTAAAAATATATATTAAGTGATATTGAACATTAGATCAAAATTATTTGTCCATTAGATCTTGTAATTGATCAGGTTTGACTTTGAGTGAGTTTATGTACCAAAAATGATAGAAGTCCTAGTATGAAAAGAATGAGAAAATAAGTAGAAGATAGAAAAGAAACATACTTCTGAATAGTTGATTCTCCAAGCTACCTCTTGGCATGTATTCATACACCAAAAGCCTGTGTTCATCTTCACAACAATATCCAATTAACTTCACAAGATGTGGATGACTTAGTTGTCCAAGAAATATAATCTCTGCCTAGAAAATAAAAATATGTTCAAAACAACAATTTTTTTAGATATTGTTGTCACTAACAAGACAATTATGGTATCCTTAAATCTTAGCGTATATTTGGTTCGGCAATGAAATTCACGAAATCCTGATGATCCACCATGATTTTGACAAAAACTAACTTTGGAGCTTCAACAAAATCACAGTGAGACCGTGATTTTGCTCAATCAACCACCAATCCAAACATACGCTTAGTAAGCTAAAAGGGTGCATCAGAAAGCTAACCAGCCACTCTCTATGACCTTGCAAACCATCCAAGTCCAAACATTTAACAGCTACAGTTTGAGCCTTTAAACCTTGCCTAAGTTTATCATCAACAAAACCCTTATAAACAGGTCCAAATCCACCTTCACCTAACATATTACTCCATGAGAAATTATGTGTTGCTTCTTTTAGCTCCTCAAGTGTGAATGCATGAAGTTTAGAACCAGCAAAAGAAACTGAAAGATCTTCAATAGCTTGACTTGAACTTGAATTGCTTATATCTGATAAACATAGTCTTTGAAAAGAACCTTGTTTTAGAACATGTTTCTCTGATTCCTCCAAAGGGTATTTACTCTTGTAACAATTTAGGATCAAGATCATAGACTTCCATGTTATCTTTTTAGTAGTAGTCATCTAGAATTTGTATATAGTGTATGTGCAATAACTTTGTAATGTACCTTAAGCTTCTCCTTTTCAATCTAAAAACAATGAGAAAAACGACATAAAAATGTTAATGATTGATACTTTAGGGAAAAAAATAAATGAAAGATGAGAAATTTATAGTACGTATACTTTCACCTACTACCTTATTAGAGAAATTGTGTGAGATTCCTTGACTTCTAGACCACTTGAATTTAGATGGTAATATAGAGCTATACGATATATGCATGAATATTGATTTTTATTTTATTTATATAGTGAACACTCAAATTCTTTGTAAGCCACCGGAAAAGTTCATCTCTTAAATTAGTTAATCTCTTATAGTATTAAGAAACTTAAAAATTGATTAAGTGCCTCTAAAATTGTAAATTATTGATTATTTTAATCAAAATGTTAGTTATTGTTAGCAAAATTTTTAAATTAATCTTTAAAATTTAAATTCAATACTTTGAAATGAATAGTAGTCTCTAAAAATTACTTATGAATGTCAAATTAGTCTTCATGTTTGTTGCCTGAAATTCAAAAATACCACCAAAATTGTACTATACATTATTTTATTTTTTTGAAAAATTTGATAAGGGCGAAGTGATTATTGATTAAATTTTCAACATGCGAAAATTTGAATAATATGTTCATTGAGATTACAAAGTCAAACTCTTATCATTGACACACATATTGAACATACTTTACAGTATAAATGAAATGACGGATAGTATACAATTTTATAAATGTTTATTTTTCAATTTAGTAATTTTAGAGACTAACCAGACAACATATATTTCACTTTGTTTTCTTTCATAAAGTCTGACTGCAAAATTCACACACTTAAAGTGCAAAAAAGAGGTATTGTGAATCTAAACTCGCACTCCAACATATCAAATGTCTCATCAACTTTTTATCATATGAGTTGTACTTATAAAAAAAATTGTAACTTTGATTGTTGTCATATATATCTTCAATTAATTAATTATTGGTCAAGTAACTTGCCTACCTGTTGACTTCAATGTTAAACTAAAACTTTCCTTCCCTGACCTTCTCTTCACCTTGCATTCCCTTGCCGTCCACATATTTTGTGTTTAGCAATTCATGCACATTCTCCGGAATGTTAGCAAAATGGAAAGGTCTAACATAATTCATTAGTGCTAAACAACTATTAGATTATCAAATATGTTGTTGCACACATTAAAGCATTTCTTTAATCGTTCAAAGTGATGCATATTGTAGATACATGCCTAATATTAACAATAGAAAAGTTCTTAGTGGATTGCTAAATATTTTTGGTCTAATTTGATATTTCCCAATGTTCGGTAGGTAAAGCTCTATAGGATTATTGTTGTTAGGATGTCATGATCACACGTTAGCAAACAGACAATGACACGTTGCTTTTAAATTCTAAATGTGACTCGACAAAGGGTACAGCTTCTAGAATTTAGAACTTCAAGCAAGGCATGTTCATATATAATAGGATTTGATCTTGGAATATTAATTTTATTTAATTTTTATAATGGATTTGATGATTTTTGTTCATAGAGTCGTATAAACGCAATCAAATACGCCTACCTCAATACAGCCAAGGACTTTAGAAGGGTTTTAGGTATTATATTTTGAATCTAGTGCAAGAAAAATAATTTTAAAAAGTGAAAAAAAAGAGTGTAATATGATTGGAAGGTCAAAGAAAAAGTTTAAAGTGTTGAACAAATTAATCTAATCCACAACCACTTCCATCGCTCATGGAAAATGGATTATACAACGGCTTATAGGGGCAATCATTTTATTAATTCGTGTTTCACAATTGCATGCATGCCCTTTCAAGTTTCAAAATGATTGTGTTAGCCAATACTAGTCTAAAGCTTCAAAATTATTTTACACACACAAAAAAAAGAGTTTTACACTTAAATTAATACAAACTTTTAAGAGGTATCTAAAGCTTTTAGATGACATAATTTAAATCTCTTTCCTCAACCAACATAGTCTCGAGTTTAAATGCAAGAAGTGCAACACCAACAAAACTTTTGAGGGTCCTCTATATAATCTTATTCATGCTTAAAATTAGCATTAGTAATTGAGCGTGAAGATATCTTATTATATAAAAATATAAATATATTTTAACAAGAGGTTATTACAATAATTATGAAGTCAAGATATTTTATATATTTTGCAATTTCTTTAAACCAATATTATATCATCGTACGCAGTTGTGGATGCTAATTTTTTAAAGTAATTTAAATTTTGTTAAGAGACTTAAGTTCTATAACTTGTATCACACCATATTCATATGGTTATTTTTTTTATTTTTTTGAGCAACATATGGTTATTTTATTATTGATTTTTTTTCAAGAAGAATTGTTGGCTGTAATTTTTAGAGCCGGATAACTCTTTTTTTACTCTTAATTAACAGCTGTTATTCTTTTTTTTTTTTCCCGAAGTAACAACTTATTCTTGATCATCCTATCCTACTAGTATTAACTCCCAATAACACATGTAGAAGCATGAGCAAGCACCTCATCAGGAAAATGCTTTATCTAAATAAAATAAAATCTTCATTCCCATCTCATGCTTATCCTAGCATCGGCAAGGAAGTTGGCTCACTCAACACGTTTTCTTATGGTATCTCTTAAGCTTCAAATAGTACATTTTTTATGCTTAAATAGTGTAGTGTATATGAATACTTAAATCATTTCAAAAGATGCATAGCCTTTACTAAAATGTATATATCCTAAGCAGGGATTTTCCGGTGTATAAAACTATGCATTTAAGTTTTTTCTTAATCACGCCATAAGAATGAATATATATCCTCTATTTATCTAGGCCCGTCTTTTTTATAAATATAATATTTTAACTATCCCCCCTCTTTTTACTATCCCCTTTCTCTCTCCCACGTCTATATAAAAGACAATTGCCAAGGTATGATTCATGAGGTCAATCAATAAATCAAAACAGTGTTGTGAATATTTTTAGCACTTAAATTGAAATCAATTACCAACTAATCACAAAAATTTAACCAGTATTATTTGTTTGAATAGGTAAATAAATATAGTATAAAATAATATAGAAGATATTTTTTGTAATCTTCTCGAGGACGGGTCTCTACATGGTAATAAAGGGTATGATCATCGTCTCAAAATTACCATCTGTTGACTTTCTATCGAATAGCCCTCAATGAGATATCCCCCTAGAGGATCTCTGCTTATGAATGCAAATTGACATCTCTAGATTTTTACAACTATTTTCCACCTCAAAATTAAAATGGGCTAATATTTGTTGAACAAACCATTTTGGTCTCTAAGTGTGAGACATTGTAACTATAGTCTACAAATGTAACAAAATTGCAATCACATCCCCAATGCCTCCTTAGGAGTTAAATTAACTAAAAAAAATACATTTGCTTTTTAAATTGACAACCTAAAAATAAATCCAAAGACTAAAATGATGAATAAAAGAATCAATTGTGGATTTGTTTGCAATTTTGATGTACTTAGAGACTATAATGACGACACCTAAAACATTCAAGGATAAAAATTGTTGACTACAAACATTATACATTATTTTGTATGGAACAAGAAAGATCATGTGAATGTTAAATGAGCTTAAAGGATGAGTGTATTAACAACGGCGCAAAAACATGAGCGACATCGATGTGGGGCTAACAACAAATTATAAACAACTTTAAAACCAACTTCAACATCCACCCTCACGCCTAGCGTGGGCCTGGGTCCAATTCTCATCTCATAAGGCAATCCTTAACCCGACTCAAATACAATGTTAAATGAGTTTGGATCCCAAAAGTTACTTAAAGGATGAGTGTACTAACAACAGCACATAAACATGAGCGACGTCGATGTGGGACTAACAACAAATTACAAACAACTTCAACACTCACCCTCACGTCTAGCGTGGGTTTGGGTCTAATTCTCATCTCACAATGCAATCCTTAACTCGACTCTGATACCATGTTAAATGAGCTTGGATCTCATCCCAAAAGTTACTTAAAGGATGAGTGTACTAACAACAACGCAGAAACATGAGCGACGTCGATGTGGGACTAACAACAAATTACAAACAACTTCAAAACCAACTTCAACACCCACCCTCACGTCTAGCGTGGGTTTGGGTCTAATTCTCATCTCACAATGCAATCCTTAACTCGACTCTGATACCATGTTAAATGAGCTTGGATCTCATCCCAAAAGTTACTTAAAGGATGAGTGTACTAACAACAACACAGAAACATGAGCGACGTCGATGTGGGACTAACAACAAATTACAAACAACTTCAAAACCAACTTCAACACCCACCCTCACGCCTAGCGTGGGCTTGGGTCCAATTCTCATCTCACGATACAATCCTTAACCCGACTCTGATACCATGTTAAATGAGCTTGAATCTCATCCCAAAAGCTAGCTCAAATGATAAGGGTACTCAAACATATTTATATACTCAACAACCCGTGAACATGAGCGATGTGGAACTAACAACAAACTACAAACAACTTCAAAATCAACTTCAACATTCCAAGCTCATTTAACATGGTATCAGAGCCGGGTTAAGGATTGCAGTGCGGGAATTGTATCCAGGCTCACGCTAGGTGTGAGGGTGGTGTTGAAGTTGGTTTTGAAGTTGTTTTTAGTTTATTATTAGTCTCACATTGTTCAAGTTCCCCTGTTGAGTGTATAAATATGCTTAAGCACTTTCATCCTTTGAGTTAACTTTTTGGATGAGATCCAAAACTATTTAAAAATGAACTCCAAGCCTGGTGCTATGATCTCAACCTGCTCCTTCTCTAAGTGAGTGGGAGTACATAGAAAGGCATTCTGATGACAAAGTAAGACCGAGTGTAAGCAAGCAATAAGTGATGCTTAAGAATGTGTGATCATACCCGAGGTGAACTCTTTTTTGACCGGTACATCTTAACAATAAAAGTGATACACATACTTTTATCTTAACAATTAATATAGAAGTGTACAACTTAACAATATAAAAGTTCAGTACATCTTTGAAGAAGAAACAACACAGAGGATTCTGAATATACTGCTGTTCCCTCAAATAAATGAGGATAGATTGGTGTGGAGTCCGGAAAAAAATGGTCATTATTTGGTAAAAAGTGTGTATCGCTTGTGTGTGTGGAGGAAATTGTGGATAATTCGCATTTACGGAAAAATGGCTATTGAGGTGGAATTTGGAAATTAAAAGTCCCTTCGAAAGTTAAGAATATGGTGTGGCAAGTCTGTAGAGAATGTGTGCCTACTCGGGTTAGACTGAACCGGAGAGGGGTTAATTGTCCGTCAATGTGTGTCGCGTGTAATGATCCTCATGAGGACAGCTATTGTGTTTTTTTCCACTGCTGTACAACAGTAGGTGTGTGGCGCGCAGGCCTGTGGTCCTTAATTGAGCCGTTATTACATAGATTTGATGACGCGCCAGAGATTATATTTCATGTGTTGGACCATGCAGCAGCGCCGCAAGCAAAACTTTCTGCCACGACTTTGTGGAGCATTTGGAAAGAGTAGAAATCTTAATTTGTGGCAGCAGGTGACAGAAAACAGCAGAAGTGTGGTTGAAAGAGCTAAACACTTGCTTGAAGAATGAAGAAATGCAAGTAAGAAGCATGGAGAAGTGCAAATAAGAAGCAGCTGCCGAGACCTGCACAGCTAGAAGGTGCAGCTGCTGTCACGAGTAATAATGCAGAACCAGGTTCGGCTAGCAGAAACAGTGCACAAAGATGGCAGAAACTGCTGCGTGGAAGCTTCCTTCTCAACGTCCGCTAACAAGCTGGGTATAGGCATGTGTATCCGTAACGAAGAGGGGTGTTTTCTTCGTGCAAAAACAATGTGGTTCTCCCCGGTTTGCTCGATAGACGTGGGTGAAGCTTCGGGGTTGTATTATGCTATTCGGTCGGTTCATGAGCTACGGCTACAAAATGTTGATTTTGAGGTAGATTCCAAACGTGTAGCAGATTATTTCAACCGAAGCAATGGAGATATTACTGAGTTTGGAATTATTATGGATAGTAATATTGCTCTTTCAATTTAGCAAACTCTCATGTTGAGTTTATTAGGAGACAAGCAACCGAGGTTGCCTATGAATTGGCAAAGGCAGCCACTTCCTTGACTAGCTTCTGAATTTTAAATGATGTACGGACATATATCCATGATTTGATTTATAATGAAATGCTATAAGTTTATTGTTTAACAAAAAAAAATTACAAAGGATTCACTCACCCCCATCCCCTCCGAGTGCTTTTTTTCTTTCTTTTATAATGAAATTTTATAAGTTTATTGTATATTATTTCCTTATACAGAATTCTATTTTATAAACATTATGTACACTATACATACAAGTTACAACTACTACTTGTTATCACTTACCAAGCAAAGAATATCTGATGAAGGAACAAAAGTACAATAAAGAAGAGTACAACATGATTAGAAAAATGAGATGCACTTGAGGCATAATAATAGTAATAGGGATATGGATAGTTTTGTGGTGGTCCACCAATTACTTTAGGTTGTCCTTGACCTGAACCCGAAGAAGGCGAAGATTTCAAAGGTGGTGGAGGAGTTTCCCCGGAAGAATGTGATGAAGGACTTGGTGGAGATGGCGGTGGTAGAGTCAACAATGGTGGTGGAAGACTTAGTGATGGTGGAGGATATGATTTTAGTAGTGGAGGAGGAGGAGAATTTGATGTTGTGAGTGGAAATGGGGGTGAGTATGATGTTAATAGTGGAGGAGGTGGAGGATTTTGTGTTAGGAGTGGAGAGGATGGAGGGTGGGGTGTTATTAGTGGAAAAGGGGGTGCATTTGGTGTTAACAAAGCAGGAGGTGAAGGATTTTGTGTAGGGAGTGAAGGAGGAGGGTGATTTGAATTTGATGAAGCAAGTTTAGGAGGTGGTGGTGAACAAATTGTAGGACATGTGACACATTCACTAATGCATAATAAACCACTTGAAGGCTCATCAACATTGTCCTCAATCTCCAATGTCCTATTTGCAAACAAAACCAACAACATGAATGCAATTCTTGTGGTCCATGCAAACCAACTTTTTGTTATGAATCCTAGATTCTTGTTATGACCCATTTGAATTATGGAGGAATATAGATTGTGTTTGGGGAAACAAGGAATGTGTGTTCATACGGCAAGGTGAATTGTCAGATATATAATCAGTTTTGGCCAAGTGATTATATAGATTGAAATAATGTGGGAGAATACGGTGGCATTTCTTTATAGCTTGCATTTGGCATTTTGGAAGTCAGAAGTTTGGTTTATATTCTTTGATGCTTGCTTAGTGATGGAGTCTTGTGCGTGGAGGAAAAGTATTAATTCCCCTACTTTACTTTGGCCTTTAATATAAACTTATTTTAATTAAACTAGAGCTGTTTAAACTCACCACAAAAAAAAAGGTCTTTAAACTGTTTCAAGAATTTTAAATAAGTAGTATTTTATTGTAAAAAAAAGAATTTTAAATAAGTAGTATTTCAACTAACAGAGTTTGCAATCCAGTCTCTCAATTTGTCAATAAATAATAATCAATTGAACTATACATTTTTTAATCGAAAATCTTTGAACTGTTAGATTCATTGTAATTAGATTTCTAGATGCAGCAAATTCATATATGCAATAATATTTTTTTAATACATATACCTATGTGTGTATATCTATAATTTTATGTGTGCGAGAAAGCTTATTGATAATTTTTTTCAAGTAAGTACTCTTAGCATAGAGACTAGAGAATGAGATTGATAGAGATATCCTTAAGTATCGAGAAAAACACTCAATCCTACTCTATTAGATGTTGTTTGGATCAAGCTAATTTTGTGCTTCTGCAAAACAATTTATGTAAATAAATTAGCTATATTGTTAATTTATAAATTCTTACTAGCGAAAAATATTTTTTTATAAATTGTTTTTTCATAAATTACATTTACAAACTTATAAATAATATATAAAAACTTATTTATTTGTATAAGTTCAAAATAAACCTAATCAAAACGGACCTTAGATAACGTGGTTTTTCCTTGTATTTTTTAGTAATGTTATTTTTAACCTAGGATCATATTTTATGCTTCCGCATATGTCACGTCATTTTTTGGAGATCAAGGCTATTTGATTAGTGTTTGACTCACTATTTTATTTCACGACTGAATATTTAATTTTAAGAGAAAAAGGGGAAAAAAAGTTCGAAATACCCCTTTGAAGAGATTTTGTGTTCGGGGGTTAGTTACACAAAGGGAAGGTCTTAGCACCCTTCATGTCCGTAGTACTCTACGGGAACCTCTTGGTTTTATTTAACGTTTTGTGCTATTAACTTGCTTGTTTTTTTGAAAAAAGGAATTAAAGTGGTAAAGGAAAAAGAGACATATTTATCTACATTTTTTATTAATTTGGAAGGACGAGTGTCCTTTGCCTACGTACCCGTGAGGGATCAAAACCTCTTAGTTCGGGGTAAAAATTGACGTTTGATTTGTTTTGTGTTTTTTATTAGTTTTGAAAAAGGTTTTAAAATGAAAGAAAGCCAAGGCGGCAAATGAGTATTTGTTTGTGTTTTTTATGTTGAAAGAAAATAACTTAAGGTATGAATAATGTAGATTGCAATTTTGATTTATGGAAGAAATAAAAAATAAAAGGATCACTTGACTTTGGGAGTAAAGGTTTGTTTATGAAAATATTTTTGATGTTTTTGTTATTTGCATGTTTTTTGTTTTTTTGAATAATAGGACTAAAAATGAAACTATCGGAGCAAGAAAATAAAAGTGTAGGTACTTTGTGGCGACGTTGGATCACCACAAAGACCATTAACCTAAGCTAGAAGCATAAAAGGTAAGGCATACACCCACGCACGCACACATGCACCTACAACTACCTACAACTATTACATAAAACCTATGATACATGCTAAGGTCTGCGGAAAAATAAATATGGATAATAAATTTACATAAACCTAAATATACATTCTAAAGTCTGCCGAAAATAAATGACGGAAAAATAAATAATTTACATAAAGACCTATTTACATCCTAAAATTTGTGCAAGTAAAAATTAAATGGCATAAAATAGATACATGAATGATAATAAGTAGCAAAATAAACAAAAATGTGATGATAAAGAAAAAGTAAAATGCAAAGGGTAATTTAAAATGCATGAAACAAAGATAAAAATATGAGATGCTGCGAAATAATATACTATGGAAACAAAATGCATAGGAAATGAATAACCTAGAAATAAAATAAAGATGCACGCAGGTGGCGTGCAGACAGTAAGTCTGGGGGTGCAGAAAGTAAGCAGAAATGAGTTGGGCTTAACAGGAAAAGGGAAGGGACGCGCTATTGGGCCTAAGGGAGAACCGAACCGGGTCGGTTTGCTAAAGGGTTAGGGTCAACTAAATTGGGTCGACCCAGTAGTATAAAAATGGTGTGGGACAAGTTTTTTTCATTTTCCATTGGTTTTTCTCTCTCTTCCATCACAAAACAGATAAGAGCTCTCTCCTTCTCTTTGTTCTCTTTCATCCTCGCCGGTGGAGGTAAGGTGGGGTTCCGGCGGCGGCCGGCCGGCCAACCGACGGCGGCGCTGCCGCGTCGGAACCCTAGATCTACTTTTTATATTATTTTTTTGTGCAATCTCATCTACTCCCTCTTCTGGTCCTATTTCTCATCTCAAAACAACCAAAAAAGGAGAAATATAGGCTAAATCTAAAAAATAAAAAAGTGTTACCCTTTTGGAAAGCTCTTTCAGTTCTACCCTTTGTCTGGCTTCTTCACGACTGATTGTGTTGTTGAGTTGTCTGGGTCGATATGTCCGATCTGTGATGTGTTGATGCGTGTTGGTGTGACGGTTTGAGCCGCGCCGGTTTGTTGTTGTTGGAACCGATTCGGATTCGTGTTGTGTTACGGTTTTGATTTGGGTTTATGTGACTGGTGTGATGTTGTGTTACGGTTTTGATTTTGTTCTCTGGTTTCTGGTTGTTTTGCAGGTTTTGTTGTGCAATTTTTCGGTCCCCCTAACTTGTGTTTTGCAGGCTTATTTTATAGTGTTGGGTTTACGAAGTAGGGTTTGTTGAGGAGAGGCACAAAATCTGTGCTTCTGGATTGGGATGAAAGCAAAACGGGTATGGCTGTTCCTGGATTGATGCGGATGAGGTTGAGAGTTGTTTGTTGGATTGGCGTCTGACTTGGATTTGGACTAACTTCTTGGATATGGACAAAAATAAAACTAAAAAGAGAAGATGAAGACCGAAACAAGTAATAAAAAAAGATGAGGTATTTTAAAGTTTAATTAAAAAGAAAGTAAAGATTTTTATAGACAAAATTTAAAGTTAATTAAAAATTTAAATAAAAGATGGAATTAAGATAAAAAGAAATAAAGATAAAGAGAGAAGAGGGCTCGACTCGGAACAAAAAATGAGGTATTTTAAAATACCTCTCTGCCGAATTTTACACTGAAAATCAGAGATCGATCAGGGTCAGACGGCGTATGAATGTAGGGTCCAACGACACGTGTCAGTGACATCTTAGGTCAAAAATTAGGGTATGACAGCATACCACCTATTTTTTATCCCAACCATGTTTGGATGGTCACAACTACATAAAATAACTTGCTCATAGAATAACTTGCTAAAAGACACCTTTATAAAATGTGTCTTCTAACAAAACTCATATATATATATATATATATATATGGGAAATCTTAATGCACACCCACTCAAAAATTAGAAGGTGTGCATTATCATTGTACACCTTTATGTTTTGGACTAAAAACCCAAATAACCCTTTTGAAAAACCACTTAATTTAATGGGCAGTAATGTAATTCTTCATCCTTATTAATTGTGGTGTCTCATTTCTCACTCTCTCTCCATTAATTGGAGTGAAGGAAAAGAAAGAGAAAAAAAAGCACACCTTCTCCTTCTTCGGTTCTTCCTCTCTACCATGTCTCTGCCAGCTTAAAGCAGATTTTTTTTTCCTCTTGTTATGGCTTTCTTCCTCATTTACATATTTTAATTTATCAAATTCTGATGAAAGAAAAAAATTAATGTTGTTATTTGCTCTTTCTTCACCTTTTGCTAAACTCTAATTAATCTAATTTTGAACAAACCCTAAAAGTAACCAAAACTATGATTTCTAGTCACTTAAACTTTGAAAAGCAAAGTATGTGTTATCTTCCAATCTTAACATGCGTTCAATCTTTGCCTTGTGAAATACTCCCTCCGGTCTCAAATATAAGGAAAGATTTTTTTTTAGGTTCATTGAATAATTAATGTATCTGCTTTGCAGTGTAGACCAGATACATTAACTACTGAATGAACCTAAAAAATGAATATTTTCTTATATTTGAGACCGGAGGGAGTAGTTCCTTTTTTGTTGCGCTACTTCATGCTTTTGCACAGTTAAATAATTCCTCAACATACAAATTACAAGAATTGGCGAAGAAGCCGATGGTAAGATGTTTGTTTTGACATGGATGATTCGTTTATTGTAATGTAAGGAGAGAAAAAATAAATAAAACAAAATTACATTACTGCCCATTAAATTAGGTGGTTTTTCAAAAGGGTTATTTGGTTTTTAGTCCAAAACATAAAGGTGTACAATGCTAATGCACACCTTCTAATTTTTGAGTGGATGTGCATTACCATTCCCCATATATATATATATAAATCAAATAAGCAACACACTTAAAAAAAATTATAAATCATTTAAGTATTTTAATAAAAAAATTGATTATTTTCTTTATACTTAATAAAAAGGCTTGAATGCAATTTTGATCCCTTATTTTTAAATTTGTTAACTTTTGATCCCCCATTTTCTAAAATCAACTGTACTTGCAGGTAGGGATGTTCATAACCGAACCAAACAAATAAAAAAACCGCAAACCAAACCAATCCAAACCGAAACCGCAAAAAATCGCACTTGGTTCGGATGAATTTAGATGACTTTTGCACTGAACCGCGCGATTCGGTTTGCGGTTTGCATCTAGCAACCGAACCAAACCAAACCAAACCAAACCGCAAGAATAATGAATATTACTTAAACATGTACTAGCTCAATTACATAGCTCAAGAATAATCTCTTTCGATTCAATTTTTCCATTGTTGCACCATCAGGTTCGATTCTAATTCCTTTTCATCTCTTTCATTTCATTTCCAATGATGAATTTGTTTCCTTTACTTCCAAATAATTTGTTTCATC
>Ga0315914_1002468_pt1 | contig 28266 bp, 20 predicted proteins | sample MpolenodulesMG_FD_203920 | JGI IMG/M metagenome (GOLD analysis project Ga0315914, IMG submission 203920) | Medicago polymorpha root nodule microbial communities from Los Angeles, California, United States - elongated nodules | ecosystem: Host-associated > Plants > Roots > Nodule | place: USA...
AAATCCTTGAATGTTTATGATTGTTTATGTTTGATTATGATTGATGTGAAGCTAACCCCCAGTGGTCTGTGGTGGACCGCCTACCTATTTGTATGAATGGGTAGACGGCGTGCAGGATTCATCTTTTAGCTTGCTTGTGAGTTGCTTGAGGATAGCGGGAGCTACCTCTGTTTAGAGTCTTAGTATAGGCTCTGATGTAGGTTGTCGGTCTGTACTTTATTTTAGATTGACTATGTTGTTGAGACTTTATTCATATGTGGACGTTTGGAGTTTATTTGATGTTGTATTTGATATTTATACTATGGCTACTTGGTGATGTATGTTATTTATCCGCTGCAAAGTTTTTGAGAAATTATAATATGCATGCTTGGAGATTTTTGGAGAACGTAATGTCTATTTCTTGAATGAATGCATTATTTGCGTGTTTTATCGCTTTAATAGAAGTAGGGTGTTACATTAGTTAAGTAACACATGTGTAAAACTCTGCGTTAGTTAACTAACGTTGCGTGACTTAAGTCACACAAGTGTAAAACCCCGCGTGAGTTAACTTACGCAGAAATTTACACATGTGTGAGTTAACTCACGCCCAGTCTGTGCACCAAGCTAGAACTGGTAGAAACGTATATTTTCCCTAATTTTTTGATTTCTTCATTCATTCATAAATTCATTCAGTCAATTGCATACATTTTTCATCATTCATTCAAGCATTCATTCAATCAAGCATTAACTCATAATTAAATTACAAAAAATAAAGGAATAAAATAACTGATAATGTTATAAAAACGCCAAAAAGCGCAGATGTATTACGATTACATCCATATCCGACAATGTCATAAAAAAAACTAGAAAAGTGATAAAAAAAAAACTAGAAAATATCATAAAACCCTACTCCCGTGGACGCTTACTCCTCCTCCGCGGAGCCGACATCTCATCCAGAATGCTCCACTCGGACTGGATGCCCTGCATCATGCGAAGGACCTTTGGATTACCAAACACATCAGGATGCCCCATTGCACTGTCCACTCTGGCTCTGATGTTGATGATGATCTGGTATGGGTAGGGCTGGCAATGAACCGAACCAACTCAATTAGAGATCGTAATTCGATTAGACAATTGATTCGTCAAACTTGATTCATGAACCAAATGAGCCGAAGTTGACCTAAAAATTAAGTTTGTCAACTAATTGAGCTGAACTTGAGCTATAAGTAGTTCGACTCGTTTGGTTTACGAGATAACTCGATTATACACACACACACACATATACAATACTTTAAAAACTAAGACAAACACTTAGCAATAATAGGATTGAAATAAGCTACTTTAAAATTAATAGACAACATCGTGCACAGTGTTGTAGTTTTTAAGGATTTCAAAATTAAAATAGCCCTGCATCGGAACATGCATGAAAAATGGAGGATATGATTATCTATCTATAATAAGAGAAACAAATGACATAAGAAGGCAAAACTGGATTTGGTGGTTGCATACCAGTGTTAATTACTATGTGTAATAATAGCTAAATTCTTTGACTTTTGAGTTACGTGGTTCAAGTGACTTTACTCATTTTCATTCCTAAAGTTATATGCTTTGAAAAAACGAATTGAACCTAATGAACCGAACCAAACTGTTCGTGAACTTTAAACGAGTCAAACTTGAGCTGAAAAAAAAGTTCGTGTCAAACTCGAATTGAGGTTCGAATCGAGCCAATTCTTAACGAGCCGAGTCGAGCTCAGACAATTTTGATTCGACTCAACTCATTTCCAGCCCTAGGTATGGGTCAAGAGGATGTCTGACCCACTGCTGCTCAACAATAACCTCCTCGTAAGGAGGGACAGGACGAGGATGAACATCAACTATGTAGTTAAGAATAGCCGCAGGGGGACTCACAATAGGATGTGATACTCTAATGAACCATCTCATGTACCCCCAGAATGATCCCACAACTCGCCATCCGGAACCAGATCACCCCTCTGCTCCTGGCTGAGGACATGCAAAACAAACTCCATGAAGGTCATAGGCACGTCCCCTGCCGCAAGACGCCCAATGTGTGTACGAGGCCTGGGAATAGTCTGGACATACCCGTACTGCCTAAGAACCCGCTCTGGCAAGTGACGGACCCTCTGTCTTTGTCGGCCATGATCCATCCGGAGTACCAGCATATGTCCTGAAACGGCGTAATGTATCGTCGTCTCTCGTACGACCTCCAGATGACTTGAGAATGGTCCAACAAATCAATGGCATCTCTGTAGTGTCCAGGATCAGTAAAGCCCCTGGGAGGTTTCCATTTACTCACAAGCGGGGCAACATCAGGGTCGTAATCTTCATTATCAATCCTCGGAAGGAGGTTCCTGAAGTGCGCAAAAACTCATCCTTGCAAAACACGATGAAACAAATTTATATTAGCACAAGTATTATACAAACAACTATATATTTACGATCCAATAAATAAAAAATAAGAAAAACAATTATTACCACAAGCAAGGTCATGTAACCACCACATGAGGCCACAGATGAGTCAGAGGTAAGAGATAGCTGCTCATATAGGAAAGCAAGAGCAACAAAAACGCCTTAATGCAGGTCATCCTAACGTCAGCTTGCTCCGCATGCTCATCCTCTGTGTCAGGCTCAATCAGCTGATTACACCTATGCAAGACCTCCTCGTAGCGCCTCTTCAGTTTACCGAAACTGACATGCGCATCACCTTGTTTTCCCACCTTCTTAGAACCAACCTTCGCTGTAAAATGTAGGTGATCCTGCATCATTTGTATCCCCTCGTCATGAGTTAACTCTCTATCATGAAGGATCCTCCCAGTGATGGGGATGCCTAGGAGACATGACACATCATCTAGTGTGATGGTCATCTCCCTAACAGGTAGATGGAAGCTGCTGGTCTCCTCATGCCATCTCTCTGACAACACCGTTAAATAAATAATAAGTAAAATAAACATTAAATATATTCTAACAAAAATATTATTTCTAACATAAAATAAGTAAAATAATAATTAGAATAAGTTAAATAAACAGTAAAATAAACTTACATTGGCATCGAACCATATCCTGCATGCCACGTGTCCACCGAAGCGAGGCAAAAGCGTGAGCACAGAAGGCCCCCCTCCATAGCCGTCCAGTCCGGCCTTGTACTCCACCCTCGGCACCCCTTGAGCATGACCCCCACCCTCCTGCTGCTCAGACTGCTCAATATCAGGCTGCTCCTGCTCAATATCAGCTGCTTCTACTCAATATCAAGTTGCTTCTGATGATCCTCATACTGATGCTGCTGATACGTATCAAAGTGATACAGATGAGGCTCCTCATAATGCTGCTAATACTGTGTCGGGTCCACCGTGTGGGATCGACCCGTCTGTGATGATCAGGCTCCCACAACATCAACTGCACCAAGTCTCGTGCCCCCCTCTCTCTCGACCAGCCATAGGAGGGCGTAGTGCTTGCTTCTCCCTCCGTGCACTACTAGTAGACGACTCTCGTTCTCCCCTCATTTTGTTGGGCCTACGAGGCCTATTAGACATATCCATCTGAGACATATCTTCACAACATTTAAAAAAGTAAAAGTTCAATGAGACATTTTCATACGGACATTGTGTCAATGTCATTTCAATCCGTAAACTACCACATTGCTCTCAAACATACTATAATCAACATTAACAAACTATATTCTAACTAATTTCATCATTAGCAATCGAAAAAACAAAAACAAAAATCATTGAGACATTTTACCAAACACATAGAGTGCAATTTTCAAACAACTAAGAAATCTAACAATTTCTAAACCATAAACTACCACATAGTACCCTAAACAACATCTAAAATACAATTCCTAACTTAATTCATCCTTAACAATCATCAAAACTAACATGCAATCCCAATTTCTAAAAACCTAAAAATGTTATTTTTCTTCAAAATATCTTAAATTTCAACCAAAAAAATGCAATAAGGTAGGATAAGCAACACTTACTTGATATTGTGGGAGAAATTGAGTTTGAATGGCGCAGGAATAAAGAAAATGGAATTTGAAGGGGAAAAAATCGTATTTGAGAAGTTTGAAAATATGGGTGTTTTGGTTCTGCTCTGCTATATATACACTTAAGTCACGTTGCGAAACTTAACTAACGCAGTGTGACTTAAGTCGCGCAAAGTCTTAAGGCGCGTTAGTTAACTCACACAACATGGGTTAACTAACACAGGGGTATAATAGTCCAATCAGTTGGGCGCGAGTGAATCTTGTTGGGAGAAGAGCAGAATTCGATACTAAATAGATGAATCTTTATCAAGTCCATTAATGTTTATGAAAGGCATCAGAGTGCCATAAGCAGTCAAAGTTACGTGGAATTTGACAGTTCATTGTTTTTTCGTGTTTTATGTTTCTAGTGTCACTAACTAGAACTACTAAGCGTAAAGGGTTGGTAGTCTCTTTGAAAAGTCAAAAGAATGAAAAGAACACATTTTGTATTCTACCGAATCAACTATATAGGTTTTCATATCAAATTCCTTCGTATAAGATGAGTGTGACGAACGGTAATCCATTTGTAAGATGTTATTTTGTGTTTGGTCATGTTCATCTATCAATTGAAACTTATTAGTTGGCAGGGTAGTAGAATTAAGTTCAAAAGAATGTATTGGAATGCTTTCATGTTCGTCGCTACTCATCATATATGTGGCAATTCGATGTGATAACCAATATAGCTGATTCAGTAGAATACATGTGAAGTGCTCTCTTCATTCTTTTGAGTTTTCAAAGTGACTGCCAAATTTTTACACTAAGTATAAGACACTTCAATGCCGACATTTTGGACAAACTTTCAAGAATCTAATTTAAATCAAACATCATGATGATACCACATATTTAGAGAGAATGTAATTTAATGTAATGCAACTAAAAAAAATTCTCGTATTCTATGTTTAGATTTAGCGTATTTAGTGAATGAAATGTTCTTTTTAAGCTAAGACATGCTTTTAAAAAATGAACATAACATATAGTATGTTTAGGGGCTTAAAAAAAACAGCATCTATGTCAAAAATTGATGGTTTGTTAGTTTACCTTAAACCAACACAAGTTAACTCACGTTGACTTGCAACGCAAGTTAATTCACGTTGACTTACAATGCAAGTTAACTCACGTTGGATCAACGTGAGTTAAGTGATGTTGATGATACCGAACGTGATTTAACCCACGTTGAAGTTATTTTAGACAGTTTGAGGTGGAAATGAGCAAAATTGTATGGGAGAAGAACAACTTTCTTAAAATAATAAATGATCCAAACTAAAAATACCATTGGTCTCTCTTTTATTCTCTAACTTAGTGATTGATCATGTGTGTGTGACTCTTAATTCTTCTTGTTTGGTCGAGAGAACCTGCGAGGGAGATATGGTTGAGACTCTACGAGTGAGAGAACATATGAGTGTGAGAGAGAGAGAGAGAGAGGAGCAAGACGGAGAACAACACCTTGTCGTAATTATTGTTCATGTCTTTTCTATTTGTGTTTCTGACGAGTACTTGTCTTCACTTGATGCTACTGTTACGTTGTCACTACAATCAACCTATAATTTATAGAGATATATACAAAATATAATAAAAAATTGGATAAACTAAATCCATGTTAAACCATATTATAGTGTCCTCGTGAGCTTAACTCAGTTGATAAGAACAATGCGTAACATATGCAAGCTCCGGAATTCAAACCCCGGACACAAAAAAAAACCATATTATAGTGACAAAAGCACTATTAGCTCTTCTTTTTATAATATGGAGGAGAAGGATTACTTCCAAATCCCAAATCAAGCAAAGGTACTACTTCTAATGTCTTGACTCCTTCCACACGTATACATGGTAATAGTATATGTATATTTTCCTCTGGAAAGTACAACACAAGGCGTGTTCTATTTTTGTTTTTCCTTTTATTATTTTCCCCTAGAAGCGCGTTGATAGTGATCTATGCTTATGAAAAACAACATTTTCAAAATTCTAAATAAGAACTTCTTCTAGGTTTCAAAAATAAAAAACTTCTTCTAGATCTTAACTCTAGTAGGCAAACAAGCGTGGTCTTTGGGTGGGTGGAATTTCATTGAAATTGTTGAAAACAATAGAGAGATGACTTTGTATATAGTCCATTCCCTCTTGCCTCATAACCTTCTAATTAATGCCTTTTGTCTCCTAAATATCAAACCTTCCAGCTATACATTTTTTATCCCCAATTATATAATTCAAATTCATATGTGAGCAAATATTGTTAAACAATTTAATTAAATCTACATCCCCCACCTTCTCGCAATGTAGTATTTGGATAGATATCAAAGAGTTGCAATCTGATTCTTTTATTTTTTTTTCCTATAATAATGTCATAAGCTACTAAAGTAACTTTTATCTTGAGAATTCCACATTCATTACATTGAAATTTTAAAAATTGAATTGATTCATTAACCTCATCAATTATTTTCACTTTTGTCTTCTTAATAAGTGTCTTTAAGATACTTGTTAGCATAACCTAAAAAACTATACATATGTCATGTAAGTATATCTCAAATTTATTTTTTATTTTTTAAAATTGGTGTGTCTAAGGAGGGTTGTACCTAAAATATATTAAACAAGATTGATAATAAGAAAAGGAGAGGTCAAACCAAACCCTTAAAGATTAAGAAAACCCATAGTAGTAGAGAATACCTAGTCTATTCTTGACTAAATCTCCTCTAATATTAAGGGGAGTAGATGTCCATCAAACAAAATTTAAGTATATCTCAATTGATAGTTATAAAAATAATAACACGCCTGCGTTAAAAATTAAACTCCAAATTTTCAACTTATCCATATTTAAAGTGTGTGAGTTCAAGTATCCAACTACTACTACTTGAGAAAAACTATATGCATATTTTTGGCCTCTTCTATCAAAATCAAAAAGAAACTATACATATTTAATATTATGTTTATTCATTGAAATTGTAAGGATCCAACAACCTAGTCTATTAAGTTCATAGAATATCAAGTTTTAGTCCATTAAATTAAAGAACGTCATTCAATTTAGTCCTTCCATCAGATAAATCCCTCATGTAAATCCTTAAATATTAATGAAAGACATAGACACCGATGTAAATAATCTTGTGCTATATCATCAGAAAATTGAACTAAATTGATGGATATTGTTTAATTTGCCATTTCAAAAATTTAAATAGATGGTTAGAATTTTAAAGACTGATTTTTTTTTTTTTAAGAAGAAAGACTAAGATGTTGATTTACTCGTTTATTTTGTTTCAGGATATTCTCAAAATACTCTTATCTATAGATGTGTTAAACTTTAACTTATCATATATTAAGAAAAAAATTAATAAATAATATATTAAAAAAATATATAAAAATGTATCTATTAATTTAAAATGAAATTTATATTGAGAGATAAAAAAATTCAAAACAAAACTTATATTTAGAAATTGAGATAAATATATATGTTATGGAAAATGCTAACCAGTGTCCTTAGGGCATTGGTTAAGCAACTAAAATAAGTAAGTTTTTAATAAAAAGTTGTGTAATCATTATTTAATCAAATATAACAGCTTGTATTTCTAAAATAAAACTTCTATTTATAGATTCCTTAAGGCACTGGTTAGAAAAACTCTTATGTTATATATCACCACAAAAAGTAGTCATAAACGTGCATTGACCCTTATATACTAAGTAATACTGGTAAATTACATACAATTCAAACAGAAATTTAGCTAGACTTTCCCACACTGAAATCTACATATAGGCCAGCTAAGATTGAGCTATACTCAACACATTTCTCTAAATCAATTTCTCTCTCTCTCTCTGCTTTCAAACTTCAAAGAGTGTTGTTGACTTGGTGTTGAGTTTTTTTATTTGAACAACAAGCATATAGAATGGCAGAAATTTTGAATGAAGACCAAATTGTTGAGATCAAAGAAGCCTTTTGCTTGTTTGACAAAGATGGAGATGGTAAGCAAAAAATTTATATCCTTCTTACAATATCACCATATTTCATTTCAATTATATAAAGTTATAATCCTTCTTTGATTGTTGCCAATATTGTCCATCATGCTTCAATTATTTTCACAAATATAATGTTCTTACCTTATACTATAATACTAATGTGTCTTTTTGATTAATCTATAATAGGTTGCATTACCGTGGAAGAACTTGCAACTGTAATTAGGTCATTGGATCAAAACCCAACAGAGGAAGAGCTCCAAGAAATGATAAACGAGGTTGATGCAGATGGAAATGGAACCATTGAATTTGTTGAGTTCTTGAACTTAATGGCCAAGAAAATGAAAGTAATTATTCTAATCTTTTCATTTCTTACAATAATGTTTTTTTTTCTTTCTTAGTTCTCTTAGTCTCATTCAGCTCTATTTTTTCCTCATCTAGGAAACTGATGCAGATGAAGATCTCAAAGAGGCTTTTAAGGTTTTTGATAAAGATCAAAATGGTTATATTTCTGCTAGTGAGGTATATAAATATTTTCCCCTCAGGTTAATGCATGTTTAGATTAACAGCGAGTTTGATGATATATTGTGATTCTTTAAAGTGAAACTTTTGTCAAAATCACATTCTTACCGTAATTATGTGAAACTTGTTGTCATGTAGGTGTTCTTAGCGATATTCATTGTTTATTTTTATTTTGATAAAAAAATTATCCTTTCCCTTACACTTTTTTTTTAGGTGATCTTACCCATTAAACTTATATAGTTATTAAATGGGAAAATAAATTTTTTATCTTGTATATGTAAAAATTGAAACATGATGTATAGAAATCGATACATTATGATAGGATTCATGGCTCCCTCCTTCATTAAAGAGAGAAAAGAAAACTTCATGGCCCCCATTAGTGTATAGTATAAAATAACTTCTTTTTTATAAGATAAGATTGGAAAAATATCAAATTTAAACATATATATACTTATCATTTATTTTAGACATGCATAACGCACTCAATAAAAGAATTACTCATTACAAAAAAATCACTTTTGCTCAATTTATGCATGCACAAACACAAATACGTTTCTACAAAATATAATAAAACATTTTTTTAATTGTTGTTCGCTTATAATTATAACATTTGACATTTTAACAAACCATTAAAACTATGAATTTTTTTTTGAAGCATAGAGCTATGAAATTTTATTGCTTGTCCATATTCGTTTTGCTGCAAGAGATTTCTTTTATTGCATGTACGAAAAAAGAATTTCACAAACATTTATTTATATTCTAATTTATATATAAAAAGAAAGAAAAAAATGCACATTAATTTCACACATGGACTGTGCACATTTTCTGTGCATGATGCACACTTCTTCAATCAACTATAGGACAGTACTTTGTACCTTTCCGCAATAGATGAATAATAGCTGTATGATTTATATAAAAAGTTCATTAGTGTTTGACATTTGATTAGAGTATTCTTCTAAAGAGAATCTTGTTTTTCAGTTTTTACGATCTGTTACTAAATACAATTAACATGTGTGTCTATATATTAAATATTAAATTATGTACATTTATGTGTTGTGCAGTTGAGACACGTTATGATCAATTTGGGTGAAAAATTAACTGATGAAGAGGTGGATCAGATGATTAAAGAAGCAGATTTGGACGGTGATGGACAAGTTAACTTTGAAGAGTTCGTTAAGATGATGATGACTATTGGATGAAATAAAATATCCACCATTTAACATATATCATTTCATTTGTTATTCAAATTTGTTAATTTGGCTCCTATTAATCTCATAATAATTCCCCTTTCAAGAAATAATAAATGTTTCTTTTATTTATAGTTTGTTGTATTTTACTTCTTGTTGTAGTCCAAGTCTACGATGTGAATGACCAACGCATTAGAGTGACATCCACACTATTTGATTTGTTCAACTTCAACCCATAATTATTCTTTATATTCATTTAATGTGTTCCAAACTAGTTACTAATTATTTACTTCAAAACATCTGATTGATCTTAGTGGTAAATAATAGACATTTTAAATGATTAATAATTCAATCAAAATGCTCGAGAATTCACATTGTGTTAAATAGGTTTTTTCATTAGAGCATCAAAGGCCACTCTTTCAAATGTCATATTTATGCGGTTTAGATTCAAGACATAAACGATTTAATTGAGCAGGGAAATGTCACGTTATCCATACTCTTAGAGAAGAAAACCATTGTACGAGTTTCATAGCTAAACTCGGTGCTTCTTTTAACCTTGAGTTCCTTCAACAAGACTCTCCCCCAACATATCTTCTTTCATTGTTGAGCAGTGATGTGGTGGAACCTTCTTTTTAAGAAATTAGTTCTTTTTCTTTTTGACTTTCTGCTGTTTTCTTGATTTTTCTTAGCATTGTAAAAAAAAATCTGATTTAGATTAATTATTGTCACACAATGATAAATAATTCTTACTTATATCATGGATATAAGAAAACCAAACTAATTATTACCTCGTTAGTTTTAGTTTCTTTCTATTTGCTTGTCATTTTATAATCAATAAAATATATTATTGCACTATTTAATGGTACAAGCACATATATACATTCCACCAAAGAAAAGTACATATATACATTTATGAAAATCAATTGTGGGGTTTCAGCATCTTACTTTTGGTGGAGGCATTAAATGTTGAATGGGAACACTTTTGGCTCATCTTCTTGGACTTTGACTAAAAAATCCATGGTTAGATTTGACCACATGATTTATCATCAGAAATTATATGGTATTATCTCTGTGAGCTTAGTTCAGTTGGTAGGGATATTGTATATTATATGTAAGGATCTTGGTTTGAACATCGGACACTCCACTTCTCCACAATTTAATTGTGTGAGCTCTAGCCACTAGACTACTTGACAAAAAAAATAAATATGGTATTTGAGTTTGTCATTTTCTTGACTTGCAGCAATAGTAGACTTGAAATACTTGATTTTATTTTTTCAGCCTTAAGATATAAAAAAGGTCCCCTACATATTTAGTTGTTACATAATTACATTTTTTTGTTAAGAATCATTTTCCAAAGTTAATAAAAATAACACAATTGAACTATATAGAGCTTGCAATTAGCTGTCTTCTTGACAAGCATGACACATGCACATTGTTAATATGTTTTCATGTGGCTTTAACAGCAGAGGCCAGTTAATTCTGACTCTTTCCCTGTAAGCTTTGATTTGTTTAGTAACAATTTCTCTTCTTCCTTTTAAGTATTCTTAATTCAGCAGCCACTTATTTTATTTTTTACATTTATTATAAGAGTTAAATATGTTATTAACCAAGACCGTCCTCGATAATTCAGAAACTTTGGTTATAATTTTTACAATTTTCATTTAAAGAGAATAGAAAAAAAATTCAATCTCAATTATAGTGACAAACAACTCAGCTGTAGTTCCTTCAAAGAAAAACTAAGTTGTAGTTAAATATACAAATAATGATTCAAACATGACTTTTATTTACAAACAAATAGACATTTTTCTATAAACAGTGCATAATTGACAACAAAATTGTTATCTTCCAAACTTTTACCTACTGATAAATGACAATGCTAGATTTTGTTCATATGTACAAGTTTTTTTTTCTAAATTTTGAGGCCCTTCTAAGTTTGAGACCCTATGCTAAGGGCCTTGTTGCACTTGCACAGGCCCGACCTTGTTACTAACCCTAAAATTCTCAAGTTTTGTTTTTAATCTCTAAGTAATCATTTTTCACGACTTTTGGTCTTCTAAATATTTTCAATCAACGGTGTTCATCTCTATTGTTAAATCCATGTATACATGACTAATGGAAGTTCATGTGGTACTTGACGTGGTAGTTTCTATTTTTTCTTTCTTTTGTTGATCAAATCTAGGGTTAGGAAAAAGTGTCCCACTCGAAGGCAACGAAGACGGTTGGACTCGAAAATCGCTTACAATATTTTTTACATTTACCTTACTCCAAATGGTAGTTTTTGTTTTATAAACATATGTTTGTATTATATTATTTATTATTTTTAATTTAAATTATATTATAATTAGAATATAGGGTTTTTATGTTAAAAAATCCCCAAAATTTGTAGGATTTATTATTTATTGTAGTTCTTATGTTGTTAATAACAACATAAGAAAAATTGTGTTCTTCACTCGGTAGTTATTTAAACAAACTGGCCTATTCATTTTGGCACAAGGAAATAAAATAAAATAATAAAATAAAATAATCATGATATGGTTTTTTGTGGTGACCGGATTCGAATGCATTGTTCATACCAATTGAGCTAAGCTCACTGGGACATCATGATAAGGTTTTGTGAGTATAAATAACGGTCCAAAATCATTGTAAAAGGAACAAATTAACAATATTCCAACTTACAATTATTGGCACAAAAGTAGCCTCCATTAAATCCTCACTGCTCGCTCTCTCAAACAAAATAAAGCATAACAAGGAACCCCCTTTATCTCAAACTTGCATCAGAAAATAATCATTAAAATGATTGATCATTGAAGCTGCAGTACACTCACTCTTGTTGATCTTGACCGTATGATATTCTTCCCGACTTTCTGTACATCTTAAAATCTCACATTGCTTTAGAAATCGAAACTAAAATTAGTCATAAGCATTCACTCTCTTCATTCCACAAAACCGCAATGATTAAATAACACCAAAAACGAACAGTACCTCAGAAGAGCTTTACAACATACTTGAAGTCGGACCATATACCAATCAATATTCTGTCCACATCAAAACTTCACATCCAAAAATATAAATCAGAAAGAAACTCACAACACCAAAAAAATGTAGTTCTTAAGAGTTTTAATTTGGCACAGTTGCACAACACATGCAGCTAGTAAAGAAGTAAGATCGCGATTTGCGCTTTTCTTTTCCTTTAGGTGAAGTAGATGACACTTCCTTCACTTCCATCTTTGAACCAGTATTGTTATCTTGTGTCTGTGCCATGACTAGATGATGAGCCTCTCTTTCTTCTTTTAAAAAACCAACGAACGAAGCTTTAGATATCTCTGAGTAACTTCTTTCCATAGTAACTATTTTCTCTTCAATGAGACCATACTCATCATGAGGCATTGAGTTGCTGATATTTAGACTTGCCTTGTTTGACAAGCTATCATCTGAAGAGTTATCATGCAATGGAATTTGATCCGATTCTTCTCGTCTTGATTCCATTCGGAGGTTGAGATTGAAGCTTGGTGATTTTTGCATCTGACAAGTGATGTTTGGATTATCAGGATTTGATTCAGTACTTAGCCTTGTAACACTGTCCCTTGTTTCAAAACCACCATTTGTAAGTGTAGAATTGTTTGAACTTAATTCAGTGGAAGTTGTTAGCTCTTCTACTATCAGTGAAGTTGCTTCTGCATGTTGTGAATAATCTTCCCTTTCTTTCTCAATTGCTTCTTCATCTGCATAGTCCATAGATTGAATTGTTAACATTGATTTCAGTGTTTCAGAAAATGCATTCTCTCTAGTTAGCTTTCATCTTCTCTATATCATAATTAATAAGAAAATTCATAACCAAATACCATTCCAGCTGTTGGGGAGTCTGGGGAAGTTTCTAGAGCAACAACAGGCTAATGTTTCAGAACAACCAAGAGATCGGGACACTAGGTCTCCTCGGAAAGCCTTAAGATTTTAGGTAAAAATGAGGTGTCTGGTCTCTTGGTGATCCTGGATCATTTAGCTCGTTTTTGCTCCCGGCGCTCCTCTGACTCCATAACACCAAAGTATATGCTTTCATTTGTTTTCTTCCTACCTGATTTAAGCATTGTGACAGTGAAACTTTTGGTCTGCTCTACATTTTCCTGATGGTAGCTATAGATATGCAACAAAGAAGAAGAATTCTGCAAAGAAAAAGATTCTTCCTGATTTATTATAGGCACCATATCAGAATGGCATTGCTCTAACATGTTTGTTTCCTCAAATTTGTTTATCATTACATAGGAAGAATATAGATTTTCATCTGTATCTTCAATTTCATTACTATGATGATTCTCTCCCTTGTCATGTGTGCAATCAAGATCAACAATAGTTGATCCTGCAATAAGACTAACTGCTTGAATTTCAGGAACCATGGAATTTTCTTCTTCTAGAGCAGCACTGCTTTCATCTGAAACCTTGATGGAGTTACTGACATAAGCATCAAGGATACTAGAATCAAGTACTGCATGTGTTTCTCCATTGCAGTCTCCATTAGACCCTATTGTGATATCAGATATATTGGCCATGTCAGATTTGTACTCTTGAAGTTCCTTTATGCATTGATCTTGCTTACAATCCTGTGGATTCTCATTTGTTGATCCAGTTTCGCTCAATTTGTTTTCTTCATTAAGGACCTGTTTTGATAAACAATTTATTAAGCGCTTGTTATTTAAGTGCTTATGTATAAGTTATTTCTATAACAAAAGATAAAATAAAGTCAAACTGTTTTCATATAAACTATAAGTTGTCCATGAGGTAGCAGTTCAATGGTTAGAGTTTGACTTTGTAACCATAAAGGACGGAGTTCAAATCCCCTCAGGGACAGTTGTAAAACGATCATTAGTACCATTTTAATTGATAAAACTTCTTGCTTCCCCTTTTAAAGAAGAAAAAAATATAAGCTATTTTCATCGGCTACCCTGGAGAGCTTATGAAAATAAGCTGAATACAAGCTATTTTCATCGGCTACCCTGGAGAGCTTATGAAAATAAGCTGAATAAAACTTATGAACATAGCATAAGATATTTCAATCCAAACAGGCCTTAAGTACCTTGCACTTTTCTTCATTGTTGTTGATGCCAATACTTGAGGGATCAGATAAAGTTTCTGAAGTATCCATCAGATCATTCACAAACTCATTTCCATCACTTTCATCCAACTTGTTTGAACATAACAGTTCTTGAGATTCCATATATTTTTCTGAAACATCATGCTTAATATGTTGAAAATGAGAATCAGCATCTGGCAAATTATCTTTCAGGAGTGATTCATTGCCTTGAAGAGAATGATCAGAGGGAAATTCAACCACATCATCATGATGTACATTTGGTGATTCCTGAGGTTCTGAATCATTTGATGTATTCATAGCATTCAATGTTAAAACCGATGTTTCCTCTTCATCTGATAGAATTTAAACAAGACAATAAAGAGAGTTTTAAGTTTTCATCATGTTTACATCTTTGACAATTTGGAATATTTCAAAATCAAAATCTAAGGAGGTTTCAACAATTAAATCTAGGCTTTGTTTGGATAAACAACTTAATAAAGCCCTTATAAGCAAGTGCTTATGTGTAAACTATTTCCATAACAAAGAAGATAAAGTAAAGACAAATTATTATCATATAAGCTAAAAGCTGTTTTCATAAGCTATTCTTGAGTGTTTAAAAAAACAAGCTGAAAACAACTTACAGACTTTTCATAAACTATTTCCATAAGCTCAACGTCAAAAAAAAAAAAAAAAAAAACTATTTCCATAAGCTCTCCTAACCTTGTTTGATTGAAGGCATTTCATTAAGGCAATGATTATATGTTACAGATAGATTTTTCATTTGGCATGAGTCTTCTAGCTTCACATATTCCTCATTGTCTTCAATCGAAGAACTTGACAAGCTCTCACAGCTTTCACCTTCAACTGATTCGGCATATGGAGACTTTTCAGGTTGTACGACTCCATTCATTTCTTCCCCTATAAAACAGAATCACAAATAATTTTTAGAGTGTGTCACAAGTTACTGATAGTTACTCCCTTCATTCCTTTTTACTTGTCGTTTACACATACCAAAACAACCAATAAATTTTGTTACTTCTAATGGAATTATTTGTCTTCATTCGGTAATATCCTTAACTATTTATTATCTCATTCTATTCATTTCTCTCTTGGAAATAAAATAGTTAATAGTTTTATTGATAAAGCTGTAGTTAATGTTGTGTTGAACTTTGAAAACGATATACAATAGAAAAATATTATTCTGTAAGAAAAAAGTTACAAACCTTCACCACCAAATGAATTTCCCGAAATCGTTTGATTATCACAAAAAGCCAAGATGGTAGTTTTTCCTTGAACATCCATATCATTGTTAAAAGGAATTATCATGTTTCCATCAATTTCATCTTCATCTTCAAGTTCACATGTTTTACCATCAGAACTCAACCCTGCAGCTAAATCATTTTCAAGTGAACTTCTTGAATGTTCAGAATCCATTCCTATAGCTTTTTCCTCAACATCTTCAGCTTCATCATTTGGATGCATTTGATTCTCCATATCTATGCCACTTTCATTAGTATTTCCTTCCAAAGAATCATTTTCAACATCTTTGACCTCATCTGTTGGAATCATTTGAGTGTCCTCTTTCACATCATCGTCGTGACTTTCTTCTTGCATCGAAACTTTTCCGAGTTCAGTTGTTGCATCTTCAGAATCCAATCCGTCAGCTTTCTCTTCAACATCTTCCTCTTCGGATTTTGGATGAAATTGATTTTCCATACTTATGTCACTTGCATTAGTATCATCCGATGAATAATCACTTTCATGCATGCTTGTTTTGTTGTTAGAATCAAACCATGTAGCTTTCTCATAAGCATCATTCGATTCAGCTATTGAAATAGTTTGAATTTTCTCTTTTACATCATCTGCATCATGAGCATCTTCTTGTGGTATATTTTTATTTTCTTCTTGTGATATCTCATTTGCATGTTCACTAGTATCTTCTAGGAGATTCTTTTTATCAATTTCACTTATGTTATCTTCTTCTACAAAAATGACAAATAAATTATCAAAAAAGAGAGAGAGACAAATCTACGTCAATAACCCTTTGGAATAAATAGTTGAAAATATTATTCACAAAAAAATTGTTAATGTTGCATTGAACTATGAAAACGATTAAAAAATACGTAAACAAACTTTTTCTACAAAAGCGGCAGTTAAAAAGTAACAGAGAATATTTGACATGTATCGTTCTGAAAGGAAAAAAAGTTACAAACCTTCACTAGCAAAAGAATTTTTCAAATTGAATGGATCATCATCAGAAGCCAAGATGGCAGTTTCTCCTTGAACATCTATGCCATAAGTAAAAGGAATTATCATGTTTTTATCTTGCTTATCTTCTTGAGGTTGATGTTCAACTTCAAGTACACTTGTTTTATCATCATAACTCAATCCTGCAGCTATTTCATGATCATCTTTGCCTTTCAAAAACTCATTTTCAAGTGAACTTCTTGTATGTTCAGAGGCCATTCCTGTATCTTTCTCCTCGACATCTTCGGATTCATCAATTGGATGCATTTGATTCTCCATATTTATGTCACTTCCATTACCATCTCCTTCGAATGAATCAATTTCAGGCTTGCTTTCTATATAGTTTGAAATGAGTCCTGTAGCTTTCTCTTCAACATCTTTGGCCTTATCCGTTGTAATCATTTCACTTCTCTCTTTTGCATCATCGTCGCAACTTTCTTCTTGCTGCGAAACTTTTTCAAGTTCCACAGTTGCATATTCAATATTCAGTCCTGAACCTCTCTCTTGAACACCTTCCACTTCAGCTTTTGGATGCATTTGATTCTCCATATTTATGTCACTTTCATGATCATGAGTATATCCTTCCGATGAATCATTTTCAAGCTTGTTTTCTATAGTTGATACAGTTTGATTCGTATCTTTTTCTTCAACATCTTTGGCCTCATCTGTCGGAATCATTTGAGATTTCTCTTTCACATCATCGCCGTGATTTTCTTCTTGTAGCAAAATGTTCGCAAGTTCAGTTATTGCAACATCCTTTTCAGCTTTTGGATGCATTTGATTTTCCATATTTATATCACTTGCATGAGCATCTTCTTCCAATGAATAATCACTTTCAAGCATGCTGGTTGTGTTGCTAGAATCAAACCGCGTAGCTTTCTCATAACCATCATCGGCTTCAGATATTGAAATAGTTTCAATTTTCTCTTTCACATCATCATTTGCATGATCATCTTCTTGTTGTATATTTTTTCCAAGTTCAATTTTTATATCACTAGAAGTATCTTCTATGAGATTCTTTTTATCAACTTCACTTATGTTATCTTCCTCTACAAAAATGGCAAATAAATTTTCAAAAAAAAAGAAGAAGAAAAATACAAATCTATCTACTTCAACAAATTTTCTTCAGCATTTCAATAATAGAACATGTACCTTTGATAGCAGAAGTGTTATTGTTTCCCATTTCTTTGCCCATAATCAAATTTCCAAATCCTGCAATTGAAACATTGTTAAAAGACTATTACACAATTCATTGTTGTCAAATGAAAAATGCAGAAAATAGCGGTTTGTTCAAATTTAGACGCGTTGCAGTGATATAGTGCCCCTATAGTCGTTATTTAACAACACTTTGTACCAAGTGTATGACAAAACAATAGCAATTTGTTCAAATTCTGCTACGTTGTAGCACTATAGCGCTACTACTACACACAATTGATTTGCTTCTAATACTTCAAGATATATTAAAGGAAAGAACAACAAATTCAAAATCTACAAGAACAAGAATGTTATACCATTACCATACCATGATTATTGATGATGATGATATTGATATGCTCCTAGATTTAAACATTTGAGGACAGCTTGATCTATGTGACATTGCCAGAGTGTTTATACTTGATTTGAACAGCCAATAATATGGTGTTGCTTTATGCATAAGCCTCAATATGGGTCATATGTCTGCTTAATAAGCATACCTTAAAAGTAATTGAACCTATATAATATATAAATGCACTGCTTAATACCTTTGGCCATGAATACTCAATAATCTAAGAGAATGGTGTGACCAAATAATGTTCACTTTCGGTTAGTCTATAATTGTTGAGTATCTCATAATTGGTGTCACCTTATTAAAATGCTTTTAAATTAGCACAAGACACGGACATCAGACACGACACTGATACTACACAGTGACACTTCCAGTAATTCAAAAATGAAAGAAATTAAATGTAACATGTGCTTGGTGTCTGACACGTGAAAGTCTGACTCTGACACGTGTCGGACACCAGACACACTTTTAATGTAAAGTGTCACCGCTCCATACACCCTTGAATTATGGCATGATTGATGGTTTGGATTAGCCCTTTTCTAACAATATTTGCAAACACAAAAGGGAAAACTTGGAGTGGGGGAGGTTGCATGTTAACAACTTATTACCATTATTGCTCCTATACTGCTTCTTGTTTATCTTTTGGGGATACATGTTCAACCATAAACGGCATTCCATGTGATTTTTTTCTTTTATAAAGTTAAAGAATTTTATATTTTGAACTGTCTGAAAGTGGCTAGCATGGACAAAGGACCCTATGAACTATATATGACAGACAAGTTCACATAGCTTTCATGTTTATTTATATATATTCCATTTATGAAGAGAATGGTGTGATGATCATGATAAGGCTTATAGGCAATGGGTGTATTGTTTCTTCATTTATTTGATTTTATTTTTGTTGGTGAAATTTATTCTTTACATGCAAGGTGGCTAGGGAAAGACCTCATTTAGAGGGTTGGGCTCATCATTGTGTGCATTATTACTCTTTATACCGGCTCTACCTTTTTATATCATAAGAAGATAACAACCAAGACCTTTCTCAAATCTTTAAAAGGGATCTATTATATAATGAAAAAGTAAAGTTGGTGAGTTTTATCTATAACTAACTAGTAAAGAAAAGTTGATGTTAAATCTCTTGAGGGAGAACTTTCATATCCATTGTGATTCTACCCGATTCGAATGATTAGTCTTTGCAATTGCACGTTGAGGATACACATTTCAAAAAAAGATCAATTTCTCATGTACGAATCTGAAAATTGAATTGTGAATTTAGGGAAAAATTTCATACTGTAGAAAGAAATGTTTTTGTCATTATGTGTTTATTTCCCTCTGTTTAACTTTCTTATTTTCAAATATGCACTGTCTTCTTTATTCAATTAAATTAATAATTTAGAAAATAAATAAAAATCAAATTCCTTCAAAAAATCAAATCTAGGAATGACAACATATACTCCCTTACAAAGTCTATTTTTTACATGTTATTGACAAATTATCCTTGAAATAATAGCAGCTGGTTGCATCTGACTCAATTTGTTCAGTTTATTTAGTTTGGTGACCCTAACTTCAGAATTTTCCACTTGAGAATATGAACATCATTTATCATCCCTTGGGTATCTTATGCTAGAATTTGACTTGTGAAGCTTAAAGCAGGTGGATAGTCAATAATATTTAAACATTACTATTGAGCTTGAGAGAATTAAAGACCCATTTATCAGTATAAATTTGGAAGCTGCACAAATATTAGACAGGTAGGTAGAAAGAATATGAAACAAACCCCACAATGCATGAGAACTTTACAAACAAACTTCCATTGCCATGGTAATAAACCCAAAAATGTAAGTAGTCAGAAAAATTATAAGCCTGAATAACACCACTCCATGCTGATATAACATGCTAACTGCTGCTAAAATCTCATACACCATATCTTTCTGTTGTTTTAGGGTCTTCTTGGTGCTCTAGTACTCTCTGCCACGTTGAAGATATTATAACATCGTCAGAAACAAGATATCAGGAGAATTTGAACAATTACCACGGAAGAAATCAGACTACTTAACATATAGAAACATAAAATAAAATAAAAAAATAAAAAACTTCAAATGCATGCAAAAGACAATGTTAAATGAATGAATTACTTAACATGGTATCAAAGTATCTTACATTCTTTTTACAAATGAGAAAGAGTTCAATCTTGTCACTGTCATTTTATATTTATCAGTTTTAAACTTAACACAAGGTAGGTACGGTTGGGCTAGTTTTTGTCAACACTTCAAGCCAAGAACACTTTCACATGCAGAGGGCATGGTAGAGGCAAACTAATTCTTGGACCACTGGCACTGCCTACCTGTGGCAAAAGTAAAGTCAGTAGACCATGTTGAAAGTTGAAACAGCTTTCGGATATTTTAAGTTATCATATACAATCAATCTCAACAACTCATGACAAAGTTCATAAAGCAGAACAACAAGAGTAGATACATTGACTTAAGAGCTGTGTTGTTTTGATATGGAACAGAAATTTTTTCCAACAACTTAGATGGTTAATGCAGTTAGTTAATTATGTTTAGTAGATGGTATGTACATAACAAAGTGTCACAACTCATTATCCATGTTTTTCAGGTGCATATTTAAACACAAATTGTAGTTCATACATATCATGTATATTTGATACCCTCAAAATCATGTAATATTTGAATATAATTTGGATGATTATAATAACTAATTTAAACACTTTTTTTATTTTTGAAAAAAGACTAATTTGAACACTTGAAAATTATGGTTAATGATGTTGTACAATTTTCTTGAAGGATATGGCTCATTCATATCTCATATGCTGCTTGTCTAGTTGTATTTGCATGTTCAGAATCACAATGAATTTTACGATTTTCTTGAAGCTCCGAAGTGTAGCTTTTGTCAAAATTACGGTGGCCCACCAGGTTCCGCCAAACTTGTTGTCAATCCAAACATGCACTATATCCTGGAGTACTTATGCATTCTGTATTCTTTGTCATGGCCCTTATTTGGGCTACTTCCTCCCATCTTCCCCCTTGTGCACATATATTTGACACCAAAGCATAAGCACCTGAACTATGCGGTTCCAATTTTAATATCTGTTTCCCTATAGCCTCCCCAATCTCTGTATCCCCATACAGTCTGCAAGCAGAAAGCAAAGCAGACATTGCAGCTGAGCTGTGTGTTGACGACATGCTTTTCACCAGATTGTATGCCTCTGTAAGTCGACCAGCTCTGCTTAATAAATCTACTATACAACTATAATGAACTTCATTTGGAACTATTGCACATTCCTTCATCATTATCCCAAAAATCTGTAGACCCTCTTCTACCAATCCTGAGTGGCTGCAGGCAGTGAGTATTGATGTGAAAGTCACTTCATCAGGCGTAATATTCCTGAATTTCATATGATGAAAGAGTTCTAACACCTCTGTATAGTTTCCATGCATCGCGTACGCACCTATCATTGCATTCCACGATGTGAGACACCGTTCTGTCATTTGCTGAAATATGTATTTAGCCGTACACAGTTTTCCACACTTAGCATACGTAGACATAAGAGAATTATTTACATACAAATCTTTCCCATGAAAAAATCGGTAACTGAAACAGTGAACTTCCTTAATAAAACTTAGACACCCAAGCTGGGATAATGCCTGAAGGAGACCAATTAGAGTAACAGAGTCAATACTTAGATGTTCTTGTTGCAGCAAACGAAACAAAATAATGGCTTTGTCGATGTGGCCATGATAAACATAACCCTTTATCATCGAAGTCCACGGAACCAAGTCCCTCGTTGTCATCCTATTGAAAACTTCCCTTGCATCCACTACATAACCACATTTTGCATATTCATGAATAATTTGATTTGCAATTTCCATATGCGTGATATGCATATGCCTCAATACATAACCATGGATAGACCTGACCAATCTGATGTCTCTCAGTTTTGATACTGCAGAAATCAAATTAAGAAACAAAGCTACATTTGTACTAGCATTCATCTTGACCATTTCACGAAAAACATTTACTGCCTCCACAGGTAACTCATTTTCAAGATAACCAGTCATCATAACATTATATACAACAGCATCCTTATTCTCCAATCTATCGAACAATTTCCTAGCTTTGGTTATATCAATTTTACAGTATAGATCAACCAAAGCAGTGGAAGCCACAAGATCAAGTTCTACCCCCATCGTGATCATATATCCATGAATACTCATCCCTCGACGTAAATAATTCAATTCAACACAACAAAAAATAGCATTGGCCAATGTTAACAAATCAGGCAAAACATTTCTACACATCATTCGACGAAAAAACTCAAAAGCTTCTAAAGCCTGTCCATTACGAAGATAACCTGCTATCAACGCATTCCAAGAACCAACTTTTGTCATTTTTCGAGCATCCATCTTTGCAAAAACCGAAGCAGCTAACCCTACACCACCACATTTATGATACATATCCAAAAGGGTAGTCTCAAAAACATCATCACCCAAACCAATTCCTCTCCTAACAGCATAACCATGAACCGCACGACCCTCACGTAACGCCCTCAAATTTGCGGCTGCATGCATTAAACTCACTAACGTTACTCGATTCGGAAGCAGCCCTTGTTGCTGCATTATGTAAGCAATATTAAAAGCACCATAAACACATGAACCACCAGAGTGACCATAAGCAGTGATCATTGAAGTATAAACAAAAATATCTTTGTTGGTAATTTCATCAAACACCTTATATGCATCTTTGATTTTTCCATATTGTGAGTATAGTCTAATGAGAGAAGAACCTACAAAACAATCAGAGTTGAAATTGAGCTTGATAGAATCAACATGAACGCCTCTTCCGAATTCTAGTGTTCCTATGGAAAGACAAGTTTTGAGGCAAAAGGTGATGGTTGAGGCACATAAACCGAATTTGTTGTGTTTGGAAGCTAAATAGCGACGGAGAATGTCGTCGTATTTGAGAAGCGGCATTGAAAGGTTCTTCCCCGTCATTTAAGCACAACTAGTTTTCATTTCATTTCATTTCATTTCTAGGATCCGTTTAGTGGTAACTAGTAACATATGTGAAATCCAATATGCCCATTCAAATATGTGCCGCAAGTTTCAAATAATACTCCATTCAATTGATGTATAAGAGCATCTACGATCTCAGTAAATTATCCCGGACTCTTTTGATGGATCCACATATACACTCTATTTATTTATGGCTCCCTGGTTAAGCACACCATAAAAGATAATTATTAGTAAAAAAATTATTAAGGAGTCAATGACTCTAATGACAATACACTAATAGATACTTCAATTAAAAGTGTTTAAATAAGTCTCACTAGTTTTACATCATTATACAAAAGTAATTTATTTATTAATTATAAATCATCTTATAAAATATTACTTCGTTTGAAAGTGGACCAACATGTACATATTTTATTGCTTCTTTTAAACGTGAGATCCATTAGTTGCTCACGAGAGAGGGGGTCTTTATATAGTTGCATGTTACTTAATAGATATTCTTTTTTTCTTCCTCCAATGAGGGATCTTTAATAGGCAACGATCCTTATTTAGTAAGGGACCCCATTAGAGATGCTCTAAGAGATAATTGGGTCAACAAAAGTTGATGTATCTAGTCCAATTTTTTAACCAAATACATCTATTTTTGTTGACCTAATTTCTCTAATGAATAAGAGGGGGGAGTAATTTTTATAAAAGGTATTTGATGTATTGAAAAATACATAATTGTAATTTGATCCCTCCTTTTATAGATCTCTTAGAACTTGTTAATTCATAACTAACTAATTAGTTGCATGTCACTACAAAATGCAAAGTGATAAAATATTGTAACATATAGTTTAAAACTTGTAATATAATCATAAAATGGTATGCTAGATAGAATACTTAAACTTCTTTTTTTTATGAAACAAGAGAGAAAGGAAGACATCAAGGAGAAGCTAGATATATCAACTAGGTTTACACCCTAAATGTGTTGTTGTCTTCTATCACCTGCTCTGAAATTTTATTAAAAAAGGAAAAATTGTACAAGAGGGGGGACTAGGCCAAAACCCTCGAAAATAATAACAAAAGAGGGAACGAAGGGAATCTAAAATTCGGAAGGCCATGTATGTCCTTGTAAAAATCCTGCTTAAGAAAAATAGGTAAATAATCCCACTAGACAATGTATGTAATAACATGACCATGACTAGTCTGCTTATCAGCACAAGCATCGAAGCCTCTAATATTTCAATAAAGGACCTTCATTGAGCCAGAGGAGTAATTGCACCCTTAAACTGGGTTTTGTAGTGGACTTGATAGAGTTCTTTTTTCAACCTCTTAGTAAGATAAGGCGTAAATTATTTTGTAGGCAAAATCTGTCTTATCAAATTGATATCCTTCTGCAAAACTGGTCATATGGGGGTTGCTGCATGTTATGAGTATCCAGAGCGGTTTCCTGTGAGGATATGGTTGTAGACATCCCATGAGATATCACAGCCTCTGTTGCACTTAATGGCTGAACCGGTTCAAGTATAGGAGAATTCTATAACTATCGAATCAGTCCCTCAGTGTCAATATCATTTCGCTCAACAATATCAATAACATTTTACAATGGGGAATGAAATGAGGTACCTGACTTTGTTATTGCACCTTCCGTCACAATTTCCTTCGCATTTATATTCGCAATCGCCACACGTTGTTCATTTGCGGCATGCATATGTTGTTCCTACTCTGTCTTAACTATGTTCTTAGGCGCATCATGCTCGACATTAGGGGCAATTGGTACATGCACATCCACTTGTTGTTTTTGTTGTTCATTTACAATTTCACGTGTTGTGTCATCAGCATTACATTCCACTCTAGGAGCTAGCTTATCTATGGGAGGATCCTTATAAGGCTGCTCAACCGGAATGGTAATGAGTTGCTTGGGTGAGTCACCTTTCCCCATTATTTGTGGATGTTGATGTAGCATATTTACGTATATCAAAAGTAAGTATTTATGTATCGTCTCCTCAGGGACTAGTGCGATATCATGGATTGTTCGACATCAATTACCATTTTAAGTTGAAAGAGTAATTTGTTTGTTTGTTTAAAAACCTAAATATCTACGTTATAAAATTAAGACTTGAGATTGATAGGGCGTAGAACTTGTTAGGATTAGGGTTCCTTAATCAAGCGTCACACGTAACCTAATGATCATGCATTGATTCTAGCTTTCATTTGATATTACCACGTATCCCCCGTCAATATCATTCGTGTCCAAATAATATGGTGACTTCAATTGTATCGTTTAATCGTCGATGTCTCGCACCATTAAACGGTCCAAGAGTCGTTCCTATCATTCAATCGATGATTTCTCAATCTCTTAAATGATAGAAAAGCATTAAGATCGGATACAAAGAGTGGTTATCTAAACATCAATTCCATGTCTAGAATTTATGTTTGATAGAGGATTAATCTAAACCTAGATTCAAGAGTATTTTTCAATCACAATTAAATCAAACATGAACAATAAATTGCAAGAATAACCTCAATACCAAATCAAATGCTAGAACCATACATTTATAGATCAATTGATTACATGATAAACTTAGATCAAGTACCTCTAATCCCAACAATGAAGATTTAGCTTCTCATTGTCATGGAAGCCTTGCAAGAATGAATTGAAAGGAAAAGATTCAATACAACTTTGTGATTTCTCACCAAAAATGGAAGAATCAAGACTTCTATCACTCTCACTCTATGAAGACCAAGCCCTATCTCTCTCTCTCTCTGAGTATCTAAGTATATTTTCTATCAGAAAAAAAGTCTCCTTCAAAAATGATCAAGGGCTCTATTTATAAGCTTTCCCATCTGCATCAACTCGCCTCACGAGTTCTTCTTGCTCGCCATGGCGAGCAAAGGTTTCTTCCCCATTGGATTTATGCCACGTCATCCTAGGGAGGTTTAACCGTCCTTGCTCGCCTCCCAAGTGACTTCACTCGCCATGGCGAGTAAAACCATGCTCCTGCCTATTTTTTTCCTTTAATAACTCGTCATGGCGAGTTGAGGGCGAGCTGGTGGCGAGCAAACATGCCTCTCTGCCTATTTTTCCCTTTGTTAACTCGCCATGGCGAGTTGGGCTACCTGGGAGGCGAGCAAACATGTGGTTCTGCCTATTTTTGCCTTGTTGCACTTTGTTGCTTGTTTTCCATCTTTGCTCAGTGCCTTGAGTAACTTTCCTGCAAAATTAGGTACAGTAAGATAGGTAAAGCATAAGACGATTAAAATCAATTATCTCTCAGCTTTTTCCTGAATTACTTGCAAAACAAGTTATAAAAGTGCTATAAATCTTTATTAGAATTACTACTTCCTGGCACTTATCAGATGTTCTTTGGGCTTTAGGTGCAACTTGTTACAAAGGGCAACCGAATGCCCAATGGTAAAGCAATTGGAACAAAATTCAAGAAGCCTTGCATACACAACATCAACAAGCTTAGAAAGACACATATCAACCAAAATGTGAGCATATTGACCAAAAGCATGTTTCTTAGTAGCCTCATCAATCAATAACGGAGTACCAACTCCATTTGCAATTTCCATCAATGTTTGGGGCAACCAATATTCTTGAGGTAAATCCATATGACGAATCCATACATGTACATGTGATTGTTTCTGCGTGTATGGATTGAAATTTGGTTCCCATTTGGAGAGTCTAAGCAAACGATGCATGAGATTATAACTACCAAGAGATCAAGCCTTCAATTTGTCATCATGAGTGACAAAGTGAAATTCATAAAAACCTCGGCCAAGGGAAATTAACCTCCATTAACCCATGTCTTTCCAAATGATTTGGAGCATTAAAGTGAGATCACGAGACGTTAACAACTTGTCCCCTTTAGTCATCACCAATATGCCATGCAAATTGTTCTTACAAACCTCTACTCTTCTTTCATAAGCATTCCGAGTTAGCTTAACACAGACGGAGTCACCCTTCATACAAGGCTTTGGCAAATGCATAATAGAAGCATCATCATGGTTAACAAGGGCATGCGCAAAGGTGCGGGTTTGGCCTTTTTGGGTGGTGTAACAAGGGACATATAAGCAAAATCGACACATTTCCACGTACAAATAGGCTAAGCAAAGGCCATGTTGGCCAGCCCTGATGCGAGTTCTCACAATCAGAAAAAAGGAAAATTGTTATTGCCTTGAATCACGTTCAACAATTACAATCCAATTAGCTAGTAGAACCCACGTGATCCACTAAGTGAAACCAAAGAAATTACAATCGGTATAATAGGTGAAATTGCAAGGTGAAATCAAAACAATCTCACTCAATTAATGATTGGTAGGTCGATCACCAAACTATGTGGAGTGAAGATTTGTGACAACAGCTGCTCATGCTAGTAAACCCTAGCAGAGCCTCTCTCTCATCGTGTCTGGTGTGCAAAAAAGAATACTTAATCATGCTATTTCATAACACATAAAACTCAATTGATTTATATAAATATGTATAAATATTGTAGAACAAAATACATATATATTCACATGACAATTCGCTTTTAGGGAAATTTTTAAAGTGACAACTTGTCAAACTGCCATGTTGAAGATTCAATATGGTGTGAATGTAATATCCCAATCCAAGAATACCAATTAGCACTTAATTATTAATGTCCCTGAGTGTGTTAAGGGCTATTAGTGGTTTAATAGATAAAAAGAATTAAAACTATGTATGGGAAAAATAGTATTTACAATGCTTAATG
>Ga0315914_1002469_pt1 | contig 28266 bp, 15 predicted proteins | sample MpolenodulesMG_FD_203920 | JGI IMG/M metagenome (GOLD analysis project Ga0315914, IMG submission 203920) | Medicago polymorpha root nodule microbial communities from Los Angeles, California, United States - elongated nodules | ecosystem: Host-associated > Plants > Roots > Nodule | place: USA...
ATATATATATATATATATATATATATATATATATATTTGGGGAAAAATATAAGGGTTGAAGTGCTAAGATGTCATGTTAGCTCCCTCACAGTTTTTTTTGAAGTAATAAATAACATTTGCATTTGAAAAAAAATCAAATATATGAAAAACATTTTTTGTATCTACAATCATATTTGTCGATTATAAAAGTGGATCCAAACATGCATTAGCAGTGATGAATATAAATTATAAATGAATAAAGTTTTTTTTTCTTGTCAAAAAAAAAAAGAATAGAGTTTTTTTTTTTACCAAAAAAATTGTTAAAATTATTTATGTTTAGATACACTCGTATACAAGTGACTTTGTCCTCGTGAGCTTAATTTAGTTGATAGGGACGATGCATAATATATGCAAGGTCTGAGATTCAAACTCTGGCCACCAAAAAAAAAATATAAGTGACTTTAACACTACCTTTAAAAAAAAAACACTAATGTATCAAAAATAAAATTCACATAAATTTGCACATGTTATGAATAATTAACTTAGTGGATGTCCATCGTTAGCCTTCCACCTTCCTATAACTCTTATAAGTGAATGAATGGTTAATGATCCTTAATTACTTTGATCATTCACTTGCTCATATCGTATCCTATAAACATGACTCATATTTTAATGCAAAGACACACTTGTGAAGAGAATAACACACAAAGCTTTCACGTTCTTCATCTTTGATCTTGTTCTTTTATTTTATTTTGTAACACGTTATCCGCACGAAGCTTTAAGAATCTGAACTAAATATGCAAATATCTGACTGTCAATAACCAATATTACCATGGAGTGAATTTCGCAGCTTGTGGAGCAGATGCACTTGTTGAAACTTCCGAAGGGCCGGTATGTCTATTATATTCACATCATATCACATCATAATCAGTACTTCGCTTAAATTTTTGCCATGATCATTACTTCTTGTTTTGTATGCTTATACCTGGGATAACCATTTTCATTTAGTATTTCACTTCATATACACAAACTGTTGGAATACTACAATTTACTTATTCTTGTTTTATCATGATTTCTAGTTGTGAACTTTAAAATAGTAAATCTTATCTTTATAGTTGAAATTTTGTGACCTTTTATGTTAATTTTTCAGTGGCTTGTACGTGAGAAAGTATTTTCCACCAAATTGAAGGTTAGGCTTTGATCAAATATGTTTATCCTTATATTTCATAGTTATTTTTTAATTATTGGTTTCGATTTCATTATCTGACAAATATTTTGTCTCTAATCAATATATGTCATATCCTTAAGGAATCTAGTCTATGAGTTATATGTTTATCTATATGAGTGATGTCATAATCAATTTAGAAAATTTTGTTTCTTCTCACTCAAGAGAAAAAAGATCAAGATGTATCAAATTTCTTTGAGTACGTGAATATGTGTTTATTATTATTTTAAATATCTAGAATATGTGTTTCATCAAATCTAATAACTGTTGTGTATTATTTAAGAGCCAAAAGTTTCAAATTTAATAATTTTTGTGCATTACTAATTCCCAAAGAAAGTTGATAATTTGAGGAAATGAGTATCATATTTGGGCTGGGGATATTTATGAATCAATACTCACATAATAATCATGTGGACCAGGTATATATTTTATAACTTCAATTGATGCATCAATTATAGTCACATGTATATTTATTGTTAACTCACAAGTATTTAACTAACATCTCTCTTTCTCCTCATCAAATAAGTATTAAACGTACATGAGAATTGATGTTGAACATTCAAGTAGCATATGCTCATATAAAAATGAACTTGAAGATCGACTCATTAGACGTCTAATGTTAATTGTACGATTAATACTTATGAGATCAGATATTTCATTTTCTACTTGGGAATATGAAAACTCTCATTTTGAGACATCGATTCGCATCAAGCCAACAAGTTAGCATATCTAAGTCATCCCCTAGTTCACAATTTCATTTTTGGTTTATAAACCTAATATTTCTCATATAAGCATTTTTGGATGTGTTGTGAATGTTTCAATTGCTCCAATAATATGCACCTAGATGGGTCGTAAATGAATATTGGGAAACAATAATTGATATGAATCTCCATCTATTATAAAATATCTTGAATAAATAATTGAAGATCAATTTAAAGCTCAGGCTGTTTATCAATTGATAAATTAGTTTTCCTAATATTAAGGGGAGAAAATAAGCAGCTAAATATATGAACCAGATGTTCAAATGAGAAAATAAGCAGCTGAATATATCAAACAGAAGTTCAAATGAATCATTTGAAATAAATTATTATTATTCTCATCTTGACCCTCATATAAATTAGTGAGAACCAGAAGTTCAAAATATGATTTTATTTGCAAAGTTAAGCAAACAAAATATTAGTTGCTAATGCTCATATCAAAATAGATGTCCATGTTGGATAATCTAATATTGCAAATAAATCTATATTTCGCCTAATACGTGGTAGAGCAATCGGTTCCACAGACGAGAAATGTAACATAATTTATCTTTTAGTTCCAGCATAACTGATCAAGTACTTGAAATTTATGTAAATAAAGAGATCTTGATAAATTATGTCATGAATGAAATGCGATGGAACCAAAAGAAAAAAAATGTCAACGGTGATGATGTTTGTTACATAAAATATAGCGCTATATGTGAAAAAAGATAATGAGGATCATGAAAGTCTAATAGGGATTATATATAATTCAATGACTAACTAGATGAAAAGACGCATTTGATGCGAAATCAAACTAGCTTTGCAAATTATTTTTTCAGCTACTTTTCTAGTGATTACAACAATTCTCATGGTGGATTAACTTTACAAAGAAATTTCTAGGGTATATCGGTTGAAGCTATAAATTTTTACATAGAAGTGATGACGTTTCTAGGATTCTTTGAAGTTTTTTTCTTCAAAATATCATTGAAAAATCTTAATTTTACATAGAAGAAAATCTGAAGTTGAATGGAGTTTTTTTTTATGTAGATTAAGTCTACATACCTCTCTCGCCAACCCAACTAGAAAACTCGGTCTTCTTATCAATAGTCACGAGAGAATAAACTATAGTCAACGCCAAAGCTTACGAGGAGACAGAAGAGGAAGATGTTGTCAAATGAACCTATTGTGTTATCTTTCATATGTTCTTTTATGTCTAATGCACCATTTTTTTTATAAATAACTTTGTTAAATGAAATTAGATAGATTTTTTTTTACTAGGCCAACCCATATTTTCATTATAAAGGCCCACATATATCACATTTTATTTTGGAACTACGCTCTTTCATTTGAAATCATGAACAAACATGTTTAGTGACATTGTCTTACAATAAATCATGTGTTAATATCACCATTTTTTAGGTGTTAACCCTGCAGTTTCTAAGGAAAAGAGAATTTGGTAATCTGAAGTTCGACTGTAAGTTATGTATAGTCTGGTCAAAGACTGTTTCACCTAAAAATCGAACTCGGTTTCTCTCTAACAATTACTCGCCCTTTAGAAAAATTCATTTAACCAGTTGAGTCCAATCATTTTTTAATCAAACTAGATATTTTATGTTACACTAAAATATAAAAAGAATAATTTAACAAATTAGATAAAAAAAAATAACATTGATAAAATAATTATAAAAATATTATTAAAATGATAAACTAATTTAATGGAAGGGTAACGATGACATAAAAAATCACGTGAAAAATACATATTCCCGTTATATATAAAGGTATACATGTATTTTTACTTTTTTAATTGTGTATCAAATTTTACCAACAAAATTTAAAGGAGTAATACCTCAAATTCGTACTTGAATTTTCACCAATCAGCCAAATTCGTCCCTGAATTTTGCGAAATATCTATTTAGTCCCTGAATTTTACAGACGTCCATCAAAATGGTCTCTCCGTCCAAAAGCTCTGCTGGTGGTCATGATGTGTCTTCTTGCATGCTGTGTTGTCCTGTACACGTGTCAACAAGGCAACTACGTGTACAAGGACTAATTTGATGGAAATTGTAAAAATTCGAGATTTAACTTTTCAGTGTAATTTTTCATGTGTTTCCAAGTATACCCCTCTATTATATAAGGATCGATTTGAAACTTATTGTCATAATTTAAGGACTAATTTGATAGATATTGTTATAATTTAAGGGCTGATGTGATTTATTTTATTTCAGGTAATGGGTACAAGGAGATATGACATGAGAGGACCAGTGATTTCAAATGACAGACATAAACAAACACCACTGATGGGTCCTGCTCCACAAAATCCAACTGCTCCTGGAGTTATTAGAGTTCCAAATCCAAATTACGAGCCATCCGCTTCTACACAACCCTAATACATGGAGTTTATCCCAACTCCAGGATTCTCGAAGCAATGATGCTTGTTTAGATTATGTTTTTGGACTAGTTTCATTAATTATTTTTGGACTTGTTTAATTTATGCTTTCTTGGATATGTAATGACTTAAGAACATCAAATAACTAGATGACTTGATAGCTATGTAATGTTATTTTTTTGACTATGTAACGACTTATGAACATCAAATGTATGACTTATGATGATATGCAAATGTCTGCCTTTTTACAATCAAAGTGTCTGTCTTTTACTTTTTACTTTGTTCAACAAATGTATGCACCAAGGATCACAGTGATATATGTTGTGAAAATTGAAGGACTTATTTGATGATATTTTCATTAATTTGGGGATCGATATGATGGATAGACATACAATAGAAGGACCAATTTGATTAAAATTTTTTGACAGAAAGGTTAGGTGCTTTCATTGACAACATCTTTTCATTAGAACATTACAAAGACTTGGCACAATACAATATTTTAAATAACTCAATCAAACAAATTACTCCTATCAATATCTTAATCAACCTAAGCTCACTTCCTACACAATCAACTTTATCCATCAACCTTGCCCTCCAAACCTCTTCTCTGACACTATCCTTTGGCTTCTCCATCAACCTTGCATTTCTTCCATGACCAGCACCATTGTTTTTAAAATAATCTAGTTCTTCAGCTTCATCAACCCACACAAAAAAATTATAATTTTCACCACCATCTTATACAATTAAAAGACAAAATCAGTACTACTTAAACAAGCTATTCACACATCACATAACCATTGTTAAACAAACCTTTGGCAGATGGCAAACATAGAAAGACCTTCCTGAGTTATTGACAGTGTTGACTTTTCTTACAACACAAATTCTAGGACACCAACATTGAAGCTCTCTCTCATCATCATTGTACATAGAGTTTGAAGATGAAGACCGACTGTTGTAGCTGTTTTTGCCCATACGCCCACCACCCATCATTTATGAACACCAAATCTTCAACAATGACCACTGATTTTTGAATTTCGAATTGAATCAAAAAAATTAGGGTTTTAAGTTATTTGAATTGGGGAAGAACTTTGACATCAATTCATGGAAGAAATTTTGGGGATTTTAAACTCTAGGTGACAAATTATAACATTAGGGTTCCAAATTTATATATTTGGGAAAGAAAGAGTCGTTAATGAGAAAGAGTCGTTGGGAATTTTGCAATTTTCTGAAAATCAATCAATTTGGTCCCTACTTGCGTGACATATGACGTGGTAACCTTGTAAGAGGTTAACGACACACGTAACCTCCGTTAACAGACTAACTTAACAGAGAGACTGATTTGATTGACATTTTGTAAATTTGGGGACTAAATAGATATTTTGTAAAATTCAGGGACGAATTTAGCCGATTAGTGAAAATTCAGGGACGAATTTGAGGTATTACTCAAATTTAAAGTATATACAAAAAATTTCCGGTGTGCAAGGCACGTGTAGTCTCAAACTAGTTTTTTATAAGCGTAATTAAATCTTGTAGGCACACAAACCCCGTCATCAGAGATACTTACCCTATTCTACAAGTGAATGAGATTTTAATCATAAATTTCACTCTTCTCACTATTTTCATCATCATCGTTAATATCAAGGTTCTTCCTCTTCTCTCTTTTTTTTCAATTTCAATTCAATTTTAATTAATTTATTTCTTTTCAATATTTCAGCATTACAATTTTCATAGCATAATCAACAATGGAAGAAGAAAACAATTCTGAATCAAAACCAGATCTAACAGAAGAAACCTCGTTGGAAACAATTGTTCGGAGTTTCCAAGATTCAATGTCAGTAACAAAACAACACAAATTCTGGGAAACACAACCTGTTGGTCAATACAAAGATGTTGGTGACACAACCCTACCAGAAGGACCAATTGAACCACCAAAACCCTTATCAGAAGTCAAACAAAAACCTTATAATCTTCCAAATGCATTTGAATGGACAACATGTGATATGGGTTGTCAAGAAACATGTGATGAGGTTTATCTTTTGTTGAAGAATAATTATGTTGAGGATGATGAGAATATGTTTAGGTTTAATTATTCTAAGGAGTTTTTAACATGGGCTTTGTGTGTTCCTGGGTATTTTAAGACTTGGCATATTGGTGTTCGCGCCGCCGAAGGGTCGAAGAAATTGGTTGCTTTTATTACTGGGATACCGGCGAGGATTAGGGTTAATGATAAGGTTGTTAGAATGGCTGAGATTAATTTTTTGTGTGTGCATAAGAACCTTAGGTCGAAGAGGCTTGCTCCGGTTATGATTAAGGAGGTTACTAGGAGGGTTCATTTGGAGGATATTTGGCAAGCGGCTTATACGGCTGGGGTTGTGCTACCGACTCCGGTTGCTACTTGTCAGTATTGGCATAGGTCGTTGAATCCGAGGAAGCTTATTGATGTTGGGTTTTCGAGGCTTGGTGCGAGGATGACGATGAGTAGGACTATTAAGCTTTATAAGTTGCCTGATTCGACGGTTACGGAAGGGTTTAGGAAAATGGAGCTGAGGGATGTTCCTGCGGTTACGAGGTTGCTTAGGGGTTATTTGGGACAGTTTGTTGTTGCTCCTGATTTTGATGAAGATGATGTTGAGCATTGGCTGCTTCCACATGAGGATGTTGTGGATAGTTACTTGGTTGAGAGTCCTGAAAACCATGAGATTACTGATTTTTGTAGCTTTTATACATTGCCTAGTTCTATTCTTGGAAATCAGAGTTACTCAAGTTTGAAAATTGCTTATTCTTATTATAATGTGGTTACTAAAACTCCACTGGCTCAGTTGATGAACGATGCGCTGATTGTGGCGAAGCAGAAGGATTTCGATGTTTTCAATGCGTTGGATGTAATGCATAATGAGGGTTTTCTTAAAGAGCTCAAGTTTGGACCTGGAGATGGACAGCTTCACTACTACTTGTACAATTATAGGGTTCGTAATGCCTTGAAACCATCTGAGCTTGGCCTTGTGCTCTTGTAGTCTCTGATATGTTTTTTTTTTTTCAATTTTGGTTTTGTTAAGCAATTTGGAAGAATGATTCATTGGTTTTGTTTTATTAGTTTGTTGTTTCAACTAAACACCATTTATTGTTCCTTTAGAATATTGGCAATTCAACATATTATTGCAGGGTATGTGAGATACCTTATCTTTTTGGTGACTTTCTTATGCTAGTATACGCTTACATTTGCAAAACTATGAAGTTGTTTGTTATACTCTGCTGCTTAAGTTTCCTTTTTGCTCTATTTTTTTCCTCGTATTTCTGTATGTATTATTCTTTTTTTAAGTTGCAAGAACTTGCTTATTTCTGTTAAGTTTCTCTTTAGCAGCATAAGTTTTGTTGCTCATGAATGTTGGTGGCTGTCTGTTTGCTTATTTAGTTACATTTGATCCAATTTGAGGTTTAGGAGGTATTGGTGTATTAAAAAAAAATTATTGGTTAATTTACTGTTTTCACATTGGATTTATCAGCATCTACTTTTGAGTTTTAGAAGTCTTTATCATTAGGAAAGGGATAAGTTAGCTCTCTATGCAAGGGATAGCTTTTTATGTAGGTTACCAATCTGCCAAGGATTGTTTTGGTGGGGGTAGAGACCAGCTTGAACTATTCAAGGTTACAAACAATCTCCCCAAAAAGTATCCTTCCAACTGCTAGGTTAAAAGGAACTCAGGACTGGCCCAACCTTTAGGCAAGAAATCAAGGATTTTTGGGCCACAGTGATTTTAGCTTAATATAGATGTGTAGTATTGGCTAGCTTAATTTGAAGGTCCTTGATTCTAATTAAAAGGTTCTGAGTTCGAATCTTAGAGGTACTTCACTCACAGGTCAGCACCAGGTCTTGTGGTACCTGGTTAACTTAAGCAATGTTTTATAATAACTTTGCTTTGTAACCAATTGGTAGGAGAAATGTTCTGTGATGAACACGATGTTGAATAGTAATAATAGGCAAGTCTCTTAAAAATGTTATTTGAATTATTCTACAGAGTACATATTGTTACTGTGTGTAACAGTATGTACTAGTTGGTTATGGAGGATTGTTGAAATTGGCTGGAAGGGTAGTTAAGAAGGATTGGTGAAATTGGCTGGAAGGGTAGTTAATTAACCTTTGAATTTGCTCGGAGGAGATAAAAATTATAAATCCATCGAACGAGCATAAAGCATAGCCAAATCAGATGAGGTAATCATATCTATAGTTGTAGGCTGTGTGATTAGTGACTTGCTGCAATAGGTCTGGAGAGCTTAAGCTCTTCATGATGCAGGAGCATAGTTCTATGGTGATGTAGCAATAGTATTTTTGAAGGCTTAATCAGTCTCATGCAAATGGGAGAGGATTGGATATTGAAACAATTTTGCAGATGCTACTGAGGATTGGTTAGGACAGTATGGTAGAGTCTATTCTAAGGTATAGGAAACATAAAAGACGATGTTAATAGGCAAAAATACATGCACTAGAATGCTCTGTTGTCAATCGTGCCGCTAAAGCGGGCAATCGCGAAATACAATGCAGTAATTTGAAGAGTTGACTAGATGCAAGTTTTACGCAGCAATCCTAAGTGGCTCTGTTGCTGTAACAGTCTATATTTCTGCTTTATGGCTCATCTTGTGCCATAGTTATAGAAAATGAACATATTTTTGCTGAGTAAAATTTGTATAATCCATATTAACAAAATAAGCACAGGAACTTAATCACAGGTTTGAATTAACAAAATAAACTTTTGAGCCTACTCAAATAAGACAGAGTCTGTCATAATGGAATTTTTGAGTGGTTGTGTCACGTTTGTGACATACTACGCACTATGCCACATTTGTACAGATATAGTATTTATTTTTTACATGCTAGACACTATGCCCCATTTGTATCTAAACGTGTCACAATAAGATAGTGTAATTAATTTTCCAACTAATTATCATTTACAGCGAGGTTGACGTTAGGATTCATCAGCCTTCTAACTTGCAAATATCAAATGTTTTATAAACCTAACCACACATGTTTTATAAACCAAACCACAAACATTGTATTGACGAGGCCTCAAGTTGGTTCATGATTCAACCGCTTTAAACCAGTGGCGGAGCCAGAAATTTTATAGAGTCTGGGCAAAAAATTTATCGCAAAACGTTACTTCCTTCCTGCGAATACTTTCACATTTCCTGCGGATATATCTTTCCTGCAGATCCTAATATCCTAAGGTATTATCTCACCTGGGAACCTAAATCCTTGGTAAAATCTGCAGGAAATGTGTTTCCTGCGGAATTTACACAAAAATCCGTAGGAAAGGTTAAAAGTTCTAGTAATGGCTGGGCTTGCGACAAAGAAAGTTGGAGCTGAGCCTGGGCTAGTGCCCAGGCTAGCTGGGGGTTGGCTCCGCCCCTGCTTTAAATTGCTTGAAATAAGAGGCTCCAATCCCATCCTATAAGTTTCTCGTGCGTCCTATGCAGTTTGGATTATAGAATCTGAACGACATAAACACCTCATAAATACCTCCAAAACACGTTAAAATATCTCGGATTTAAAGATTCAAATAAGGCACGCGAGAAATTCATAGGATGAGAAAAGTAACGACCTTGTTTTAAACCGCTTAAAATAAGATAAAACAGTGATAAATAACAGAATCATAGAGAATGCTAATTTATGTTTAACTGATTGAATCATCTGACTCGGAATTTAAAACATTGCTAATATCACAAAATGATGAAGAACATTCTAACAATTTTAATAAGGAGTTGATCCATTTATATATCTTAATATCTTACCAATAAAATAAAAAAATCGACTATGCCAATAAGCTAACACGGCTGGTAACTATTAGCCTTCTATATATTGACATTCATCCCACCCCACCAAGAAGGAACAATTATTTAGCAGTTGCGGGCGGCACACTTGTGTTTTGGAAGTCAGAATGCATATACCAGCAACAAAACAATTTTAAATTCTCAATGCATGCACAAACTTCACATTGCTCCAATGATGTAGCATAGATTTGTAGTGCTTATCTTCATAATCTTTTTAACTGAGAGTGGTTTAGATTTTGTCTTCATTCACAAACTCAAATAGGAGATTTACATTTTTTTTAATAATTTAATAAGTAGGATGACACTACTCTTAAATGAAGATGTGATCATATTAAATTTACTTGGTCATGTTATTTTTTTAACTATTTAACTTTTTTTAATTCTCTCGCAAACTTCTCATTCTCCAACCAACTGACCTTAGTTTTCTCTCTCTAGCTCCTCATTCTTCAACAAGTCAACCTTAATTTTTTCTTAAGTTCTCTTTCATTTTCTTCATTAATGGAGATATTTACATTTTTTGTAATTTAATTAGTAGGGTGACACCGTTCTCAAATGAATATGCCATCATATTAAATTTACTTGGTCATGTTAATTTTTTAACTATCTAACTTTTGTAAACAAAAAAAAAACTATCTAACTTTCTTTAATTTTCTCTCTCAAGCCCCTCTTTTTTAACAAGCCGATCTTAGTTTTTTTTTTCTCTCTCTCACTTCTCATTCTCTAACAACCCGACCTTAGTTTTCTATCCATAGATTCTCTCTTTCACGTTCTTTATTGATGTGATGGTTTTGAGTCAATTTTTTTACACGAAATCACACATCTCCATCTTTTCTCTCTCTATTTCAATCTAAATAAGTGGTTGTCACATGTAGCTAGACTTGTTTCTTCTTGATTTTGTCTTCTGAATGCGACATTGAGCTATTTGTCGTCTTGTGCGACGTTGTTTGATTTTCCGTTTTGTTCCGGTGTTCATTTGGTTTTTATTGAAACATTTGTTTTTCAATCAATGATTTGAGCATCAACGTTGCAGATCCAAAGACATGTGTATTCTAATCATTTTAATTTTATCATATCATTTATAAGTATTTTATGGATGACGTGAGTTTGTTCGTAATTTCATACTTTATATATTTTGCGACGTTGAGTGATGTACTTTGTCAATTTGAGTATATAAATATTATTTACTTTTATAAAAATAAAAAAAACTATTGAACTTTCTTTTAGTTATTGATACTCATTATTTATCTAACTTCACCTAATTAATTATTCACTTAATTAATTCATATGGGACACGTTACCTACCTATCTCCTCAAGTCTCACAAGAAAGACGTAATGAAATAATTAAGAGTGATCGATAACAAAATTCAATACAACAGACACTTTAGGATTTAGGGCACTTAATCAAATGGTCACGGTTCCATCTCCGACTCTTACATTTAAAAAAAAAATTGTTTGGAGGAGAGAATCCACTTATCAGGTACCTAAAAAACGACGATGAAAACTTTAACATAGTAAAAAAAGAGTCTTATAAAAAGAGACCATTAAATTTATTAAAAGAATTAATACGGAATAAGTTGATAGTCCACTTAGATAGTATCACATTATCAACTCATAAATGCTTTCCTCAAATATCACTAGATACGTATAGGTGATCAAAATTCAACCCCAAATGCCTAAGTGGGTGAAAAAAAGTCATAAAATTTAAAAATCGTTAAATGAGGTAAAATAAAGTATCATACATTCGATAAAAAAAATTGCTATAAATACAGCCATTGTTAGGTATTTGCCAAATACATCTAACTTGGTAACAAACAAAGCAAAAATGAATAAATCATGTAGAGCTATTGCATGTTTTTGGCTTATGAGTTTCTTCATTTTGAGTGTGGCTGAACCTATGAGACCTCAACTCACCCCATATTTTTACAGGACAGAGTGCCCTGATCTTTTTACAATAGTTAGAAGAGAAGTTCTTAATGCAATAAATGAAGAGATTCGAATGGCTGCTTCTTTGCTTCGTCTTCACTTCCATGATTGCTTTGTAAATGTAAGTTAGACCTACTAGCAAATTATTTATACTTCTCATATAACAATATATACTTACATAGTTCAATAACTATACACTAATATTAAAACTATTTTTTTTATACATTTTCAAATCTTATATAGCCGTAGGGTGATGTTATTAATTACGAGTAAAGAGATTTTAGTTATTGAAATTGTAAAAGTTGATAAATTTGAGAAATAGCAACAAAAAATAATTATGGACAAAATATCAACCAATTTTCTCAAATTTTGCACCATAAATTTTAAGTGACTATGTTTAATTTGAGGCCAATTTTATTATGCACATATGAGACAAGTCTTGTATCATCTATAAGTCGGTTTTACTATTGGATCAATAAATGTCACAATTGAATCAAATGAGATATGATGAGATTTATTGATCTAATGATGAAAAACAACTTGTAAATAGTGTAAGAGTATTTTATTCATGCACATGACAAAACCTTGTTTTGAATGCCAAAAAAGACTATTTAAATAAATATGTATGTCGTTTATTTGATCCGAAAGAATTTTTTTCACGGATGAACTAAATTGATTGATATTTTTCTGTTTTAGATACTAAGTTGCTATTTCCTAAGTCTCAGGGACTAAATTTACCAACCCTTCATTTGTAAGGACTAAAATGTCTATTTATACTCTTACTATAATATTACCTTTTAAATTATTTATGAAATATCTAATTAGATTTCTCTGTAGAACGTTTTTATTGGAACATAGTCTTTTTTTCTATAAGCATTGGAATTAAATTTCTATGTAGTACTTTCTTTTTTCTTCTTTATCTTTTTGTTTATCCAACATTTTTGGCTCTCAGGGTTGTGATGGTTCAATTCTGCTTGATGGAGACGAAGATATTGAGAAATTTGCAACTCCAAACATAAATTCAGCTAGAGGATTTGAAGTCATAGATAGAATCAAAAGTTCAGTGGAGAGTTCATGTAGTGGAGTTGTATCCTGTGCTGATATATTAGCCATAGTTGCCAGAGATTCTGTTCACCTAGTATGTTCATGTTCAATTATTAAATATTCATAACTCATGCAAATATTAAAACAAATCTTTCTTTTAATTAGCAAATTATTTTCTAAATTTGTGTTTAGCTTAATTAATTGTGATCACATTTTGTAGAGTGGGGGTCCTTTTTGGTACGTTCAGCTTGGACGCAGAGATGGATTCGTCTCAAACAAAACACTGGCAAATAATGCAATTCCTTCTCCATTTGACACACTAGATACTATCATTTCCAAATTTGATAACGTTGGTCTTAGTGTTAAAGACGTTGTTACTTTATCAGGTATAATCTTATAGTCAAATGAATTGTTTGAAATCTCGTTTGTCAAAAAAGTCACATATAGTATTTTGTTAATCGAAAGAATGAGTCGTGCTAACTAGTGTCCTTGAGAAACTAATTAAGAAAGTTAAAACTAGAAATTTCTCAATAAAGCAACAAATTCTTGACATTCAAAAAGTTAAATACACAATTTTTTTACATTTTTCAATATAATATTTCTATATTGGCACCGGTTAGCCTTTTACTTAAAAAATTCAGAGTAATATAGATATTTTTGACAGGGTTATGTTTTGAATATGAAATGGTAAATTTTACCTAAGGGGTGAATGAATCAAATTAGTTAAAGGACGGTTTTTTTTTTGTCAAGTGGTTTAGTTGTTAGAATTCACCTTTTTTAAGGTGAATAAGTGGGGTGTCTGGGGTTCGAACCCTGACCCCTGCTTATAACAATGTATGTCCCTTCCAACTGAACTATGCTCACATGGAGTTAAAGAACAGGTTTAAACTCTAATATTGGAGAAATGTTACCATAACAATAACTTTATTGACATTTGTTGATAAAAAAAATTAGTAGATTTTTTCTTTGTAAGTGGGGTGAAAGGGATCAAAGCCCCACCTCCAATCAAACTCTTACAAATCCATAGCTCACCACCATACTCCCACTTGTAAGATATTTTTGGGAGAGTTTATTTGGACTTACTTTATGATATTAAACACTTGTATGCGTGTTTAGATATGTTTATAAAAATGATTTAAGTTACTACATGTATATAAATTGTTCTTATTTTCATAAACTTTCCCAAATAGCTTATAGAAACAAAGAATATGAGATAGTTTAGTTTCAGTTGTAAGATATCTATAAAGTATTTGTGACTTATTTTCATTAACTTTATGAAATTGTTTATAGTCAGATTGAATTGATTTACTTTATAGCTTATGAAAAATAACATATTTAAATAAATAAACGTTCAAGTTAATTTATGAGTTTTTACTGACGAAAATTGTATATTCATAAAAAAAAAAATTCGTAAATTATTTTGACAAACTTATAAATAATACACACAAAATTATTTACTTATATAAGTTATTTTAAATAAGATAAAAACTAAGAAAATCCAAACGGACCCTACAATCTTTTGCCAAGTCTTTTTTGTCATTTTCTCTCCAATTGTTGCGTAAGCACTTGATTAACTATGTTTTGTCCATGCCTATTTTCCCATATTATTACCAATAACTATTTTTCCATTCTAATTTTCTTTAGGTGCCCACACTATTGGACGGGCTAGGTGCACATTTTTTAGCAACAGATTATTCAACTTCTCTGGAACACAAGAACCAGACAATTCTTTAGAATATGAAATGCTAACACAATTGCAAAACTTGTGTCCACAAGAAGGAGATGGTAACACAACCACTGTTCTAGACCCCTACTCGTTTGATCAATTTGATAACAATTACTTCAAGAATTTACTTAATGGAAAGGGTCTCCTTAGCTCTGACCAAATTCTCTTTTCAAGTGATGAAGAAACCACCACTTCAACCACTAAACAATTGGTCCAATATTATAGTGAGAATGAAAGATTTTTTTTTATGGAATTTGCCTATGCTATGATTAAGATGGGGAATATAAATCCACTTATTGGTTCTGAGGGAGAGATTAGGAAGAGCTGTAGAGTGATTAATTCTTAATTATGATTCTATTCTACTAGACTGAAGTTGTGTTGTAAAATGAAAGTTTGTGGGTGTGCCCATGTGTATTTCATGGCAAAAACGTCACATTGTTGGTCACTACTCCTTGCTTTGGGGTATTTGAAATGAATAAAATCTAAATAAAAGTCTTATTTATTTCAATTAGACATTTTAGTCACACAGAGTAAGAAACATAGAGAATCTTGATAATTCATTTACTAGAGAGCATGTTAGCAGGTTTTCGCTACCACATATCTTTACATATTAGGTTGATACATATTTGAGGATGACACTCACAAATTCCAGTAAAAACACTGTTAGCCTCTCTGTCTGCTTAGCTCAAGAATATGAGCGTTAATCTTGGGAGACTAGCAACTTCCTGACCTATGGCTTTGTCATGAGTTAATGTTCAAAGTACTTATAACTATCATGAAGGGGGTATGAAGATGGAATGTTTCATGAAATAGAAAATTAATAAGAAAAGAAAAACCTTAATTTCAATGGAGGTAGCTTCCTTGCAACTGCTTTCAGAAACTAGTTTTAGATTCTGCACATGTTCTTCAAAGAGATCAACTAGTTGATTATTGTTGCTGAAGTTATATGCACGACTGAATCTAACAGTTTCATCGTATTGGTGTCTTTTGATACGATTCTCAGAAAAATCTGCAAGGTTTGAGAAAATTTCACTTCATCAAACTGACAAAAACAACTATAAAATAAGTTCTAGTAAACAAAAAAACGAAGTAGGTTGGACTAAATAGTTCAAAATTCGTCAAACTGTTTACAAAATAAAAGAGATACATATATAGAAAGACAAATTTGAAGTTCATTTGATTTCCAAGAATTAACCACCATGTCAATTTTCTCTTAACAAATGAGAAAATTGTTGGGGGAATCAAAATGATATTTTTGCATCATTGATCTAAGGTATTACATTTTTTTTACAAGAAGAAACTTATTGCATTTCATTCATAATAATAGTAGAGATACAAGATGGAATCCTAATATGAATATGGAAACTAGCATGACACAAATCCATTCTAGCAAAGCTATGAGTGACTTCGTTGGCTTGTCTCCGAATAAACCTAACATTAGATGTTACTAAATCAGAAGCTAACAGACGTCTACAGTCACTGATTACTGTGCTAAAATTAGATACGTCGCTTTTATTGCCATAAAGACTATCTACCACAATTTTGGAATCAAGCTCAAAGTCCATAATACCTAGCTGCAGATCGCGAACCCAGTACATGGCTGATAATAAACCTAAAGCCTCACCCAAATCCACACCAAGGAGCAGAGACATCCATTCAGTCTTGGCCAAAACATAACGACCTTCATCATCTCGAATGCACACATCAATGCCAACCCGATTCCGAGCTTGAGAAAAGGACGCATCAACATTACATTTAAACTTGTCGGGACTTGGTTTAATCAACTTCAAGTCGTTCGGGGTAGCGGGATGCTGAGGGAGAGGATGACGAATATTAGACTGAGCATTCCTCCAACTAGTAAGAAGAGATCCTACACTAGCACAAATAACTTGAGCTGTTTCAATAATATTATATCATACTTTATTGTTTCGATGCTTCCATATACCCAAGAGGGTCACACTGAAAACTTGCTTTTGCTGCTGGTCCAGGTGTTGTAAGATAGCAAACACATTGGTTGGAAAGCTTGTATCAATATAAAAAACAGCCATCAAAAGACTCAATAATTCACTCCGCTGCCAACAAATCTTGCTTTTATCACACATAAAGAACAAATCGGTACTATCCTCACCAAAATCATCATACGCTACACACCTATCAGTACACTGAACTCCTTTTGATTGCAATCAGATTCTTGTGGGAAAGCAATTACGACAAGCTCTCCATAGGAAGTTATTTACCTTTGGGGGAAATTTTAAAGTCCAATTACAACTCTAGTTACCCGGCACACGGTGTTGTACAACTGTCACATCATGATTCAAAATATCCTTGTAAGCACTTTTAACTGAATTGGCACCATCCCTCTCGAACTTCCAAACAAGCACATCATGAGTTACCGAAGGGAATAACAGAGTATTAAAAATATTTCTAGCAGTAGCATTGTCAAAAAAAATGCATTAATTAGCTCCATATTCCATTGTTTTTGGGTGTAACCAAAAAGTCAGAAACAATGGTAGATGGCCACTCCAAATGATGATGAGTAGATGGTAAAATTCGTGCAACATTACTGGATGGGTGATCCCAAACTGGAATGTGTTCTTCTATGCCTATACTCCATTGAAAACCACGGCGAATCACGTATTTGGAACTTCATATGCTACGCCAAACATAACTAGGATTATGGCCTATGCTAGCTCCAACATAGTCACTTCGAGGAAAATATTTAGCTCTAAGTGAACGAGTGATTAGAGACTTTGGAGAAGAAACCAACTTCCAAGCCTGCTTGCGTACCATAGCCATATTGAAAGCCTTAAGGCCCTTAAAATCCATACCTCCAAACACCTTAGGAACTGAAAGGTGTTCTCAAGATAGCCAGTCAAATCCTCGAGAATTCACTGAATTATGACCCCACCAGAAGGAGTTTAACATTTTCTCCATCTCATTAATGAGGGATCCCTGAAGAAGGAAAACACTCATCACATAGGAAGGGATAAATTGCAAAACAAACTTAATGAGAACCTCTCTTCCAACCTGCGAGAGACATCTTCTACTCTTGGAGATGATTTTATTCCATATACAGTCCTTAATAAACTTAAAAGTTGCATGTTTACTACGTCCAATCATAGATGGCAGAGCAAGATATTTACTTGTTCCCAACACTTGACGAACACTGAGAGTAGTAGCAATGAGATTCTTCAAATCATCTGGAGTATCACGACTACAAAATAATTCCGACTTCTAGAGATTAATGGCCTGCCTCGAAGCTTCTTCATAAGTAGCCAAAATATTTTTATAAAAACAACCTCACGTTCACAAGCTCTAAAGAAAAGAAAGCAATCATCTGCAAAGAGAAGATGGGAAATAACTGGTGCATCTATGCATACCATGGTACTTCTAATGTCATTACGACGTTCAGCTTCACGAATAAGGGAGGAAAGAACTTCAGCACAAATGATGAATAAATAAGGTGAAAGGGGATCACCCTCACGAAGGTCATGCCCTGGTACAATATGACCCACCGATGCTCCATTAACCAAGACCGAGTAATCAACCGTCTCGACACCATATTCCTATGTATGTATAATTTTTTTTGAGTATGTATGTATAAATGTGGGGTTCCATATTTATATATTCGCTTCTTAAAAAGAAATATTCAAATATCGCATTTAATTATTTAGACTTTCTTTTACAATTTTGCAGATCTTTATAAAATATTCTTTTTGTTACAAAATCTTTTTTTTTAATTTGTTACAAAATCTTTACAAAGTTTAAATTAAAATAAAGTGAATTTACTTTTGGAGTAAATTGATGCTTCTATTTAAACTTTACCAAAGTTTTAGGTTGCAACTCAAATTTGGGCATACATCAATGTTAAACTTATAGAAAGATTTTACCGTCTATTTTGATTCTATAGGACTCAAGAGGGGTCTATTTTGATTTTATAAGACTCAAGAGGTGAGGAGAGAGAGTAATCTTTGTAGTTGCACGCAAATGACACTCGATTAAAAAAAATATAATTTATATATTTTTTAGTAAATATTTACTAGCATTGTGAAATTGAAACAGCCTTGATCAGTTTTTCTTTTGGTTCTAAAAACAATATTAATCAAATTAAGTAAAAAAGAACATTAATGAAATATATATACTTATCGATTTTTATATATTTATTGGGAAAAAAATCATTAAAGCAATGTAATTCGTTTTTTTTTTACAATAGAATACTAGAGTCGCTAAAAACAAAAATGATGAATCTATGAATAAACTTACAACATCATGTTAATATCATAACTATGTATATTCAACTCTCCGAAAAACTGATCATAACATAACTATATTCAACTCTCCGAAAAACTCATGATAATCTGCCGTGCTCAAAACTAATCCTTCAACTTGGATTAAATAGACACCACACTCCAACATACCAATTGATAAAAGTTTAAGAGTTTAGCCATGGATTATTAGATACAAGTTATAGCATATCATCAGTAACAAAGAAGGAATAAGAAGTTGTGTACCTTGTATGTTTAGGTTCATGAATGATCACCATTAAGTTATGAGAGGAATAACTACCCTCATTCCGTTTAGTGTTAGGTTTTCAGAGTAGTGTTCAGAATTGTTTAACTGTCTGATGGGATGACGTTTAAATAGCTAAACGGCTGGGGCAGAGACCTCTCATTGGGCTTAACTAAATGGTCTAACCCATCACGGTCCATTTAGAAAGAATAGCCCAACCACACATATATCTTATTCCTTAAAGTTAACCCGAACGCAAAATGTTGCCCTAGATTTAACCTAACTTCAATGATTAATTTTACTGTATTACCCCTATTTAATTAACCCTATTTAATTTAATCAAAATGTTATTTTCAAATACTTCTGAAATCAAAAACAACAGATCACTCTAAATCCAATCCAATCATATTTTCGCTCCTATTTTTTTGAAATTAGAGATCGCTCCTATTTTTTTTGAAAAAACAGATCGCTCCTATTGATCCAATCCTTACTTAACAAATTATCCTATTTTCCTACCTCATATGATACAATACAATAATTCTATTGATGGATCTCTTTCTTATACTCATTTAACATCTCAACATTTTAGCTAGCCATTAGGTAACATTTTATAAGATAGATAGTTTATTTAATATGTGTTGATTTATAAATAATTTATGCGAATACTAAACAATACGTCAGACCCGTGCGATGCACGGGCCAAAAGTCTAGTTCATCATCTAATTAGGGCTACACAATAGACCATAATTTATATTATGACATTAACTTATAATAATATTGATTATTGTCAACTAATAAAAACATACCACCCGAAAACGTGAACTCAAAACAAACACAATCACGCAAAAACGACGACAAAAACAAACGAAAGATAGCTGGAAAATCACTCCTTTAACTAAAAAAGGGAAAACAATTTTGCAAGGTGATTTTACCCCATTTCTATATACGATGGCTGATCTTCCATCGGAATTGTTCACTGAAATCCTCTCTCGCTTACCAGTACAATCCCTCCTCCGATTCCGATCAACGTCGAAATCACTTAAATTTTTAATTGATTCCCATAACTTCTCCAACCTTCACCTCAAAAACTCTTTAAATTTCAACCTCATCCTCTGCCACAACTCCAAATTCTACCAAATTGATTTCCCTAACCTAACCACCACTGTTTTACTCAACCAACCCTCGACCCGTTTCCGCTTCAACCACATTACTTTTCTGGGTTCATGCAACAGTCTCCAACGGCAAAAACCGATGTGCTTTATGGAACCCTAATATCCGTAAACATTGGTTCATACGTTATCTCCCTATTTCTCGATGTGCTAAATCTGAATTGGAAACATTCCTTGTTTGCGTTTATGGCTTAGCTTTCAATCCATTCGCTGACAATTACAAACTCCTCAGAATCAATTGCACTGTCTATCTAAAAGACCGCACCTTCAATTCACAAGTGAGACTCTTCAACTTGAAAACGAACTCGTGGAAAGTACTTCCCAATATGCCTTATGCTGTTTTATCCACCGCCCGGATGGGTGTTTTTGTTGAGAACTCTCTTCACTGGGCAGTGACTCAAAAAATCAATGATAAGTTTCAACCTTGTTTAATTGTCGCGTTTAACCTCACGCAAGAGATTTTCAACGAGGTTCCTCTTCCTGAAATACGAGTAGCTTCTAGCGCGATGCTTAACATTGATGTTTCTCTTTTTGAAGTGTATCTTTGTATGATTGTTAGTTATCAAACTTTGAATTATCATACTACTAAGGTTGATGTTTGGTTGATGAAAGAATATGGATTTAGAGATAGTTGGTGTAAATTGTTTACTTTGGGGGAGTGGCGTTTCAGTATACCTTTGATATATTTGAAGCCTTTATGTTATTTTAGTGACAGAAATATGATTCTGTTGAAAGTATATGATAATAAGCTGTTTTGGTATGATCTCAATAGTGAAAAAGTTACTTGTGTTCTAGGACTTCCTAATTTTCATGAAGCTGTGATTTGTGCTGGAAGCCTTCTACCACCTTCCTTACCTTCTAGTAGAAAGAGAACCAACCCAAGTAGAAAGCGGAAGTATAAACAAGAAAAGGTAATAAGCTACTTTTTATAGTTTATCTCAACTTTTTGCTCTGCGTTTGTATTTTGATGTTGAAATAACACAACTGCTTTTTATTATAGGTTTAACTGAATCACCCTTCTTGTCCCCAAAAGTGATGACATTGAAAGAAAGCTAAGGAAGAATGTGTGATTTGCAGATGAAATCAGATGCTCAAGTTGTTTCTGATGATTGAAGACTTAGTTATGGTTGTAGAACTTTTACAGTGAGAAATTTGCTTTAGTGATGACCTCCAGGATTTTGTTCTTGTTTACTTTTATGGATTTTTTTATTTATTTATGAAAATTATGGATTTTGGGTTTCGATGCTCTTGCTAGTTCTTATGGATTGCTATTTATCACAATATTTAGTAGAAATGATTAAAGCTATTTTGGCTGCAATATTTTTGGAATAGGAGCATCATATCACCATCAATTTAGATGTCGATTTAGAAGAAAAAAAATTGTGAACTCTAAAATTAGGCAAACATGTAAATTGGTAATGATTTTGGTGCCAATATCTTTTAAGTCAATGAGCATAGCGGAGATGAGGATATTGAGTTGTATGTAGAGAGAAGACCTATATATTATGTAGTAAGGAGAGTAGATATGTTGAAGAATAGTTAGACCACTAGAGGCAAAAGAAAATTTTAAAAAAACTATTAGAGAAACTATTATGAAAGACTTGGAGATTAATGAGTTGGACGGTAATATAGTTGATAGGACATTGTGACATAGTTTGATCCATGTAGTCGATCTCATCTAATAGGATAAAGCTTTATTGTTCTTGTTGCTGTTTGAATTTTCATTTTTAGTATTTGGATGCAATTAATAATGCATGTTTAAAGGAATGCTTTTTTTTTTTTCTCTTTCCGAAAGAATGTTTAAAGAAATGCTATCATTAGGACTTCAATTGCATTAACCAAATTAAGAAATTACATTCCAACATCTATGATTAAACTTCTCAAGGACTCAAAATTAAGCACTGGCACCTCCACATCGTCTCTCATTTCCTTCACTATATAAGGAACTGGTGACTTGAAGAATTAAAAAGAAGACTCTGCATATTTTGAAAGTGACCAACTCTGTCGAAATCAAAGCGGATTTAAATTTAGAATTTCTTACAAACTTTATATCTTTTAAATTCTTAAGTTTCAAGAGTCCACTATGTTTTGTATGTTTTTATACATCTGATTGTAAATCAAATGTAAAAATTCAAACAATCTTTATTTGATTAAGTTAGATCGTCAGAAGTCTCTTTTAGTTGTGATTGAGCATTATAAGTCTCATGTTTGTGTGCTTGAGAATTAGATGTCTCTTGCTCGTGGGCTTGAACATTTGTAATCTTTAGTGATTATTTTGAAAATCCCTTGAAATTGGAAAGGGGAGAGCTCTCTCTCTATCTCTCTCTCTCTATGTGTGTTTTAATCATATAGCCGCGGCATTTATAACCGCGGCATTTATAACTCTGAACTGAAGCTTCATACTCTAATAAGTGCAAACACTTAAAAAAAAGTTTGAAAAAGCCAACACAATTCAACCCCTCTTCTTGTGTTTTGCGAAGGGACTAAAGATGCAGACTTGAATGCCAAGACCACTAGCTTTGAATCAGTTTCTAGCCACATGTGATTGTACCTTTTGTGTTTAGCAATCTCCAAAGATCTTATGACACTTGATAACTTGGCAATATAGTAGAGTTTCCGATTCCCATACCTTCACCAAAGCATCCTAAAAATAGTGCATTTCTATTTCTGAATATTCAACCACATGAAGAGACACTTGGATTAACAATAACAGTACCATCACAATTACATTTGATCGAATTTAAAATTGAAGGGTGTGAAACCTCCTCTTTGACAATACTTGTTTTTGGAGGGTTAATGTTGCATTTGAAATCCTTTAGAATAGTAAATTCTAGCATTGATCAAATGGTAACTAATGAATAATTTTTGCAGCAATAGACTCGCCATAAATAATTTCTTGACTGCCAAATAGCATTGAAAGTGTTGATAGGGGAGCTTGTATCACTAGCTTGCATTGAGGTGACCAACCTCTACCATAAAGACTCCAAACATCTTCCACAGATGTAAACAAAATAGTTATTTGAAGAACTGAAACCAGCCATTTTTAAACCTGCACAAAGTATGCACACAATAAGAACAATTGAAATGTTGATTCCTCACTACTCCCGCAAAGATTGCACACAGAAGGAATATTGCACCCACTCTCTTTATGTTTGTCATCACATGGAACTTTATCATGCATTATTTTCCAAACTAAAAGTGATTTGGATGGAGGAATATTTTTGGCCCATATGACTTTGGCCAAGTTAACCTCTTGTAACTGTTGTGATTTGAATCTAAAATCATCTTTCAATGTCTGAGTGCCTCTTGTAACCTTTTTGTCTTGTGTGGGAATGATTACCTGGAGCACAAGTTGTGCTGACTATGGAAAATTGTTGGTGAAATCATATATAAAATTCCATTGTGAATTTTGAATAAAGTCATAAACCTTTGCACCAACATCTAAAACGAAGTTTGTAATTAAGTGTAGGTTGATTAATGGTTCTCCTCACCAATAGTTTGAACAAAAGTTGATGTTTTGACCATTTCTCAAAAGCCAAGTAGAACTCTCCAAAATAACATTATAATCATTCTTCAAGCTTGACCAAAGAGATGAAGAAATGTTATGATTGATTTCTCTGTCATTTCCAATCAGTCTACTGATGAGAAGTGCTGAACAACTTTCTTCTGAGTGAACCATGTGCCAACACAATTTGAGATTTACTAGAACATTTAGGCTAACGATTGATTTGATGCCTAGCCCCCCTTGATCATACGGTTTGCAAACTTTCTTCCATGCCACAATGACCATCTTTCTTTAAGTAACATCTCCTGACCAAACGAAACTCCTGATGCAACTTTCAAACTCTTTTAACAAAAAAACTGGCCAGTCATAAATTGTTATAGTGTGAATTAACATGTTTTAGACCACTGGTTTTACTAATTGAGCTCTTCTAGAAATTGACAATAAGGAAGCTTTCCAAGCTGATAGTTTGGTATGCCCTTGAAAATAGGAACTCCCAAATAGTTGAAAGGGAGGGATCCTTTATTGAAACCAATTATATCGACCAGATGATTGAGTCTAGCAATTGAGATGGAACCTGAATAAATTGTTGATTCGCTATTGTTGATATTTTGACCAGATTCTTAAGTGTACATTATGAATAGAGTAATAAGAGCCTTTACACAAGACCTCTTTCCTTTCCAAAATACCATGATATCATCTGAATAAAGTATGAGAGACGGAACTTTAAAGTTTCTAGTACCATTCATCTATTCCAACTTGTCTTGTTCAACAAGTTTTGTCAAGCTTCTACTGAGATGCATAATAGTAAAGGAGACAAAGGGTCTCCTTGCCTAACTCCTCTGGCGCAAAAAGATAATCCTTGTTGTGTACCATTGATGCATATTGATAAAGTTGTTGAGTGTAACATAACATCAATCCAGTCGTAAAAATCTTCATAGAATCCAAACTTCTTGAGAACCTTTAGAAGGAAATTCAAATCTAAAGTGTTAAATGCTTTGCTAGTATTAACTTTTTCAGCTAAGTTACCACCGAATGACCTTTGATCCATGATATTAATTGCTTCAGAAGCCAAACAAACACAATAATTGATGTTTCTTCCCTGAATAAAACCTCTTTCCTCCATTGAAATGAGATTTGGCATCACTTGAGCAAGTCTGTCAGCTATGATTTTGGAGATGATTTTGAACTTAAATTTTGCCATAGCTATAGGTTCGAATTGATCCATAATGTCTACATTTGATGTTTTGGGGATTAAAACCATTGTAGTTAGGAAATATTCAACTAGTTATGAAAAGTTGAAGCACTACCTTGACCACGTCTGTCTTGACAATCCCCCAGTATGTCTGGTAGATGCATGCTCCAAATCCACTTGGTTCTGGTGCACTATCATTGTCAAAAGTGCATATTATTTTCAATCAGATTAGGGATAGCTTCCTCCTTCAAAGAATGATCCTGCAAAACAATGTTAGTACAAAAAAGATTTTTAAAATTGTTGCTTGCATGGCTAGCTATTTGATTTGGTTCAGTAAGTGAATTCTCTCCATCTTTGTTCATTGTGATGAGTTTTGTTGTGTTTTTTATTTTGATGATTTTATTGAAATAAGCAATGTTTCTATCACCCTCCAAGTGCCACATCACTTTTGATTTCTCTAACTAAAACAATTCTTCTTTGTTCAAAGCATTGTCCACTCCACATTGAGTTACTTTTCCTTGTTTCATAAGAAAATAAGTGTGACCATTCATCTGAAATTGAGCTTGAATGTCTTGCAATTTTGCTTCATTTTGCTTTACCATATCATGCACATTACCAAAGAAATCCTTATTTCATGTTCTTAGTTTCATCTTCAAATTTTGCAGCCTCTTATTTAAAACAAACATAGGGCAACCAATAATAGGAGTGTTCCATCTATTTGCAATATTGTTTTTACGGTCTTCATGTAAGCTCCACATTTTCATAAATTTGAACTATGATGTATACCTGTGATCACTTATTTGAAATTCTAATAGAATAGGGTAGTGATTTGACCTATTTTTGAGGGAATAGTTTCTTCGTAAGTGTTAACCTCTTGAAGGAAGAGAATCACGGTTGAGGAAACTTAGCTGACCTCGGCTAATTTTAGATTTCATCAACATTAATAATTTAAATATTTATATATTATGCGATAAATATTTCAACGTGTATATGTGATAAGCGATACGCCTATATATGTTGATAGATGATAAATGTTAATTGTGATGATTTTGCATTATGTGAATATGTTATATGCGTAACTGTGAGTATGTGTAAATATGAGTGTATGCAAAGACGGATATGTGTTGAACATGAAATATGTGAATATTTGCTAAAATAAGTAGGTGAATTATGTAAATATGAGTAATTGTTAAACAAATGTTGATAGAGATGTGATTATGTGCAAAATATGAATATTCAAATATGTATTGTGTGATAATTTGGGTTAAATGTGATTTTGTGACCGCTGGTACATGTTTATTTCATTGGTTTTTATGATTTACTTGATTTGATCAATCATCTTTTACTTATTTGTGTGTGTGCATTTGCGAAAATGCAGTTATTTTAGGTTTTTAGTTAGTAATCCGTGGTAATGAGAAGTTTTCTATTGTATTTTATTAAGTCATGAGCTAATTAATGCTTTGTAAAATTATTTGATTTAAGTACTAAGTTGTAAATTAATAATTTTGAAGACGAACTTCAATTGCCGTTAAGTTTTGTGAAAGAATTTATGTCCAAAATTGTTTGAATGTTTAACCTTGAATATTGATTGGTTGAAGTCAATCAATTTTTGAATGAGGATTTTTTATAAACCTAATTTATATCTATGCTTTGCAATTAGACAATTATTTGATCTAAAAAGTTCTAAGTTTTTTTTTCCAATAGGAAAATGATAACTATTAATTATTATATTAGTATTTTTCTAGTAACCAAAAAAATATTAGTATTTTTCTCCTTCATTGACCCTAGTCATCATTTAACTTCTTCAACCCGTAGGTTTTGTTTGGCTATATTAAAAAGAATGGAGTAAAGCAAAATGAAATGAAACACAATAAAGTGAAGCGGGAAATAATAAAACATAGATTACATTCCATTGTTTAATTTCTTTTTGCCGGAACTAACTAAACTTACTCTACAATTGATTGGAATGACTTCGTAATGGGATAAGCTTATAAGTTTTTACTACATTTATTTAACTACTTAGTAGAATTAAAATATATTATTTTTATTAAATTGATTAATACGTTATACTTAAATTTTTCTACATTTTCCTTTTGTGTTTAACTAGTTTAGTATTTTTGGAGATTTTCTTTAATATTTTCACTCTATATTCTATTCCATCACATTTCATCAATCCTAACATATTTTTAGCTAAAATCAGTTGAGCTATCAAACTTATCTACTATTAAGTTATTAATTGAAAAATTCAAAGATCTGTTTCTTTTTACTTTTTGAATTATGTGATCTGAGCTAACAAATTTAAATAAATTATTTGTGAACTTGAATCGAATCGAGTTAAAACTAAAAAAATATTCATATCAAACTTGAGTCAAATTTCAAAAATAAATTATTATCAAATCAAATTGGGTTAAGCCAAACGACACAAGACAACTCATTTCCAACTCGAAGCCTGATACTTTTGCCATCGAGAAAAAATAAAGGGTTAAATAACTTTTTCGTCCATGAAAATACAACAATTTTGATTTTAGACACTAAAAGATAAAACAGATTGTTTTCATTTTGTCAAAATTTCCCCTTTCATTTTTTGTCACTAATGACTAATTTATATTCATAATAATATCACGATTATGACCATTTTATATTCAAGACATGTCCCTTGTTGAAAAAAAAATTGGATTTGTACAATGCCTCTAAAGTTTTGATGATCACAAAGTATTGAAGAACAAGTGGATATGCTAATATATGTTTAAGTGTGTAGGACCTTAGATTAAAATTTATCAAGGTCTGAACATATATAAGAGCATCAGAAACACTCTTGTTGAAAAAAAAATGGATTTATACAATGCCTCTAAAGTTTTGATGATAACAAAGTATTGAAGAACAAGTGGATATACTAATATATGTTTAAGTGTGTAGGACCTTAGATTAAAATTTATCAAGGTCTGAACATATATAAGAGCATCAGAAACACAAAAGAAGTTAAAAGATTGGTATAAGATCCGAAGGAAGGTCAACCAGAAGTCAACACTTGAATCAAAAGAAGAGTT
>Ga0315914_1002470_pt1 | contig 28261 bp, 10 predicted proteins | sample MpolenodulesMG_FD_203920 | JGI IMG/M metagenome (GOLD analysis project Ga0315914, IMG submission 203920) | Medicago polymorpha root nodule microbial communities from Los Angeles, California, United States - elongated nodules | ecosystem: Host-associated > Plants > Roots > Nodule | place: USA...
CAATAACACTATATATTATATTATGTATATTTCATTCCTAATTTGCTTATCAGAACCATGCATATGTGTTGCTTATATTAAGATATGAGATATATATCAGTTGTTCGGTTATATTTCTATATATCAGTATATGTATTTTCTATTATCCTGTCTATTATGCATCTTCTATATTATGAGAATCACATTGACATGATAACTGATGTTTAAGTCATGCTACTTAGATATTTGTGATCGTTTCTTCCTTTAAGATTGTCATCATGTAGTCACCAAAATTTGATATATGGCTTGTATTATCCAGATAAAAAAAAATTACTTGTTAATTATCTTTTGAGATTATTTTTCAAGTTTAACTTGATTGTATTTGCTTAACCAATTTTTTTTTTCTCTTCATAATTATGGTTAACTTGATCTTAGTATTAATTTAAAAGAAAGAAAAATTAAGACTAAAACATCCTTGAAGGATATCAAGGATAACAAAGATTATGATCTTCCTTGGTGTTGATAGATTTATGGTTGGAAATAAGATCTATTTTATCTTTAAAAAAAAGGGTATTGAAGAGTTATATGTTGAGGATGTATTGTAGTTATCGAAGAATTAATTTGTTTTTTTTTTAAGGATCCATGAAGGACCACTCAAATAAAGAAGTCTCTTGATAATTGTTTATGAAGATTTGGAATATAGCTCCGGAAGAACTAAAATTTAATATTAAATCATCCTTAAAGTATTGTAAAATTGTGATTTTACTTGCTTATTGTTCATAGAGGTTTGTGGAGTTCTTTAGCACAATTTAAATATATAAGATCTATTTGATCTTAGTATAAGTTGAACACAATAAAATTTAAATATGCTCCTGAAGTAGCAAAATCGAGAAAATAATATTAAGAATTGATATAGTAGAGATTATCATTTATATGATACATACGAAGATGGTAAAAGTTTATTATGACTTATGATGATTACGATTTTTGCTACTAATGAGTTCTCATAAGGCATATAAATTAAGAGGTATTGTCATCTATGTCATCTCTTTGCACATTCAACACTTATAAATTGTGCTCCACATAATTTCTTTTCTAATGAAATAGTAAATATTATAATTGTGAGTTTGCCAATATTTTTCTTTTTAATAGATTAAGATTTAAGAACAATATTGCGTTTAGTTGAAAATCTTTTTTAGTTGTCAAAATAAATATAAAATGAAATTTGATATTATTGCTAATTTTGAAACAATTAAGATTTACAAACCACATTGTTTTGAAATGAGATTCTTGTTAGTTGACAAAATAACTATAAATTAGATTTCTATTATTGATTCCTTCTAAAAAGTATTGCTCCAAATAATTTTATGTACATTTTGTTAGATATTGTTTGTAATTGAAAGATTTCTTATGCAAAAGACTATAAAAATGTCTAGATGGGTGATACAAATAAATTGATTTTATTATTACATTTGGCGGTATATAAATTATTGAAGGCTGCAGAAGAGCTAATATATGGAAGAATAAAATCACACAATGAGAATGCATTATATTCCTCTAGGTCATGTAGAAATTTATTACGTTTTTGAAGAAAGAAAATAAAATTTTAAATATCCCTATATTACGAGATATACTCTGGAGAAAATAAGTGTGGTGGAAAAAAAATTATCTCTGATTTATAGTACACTTATATTAGTGCAATGGAAGCACATATTATTGTAAATCTGGAGTTTACATATTGCAGTAGAAGCACATATTATTGTAAACCAGAAGTTTACAAATCGTTGGCAAGACCGGTTGGGTTATCCCGGATCTATTATGATGCATAAACTAATTTGTGAGATTATTAGGTCAACAATTTGACTAAGTGTTTATTTCTGAACTTTTTAGAAAGCATTTGATAAGTATCATTCGTCAGTTGAAATTAACATTGAACAGTTGATAGCATATGCTCATAAAAATGGACTTGAAGATCCATTCTTTAGACGTCTAAAGTTAATTATATGACTAATACTTATCAGACCATACCTTATAAACTCTAGTTTGGTTATGAGACCATGTCTTATAAACTCTATTTTGGGAATCAATAATCTTGTATGTTGAGATATTGATCTGCATCAAGCCAATACATTACTATATATAATTCCCCCTAATCTATCATTGATTTTAAGTTAATAACCTAATATTTCTCATCCAAGTGGATTTTTGGATGTGTTGTGTATATCACAATTGCTCCAATATAATGCACGAAGAAAAATCTTAAAGAATATTGGGAAAATATATTTGATATATATGAATCTCCGTCTATCATTAATTGTGTTGAGCAACTTATGTACAGTCCAGTAGACTGATTATCAATTGATGGATTAATTTTTCCAATATTAGGGGGAGATAATAAGCAGCTGAAAATGTGAACCTGAAGTTCAAATAAATAATTTGAAAGGAAATATTATTGTATTGTCTTGATCCTCAAGATATAACTCATTTGCAAAGGTAAATAAATCAAATATCAGCTGCTAATGCTCCAAACGAAATAGATTTCCATGTCGGATAATCTAATATTACAAATGAGTCTCAATCGTGCCTGAAGCATGATAGATCAATCGGTTCCAAATATAAAAATCCTTGAATAAGTAAAGGAGATTAAAGGATAGATAACCCAAACAAGGATATAGAAACTCTAAAAGAGTTTTCTGACATAATTGATTTTTCAGTTCCAGAAGAACTAATCAGGTACCTGAAACTTATGAAATATTAATAAATCATGTCATGGATGAAAGATCTCAATGGAATGAGATGAAACCGAAATGAAGTCAACGTCGACGTGTTTTTGGATATAATATAGCGCTATATGTAATAAGTAATAATGAGGATCATGGGTTAAAGTCTATTAAAGATTATAGAAAAAGAAAAGAGAAAGAGACAATTCCAGTGAAATCAAACTCGCTTTGTAAAGCTGGATTTTTTTGGACTTGTAGTCTGCACACTCGAAGATGTGAAGTTAATTAGATATGTATAACTTTTCGCACGAAAAGAGAATTAGAATGGTAAAATACTTATATATAGAGTTTGATATATTCACCTGAAGTGAATTGGTAACTATCTACCATTTATTTTTAAGAGACATATATTCTTTAGACACTTATTCACCTGAAGTGAATTCAAGAACTTTTTCATACTTGATTAAGTTCAATAGCACATGAAAGACTCAAATTATATGAAAGATGTGCTATAATATATTTGTATGGCTCACTTGATAGTGATGATTATATTAAACTCTTTGAAGGATTTCATTTGCGTAAGAGATACTATCAAAGTTATTGAAAAGATGACATCATTTGTCCATTTTTAAGGATATGGAAATGAATTTCTTATAATCAATTTTATGATAATCGTATAAAATATTATTAGAAATCTTGAAGATATTCTAAAATTTGTTATTATATAAATGTTGATATGGACAAATTTAATTGATTATGTATTAAAATGATTGTGATGTCACTTGATGTGAGTAAAGATCACGCCCTCAAGAAAGTTATGAACAACTTGAATTTGTCAAATAAGGACACTAATGTATTTTGCTTATTATATATATCGTGATATTTTAGTTTTGTCAATGCAGATATTGTAGCAAAGTCAAGCACATAGTTTGTACCTTAGAGAAAGAACAATATCATTCAATCGTTTGAAAATGCTAACACCACATCAAGGAAGTGGAGAATGCTCTATATTAAAGATTATGATTTTAAATATACAAAAAACTTGCGGTTTTCTAATTTTAAAAAGATGTTGTTTCAACAACTCAATATGAAGATATCTCACGAGCCGCTAATTTGGAGAAGAGTATGGAGATAGATCATATCTTTCTACAGAGTCACCGCCATGTAAAGATTTTGATTAACCAGTATTAAAGATTATTGAAATTTCTTAGTTATCTTTATGAGGGGGAGACAAAAATGTGTTATGCACTCTTTTCCCCTTAACCATGGTTTTATCCCACTGGTTTTACTGGTAAGGTTTTTAATGAGGCAAATTAAGACACAAAAGGTTGTTGTACTCTTTTTCCTTCACTAGAATTTTTTTTTTCCATTGGATTTTTCTCTAGTAAGGTTTTAATGAGGCACATCCTTCATGGACATCCAAGGGGAAGTGTTATGAATAAATGAAAATATGATGTGGATGTCTATTGTCCCTAGACCTTCTATATTCCTTAACTACTGTGACTAAATGACTTTATTTATTCCTATTGATATTTAGTCTCATGGCTCTTCATGTAATTGTAAATTACAACTTTTGTATCCTATAAATAGGACGTACATTGCGATGTAAATAACACACTTGTGAAGTAATGCAATATATTCTCTTCTTCTCCTTTTATCCTTTTCTCTATACTTTTCTATGTTGTACAATATCTTCCGATACTTTAGAATAATTTCTTAACAAGTTTAACTATGAAGAAGGTCAAAAAATAAAGGAAGATAGTTTATATTAGCGCACAGTTATAATTTTGAGCATGAAATTTATATGTCACTAAAGTCTTTGACTAGGTCAAGTTATATGATTCAACTAAAGACCCAACAATTTGATCAATGATCAAGTGACTCCATGATTTAATTGGATTGATCATTGTTGTACGGTTTTTAAAACATTGATAACTATGTTAATTGAAAAATAATAAATTGAACTAATAATTTTTTTTTGTTCTCTGAAGTTTGTAGCTTAGGGCATACATTGTAGAAAAGAAGAAGAAAAAAAAAACTATGGACATACAAGGTGTATGCATTGTGATTTATTTCATCGCATACTTTGATTTCCATCAAAATTGAAACTGACAATTTTTTCTCTATTAAATGTAAAACGCGTTCATTTCTTGATATTCTTGTGTAAAGGCTTCGTAACATTTAACACTTCTCATTTTAAATATGATAGAAGTAATTAACTTTTATTTGTATGTGAGGCCAACAAACATATAATTTATTTTTATTTGAGATCGGTGGAGATATATTCACTATTATCATAAATGTTATATGAAAGATATTAATTTAGTATCGATGCAAGTGTTCCTCTCTTCATTCATTTTTAACTCTGGTTTTAATGTTTTTTTTTTAAATACCGAGACAACCAATAAATTTTATCAACTTTTGATATAGCTATTTATCTTTTTCATATAATATAATCCTTTATTACTTCCTTCGTTTAATTATAAGTGTCTCGTTTGTAATATACTTTTATTTATTGTATCTTAATCATTCTAATAACTTCACTAACAACTTAGTAAAAGAAACTTGTTTCATTGTCAAAGTAAACACAGTTAATTGTTTTCTCAAAAATCATGCTCAATTCAAATGAGACAATTATAATAAGATGAATGCAGTCTACTAATTCCATTCATAGGAAGTGACACAAGAACAACTTCTAGTATCATTTTATCTATTTATCTCTTTGCAATAAATAATCCATGACTCATTTAATGACCAAGATAAAAGAGGCATGATAGAGTAATATATCATATTTTGTCTCGATCAATCAAAGGTTTGTTGAGAGAATAAAATATACTCCACAAGTAATATTGAATCTTATAATATCATGCATCTCTAATTTAAATCTTTAATTTATCTTAGATATGAGTTGGGTTAGAAACCAACGAAATATGATAATAAAATAATTTACACATTTATCATTATAAAATATTATTTAAATTATGAAACAATAAATATGATAAAATTTTAATTTTAAAAACAAAAATAAAACAGCGTTTGATATTAAACTCAAAAAATAAAAATACTAAGAATTAAACTAAAAAAACATGGATGATTTTTTTTTCGACGATTTTTTTCATTTAATATAATCTAGAAAATTATAAATTTATTGAAAGCAGAATACTTAAAAATAAAATTATTATGAATATTATAAAAACATGAATATTAATTTATTTTTCTAACAACTTAAGTATAATGTTCTTTCTTTAAAATATACATAATGTTCTTATAAGGGAATTGTTGTCATTTACATACAATATATATCATATATTTATTTAGTTGCTCATTTTTTTTTCTAATTTTTTTTTATTTATTTAGAAGTGTCAATGATTTTTTAAAAACTATTTTATTAATTATTTGATTGTTTACTATTTTTTATATATTTATAAAATTTGAAAATTGTACTTTTATTTCTAGCACTATCATGTTATTTTTAACCCCAGCCAATTCTCGTGATTGAAAATACAAATCCGCGTAGGGATGACAATTTGACCCAGGCCTGATGCGTACCCGCAAAAAATACCCACAATGGGTAGGGTACAACCCCGCTTTCATGGGTTTGGGCACGTGTCCGGGTAATACCCATAAATTAAATGGATATGGGCACGGGTAAGGGTACTATACTACCCAGCCACGCAACCCCACATATACATATTTATATAATATCATAAATAATTTATTTATTTTTGGTGTATAATTAATTAATTTATTTAGCTAATTAAACCTAAACCTAAACCAAAAAAACTACTTAATACAATAACAACTCCATCCTGCCGGTGTACAATTTTTTAGGGATATTTTGAATGTTTTTTATTTGATTAAATACTACGATTCATACTATTTTATGAGTTAATTTTAAAAAATTTGGACCATAGTTTTATTTCATCGTGATATTTTTATTGTCTTTTCATAGTTAAAGTGCGGGTAATGGGTGTGGGTATAGGCACTTAGCTACCCATAGGGTATGGGGAAGGGTACTGAAGTTGTTGCCCACGAGGGCACGGATACGGGTATTTTTTACAAATGTGGGCATGGGGAAGGGCTTTGTAGTACCCTACTCATAGGGTACCCATTGTCATCCCTAAATCCGCATCATAATCAGATTAAAAAGATGATTAACGTATCTTGTCCAATAGGTGCATCAAACATATATGATTAGGATATGATTTATTTATATCATGTGTCCCACTATCCTTAACATTAAAAAGAGTGATATTGCAAACAATCACTAATATTGCATTGAATTTTAAAAACGAGAAATTAACAGAAATGTTTTTATGCTATTTTTTTTTTAAATAGTCAAGTGGATATAAATAGGGTGTTTATGGTTCCTACCAAGTTTCAACTGAGTTAATTTCACAAAGACATGATTTTTGAAAAGTTTTTATGCTAATTTGATAATTAAAAGAGGAGTAGATAAATTTATAATTAAATAATACAATTTAAAAAGTTATCCCTAGTCAGGCCAAGAATTATTTTACCCAGTAATCAAACACGGATTCTCCTGAATTACCTGTCTTTGGTGCAGCTCATTTACCACTTGAGATCAATTGCTTGCTTATCTTTATTCTCCTGAACAAATTGTGTATATTTAATGCTATTTAGATGTTATTTTGCGCATTAATGCTATTAAATGATTTATTTAAAATCTGCGGAAAATCCTTTCCAATTATTATTATTTTTTTTTTTGCGTAAATTCGGTGAGGAGAGTTGTGTATGGTGCTACATTAATGAGCTGCTGCTGTCTTCCTTTAGTAAAAAAATCAATGACAGTATCTGATAGTATAAATTGATACCAAAAATCAAAAAGTGAAAAAGTAGAGAAAAAATAGGTAAATTTATTCATGATACCAGGAACAAAAAAACAACACAAGAGAAATGTTTTTGTTCACAGACAACACAAATGAAATGAGTGGTCAACAAACAGCATGAGCATGTTAGAATACGACACATGACGGCGCATCTCATGTTCACGATCAACACACTTAACTACTTACTTCAAGTAAAAAAATCTTATACTAAAAGCCTGTTTGGATCCACGGTGGGAGCTCTGCAGACGCGCGGGAAGCACCAAATACTAGCTTCACAATTATCACGATAAGAGGTTTGTTAGATGCGTGTTTGATGTAAGAAGAATCGGGAACCAAACACATACTACAACATTGAGGTTATTGAAAGGAGGTAAATCTTTGTTAATGTATTTCGAGTTAGTGTAAAATCTCATCTACTTTGAACTTCAATACTATCTCTCATCTTATTTTTATTTATTTTTTTTTATCAAAAATGAAAAATCTTGTCCTAGTACAGATTTTTGATTTTATTTCCTTTCACTAAAATTAGTCTTGGTTGATGAATCAATGGATATTAAAGGTGAGCATATCATAATTATCACAATGAGAGCCTTGTTAGACGTATCTTTGATGTAAGAAGAATTGAAAATCAAACACATATTACAACATTAGTGACATTAAAAGGACGTAAATTTTCAATGTTATACCAAAATGCAATCATATTATTTATTCAAACTTTGATTTATCACGTTTAGAAAATAAAAAAGACTAATTTTTTCACATTGGTCCTAATATTGTTATTCAGTCAAAAGAAAAAAAATGAAACATCATTGTCTCTGTGCATATGTTTTCTTTCACCCTCTTTGCTCCTGAGATTGAAAATTTGAATTGAAAGGGGAATCCATAATTTTTTTATTTTCATTATTTATTTATTTATTCATTTATACTTATTAATGATAAAAAGGAAATACCCATATTTATTTATTGATAAAAAGGGAAAACCCGTGTATCACTTTCTGTCGTTTTATTACATGTTTTTATGGATGGTCGGTCCTTTCTCATTAATTCGATTTGTCACGACACTATTTTTCATCACTTCTTTAATAAAAATGTGTTCCTTTTTTTATTTTTTTTGAAAATTGAAATAATCCTTAATGTTAGGTCAATTTATTAACAAATTGTCACTGATTGGTTCCATATACTTAATGAGTTATTTAAAATTTTTTTGGAAATTTGTTGATGAGAGGTGTCTATGTGCTACGTAAATTAACTAGTGAGTTTCCAAGATCCTTCCTTTATGAAACAATCAATAACAGTAATGATAGCACTTTAAGGTATAAATTGATACCAAAAATAAAAAAGTAAAGGTAAAGTAGAGAAAAAATGGGTAAATTTATTTAGGAAATGGTACTAGGTACGAAAAAATGAACACAAAAGAGAACATGTTTTGGTTCTCAAACAACTCAAATGACTAGTCAAAAAACAACATGAGCATGTTAGAGTACACAATACATGACGGCGCATTTCATGTTCATCAACACACTCAACTACCGGTAATAAAACACATCTGTCCTTATAATTTTATTTGTTCTATTGTCGAACATTACATGTGAGTATTTTTTCTGATTAGAATTCAAATTTTTGGGTTTGTAGAAGACTAGTCTTTTCGATTGGGTCCAATCTCAAGTCAACAATATTACGTTTATGAGGTATTGTCGGCTTTGAATCTTTTACTTACTAATCTTTTAAATAAAGAAAACATCGTTGTTGTGAATGTGCATACGTGCTGCCCTCTCTCTACTTCCAAGATTGAAAAATTGAATCAATAGGTGAATTGGTAAGAATTTTTCATTTTTTAGTAGCATTTACATAAAGAAAAAAAATTCATATCACTTTCTGTCCTTTTATTACATGTTTTTATAGATGGTCCTTTTTCTCATTACTTTGATTTGCCACGACACTAATTTTCATCATTTTTTATTATAAAAAAATTATTTCTTTTTTATCTCTCTTAAGTAGTATCGATTTACTCAATTGATCACTCTAATTAGATAGGAGTAGAACTATAGAAATTAGTAAAAAAATTCTTAAAAGATTTAACACTTTGAAATCTAAATTTTTTACTAAGTTAAAAGAGATTTCTTATCATCTCATTCAAATGCCGTCGTGTTTATTGGTTTATTAATTGTGATTTTTTTTTTTTGATAAATAGGAAATAGAAACAAATAAAAATTGAGAGTGACACTATTTCTTCTCGGTGACCACCATTGACGAAAAATAAAAGCTTCATTCATAGCTTTTTCCCGCGAAAATAAAGATAAAGAAAAAGAGAAAAAAAGAAAACTTTGTTCTATCTGTTTTACGTGGAAATCTGTGTTAGCATTTTCCCACTTTATTTTCCCGGAAAAAAAGTTTTATTTTTTTCCACTTTCTCGAGAAAAAAAACATTGAACTAAATATGAATAGTTTATGTTCTGAAAATGAAATGCTTGTCTTTTCCATACCCAAAATGATTGATCAAACCTTGTTCTTGAGACAATACTGTCATCATTCAAATCTGCAGTTTTTGTATTGTTTTTTCATTCTCTTCTAGAACTTTCTGTTGCCGACACTATCCTATGTTTTGGTCTCATTTCTGTTTTTGTGTCAGTTTTTCATTGTAGATTTCACAATTTTGCAGGCCTAATTCGGTTCATAGTTGTGTGTATCGCTTCTTTCTCTCTCTTGGTAGTTTTAAAGATTGGATTTTTAGTAGTTTTAAAGTTTTGATTTTTTTTGATTAAATTAAGGGTTTTTGAGCATTTTCTTGTTGGAACCTTTCTGGGGTTTAGCATCTTTTACTTTATTTGTTTTTTTGTTTAATGGGTCTTTGTGCTATTGGTTAGGGTTATGAGGTGTTTGTGATATGATACGATAGCATTGTGTAGTTGTTGGAACTAGTTTTTTTTTTTTTTTTTTGCTTTTTGTTGCTTTTTGAAGAAGCTCTAAGCATTTTTAGGATATAATTCATGTCAGTAGACCATACTTTGGAAATTGGGTTTATGGAAATTTACCATTTTGACTAAGTCTAGTTTGGCAGTGACACTTGGAATTTGAAAAACCAATTATTTCAGCTTATTTTAATTTATGTTTCTTGATATTGAATTTCATTTTGTTGAAAAAAGGGTGGTTAAGAATGAGGAGTGGAAAAAATAGGAAGCTACATTTAAGCAAGATTTATTCATTCACATGTTTCAAAGCAAGTTCTGTTGATGGAGATCATTCACAAATTGGTAGTAAAGGTTATTCAAGGGTGGTGTTATGCAATGGACAAGAAGGAACTACTACTACTGCTTCTAGTGAGGAAGTTATGATAAGGAATTTTGCAGATAATTATGTTAGATCTACAAAATACACTGCTGCAACTTTCCTACCAAAATCACTTTTTGAACAGTTTAGGAGAGTTGCAAATTTCTATTTTTTGGTTACTGGTGTTTTGGCTTTCACAAAACTTGCTCCTTATAGAGCTGTTAGTGCTATTCTTCCTCTTGTTGTTGTTATTGGAGCAACTATTGTGAAAGAAGGTATTGAAGACTGGCGTAGGAAAAAGCAGGTACTATATTCTATCTAACTACCAACTCTTTCTATTGTGGATTCTGTTTACTTTTGAAACTTTTTGCCTTCTTCTCTATCCTGCAGTACAAGTGTGTAGAGAGAGAGAGAGAGATTCCATATGAATCAGAATATTCTGTATATTAGTGTTAAAAAAAATTAAGGGAGATAAATTATTTAGGCTTCGTTTGGATAAACAACTTAGTTATGCATTTATAGCATAAGTTCTTATCATATAAGTGCTTCTGTATAAGCGATTTTTACAACAAAGATAAAATAAAGTAAAATTGTTTCCTTATAAGCTATAAGCTGTGTTCATAAGCTATCCCGGAGAGTCATAAGCTGCTTCCATAATCTCTCCCGAATAGTCTCACAAGTGTTTGTACAAGTAGTAGATACACTCAAATAAGTCAATCCAAACTTAATGGTTTAAAGATTATCAGTATTTAATTAATTGAAAAATTGTGGTATTTCTACAAGGCTATGAAGTACTTTACCAAAAGGTAAAATTGTGGCAGGCAGCTTATGGAATATTGTAGCTTTTCTGTTTAGTTTCTCGGTATTGTTTCGAAAGGAAGAACTGCAGTTACTTAGTTATTTGTCCATATGACTCCAGTATATGTTCAATATTTGAATCTGCTAAGTTGCAGGGTGCACTTATAGGGTAAAATGCTAGTTGTAACCCCTAAAAAACTTGAGGGAGCCAATGATTTTCTTGTATTATGTGAAAATTTATTTATTATTTTTAATCAATGGTTACAAATGCTGATTTTATATTTTTTAACTGTCCTTGCATATGATAAAATACTGAGTTAGTAACGCTTTTGGTCTCTGTAATATGGTTTTAGTACCTTCATTTTTTTTTATTTCATCTGTAACATATAAGATTCTTCTGCAGGATATTGAGGTGAACAATAGAAGAGTTAAAGTTCATAAAGTTAATGGCGTTTTTGAATATACTGCATGGAAGAATCTGAAGGTAGGGAATATAGTGAAGGTAGAGAAGGATGAGTTCTTCCCAGCAGATCTCTTATTGCTTTCATCGAGTTATGAGGATGCAGTTTGCTATGTTGAGACCATGAACTTAGACGGCGAGACAAATTTGAAGTTAAAACAAGGTTTAGAGGTAACATCTTCCTTACATGAGGATCTCAACTTCAAAAAATTTAAAGCTACTGTCAAATGTGAAGATCCAAATGCAAATCTGTACTCGTTTGTTGGGAGCTTGGAGTTTGAAGGTCAAAACTATGCCCTTTCCCCACAGCAACTTCTTCTGCGAGACTCTAAGCTTCGTAATACAGACTATATTTTCGGAGCTGTTATCTTCACTGGTCATGAGACTAAGGTTATTCAGAACTCTACTGATCCACCTTCAAAAAGAAGCCGAGTTGAGAGGAAGATGGATAGAGTCATCTACTTCTTGTTCTGTATTTTGTTTCTAATGGCATCCGTGGGATCTATTTTCTTTGGCTTTATAACTAAAGATGACTTGCACAACGATTTGGTGAAAAGATGGTATTTAAGGCCTGATGACTCTACAATTTTCTTTGATCCAAAAAGACCGGCCGCTGCTGCTGTATTTCATTGTTTGACAGCCTTAATGTTATATGGTTTCTTTATTCCCATCTCTTTATATGTGTCAATAGAAATTGTAAAAGTCCTTCAGAGCATTTTCATCAATCAAGATATCCATATGTACTACAAGGAAGCAGACAAACCAGCACATGCTCGCACTTCAAACTTGAACGAGGAGCTTGGTCAAGTTGACACCATACTTTCTGATAAAACCGGAACTTTGACCTGCAACTCGATGGAATTCATCAAATGTTCGATCGCTGGTGTAGCTTATGGTCGTGGTGTTACAGAAGTTGAGAAAACCATGAATAGAAGAAAAAGTTCATCGTTAGTTCAGGAGCATGATATATCTGAAGAAGATGACATCAGGGTTTCTCTCGATAAAAAGGCAGCCATTAAAAGTTTTAACTTTACTGATGAAAGAATAATGAATGGTAACTGGGTTAATGAGCCTCATGCAGATGTTATCCAGAAGTTTTTTCGTCTATTGGCCGTTTGTCATACAGCCATACCAGAAATAGATCAAGACACAGGAAATGTCTCCTACGAGGCTGAATCTCCAGATGAAGCTGCATTTGTTATTGCGGCAAGAGAAATTGGTTTTGAATTCTTCAAAAGGGCTCAGACCAGTTTATCGACATGCGAGTTGGATCCAGTTTCAGGCAAGAAAGTTGAAAGGTTAGTTGTTTCAATTGCTTAAAATTTTCCTTGCACATGGAAACACAGCTTTAGAACGGATATGCATTTTATAACAGCTTATCATCTAATGACAATAAGAACTTTTCAATTAAAAGAACTAGACAGCCCTGTTTGGATAAACAACTTAATTAAGAAGTAGGCGAAACTGTTTGTATAAGCTATTTATTTGTTAAAAGATAAAATAAAGTCATACTGTTTTTATGTACATGATAAGCTGTTTTCATAATGTTTCCTAGAAAGTTTATGGAATAAGCTGAAAACAGCTTATGAACTGGTGATAAGTTGTTTTCATGAGCTCTACCAAACAGTCTCACCAGTGCTTATGATAGTAGATAAATTCAAAAAAGCCAATCCAAACAGGTCCTATAGCTGCATATAGAATTGGTGAGTTTGTAAACTTTGTACCTTTGGCTTACACCTTTATGGTGTTTTAAAGAGCTAATTTTTGAGAGAAAAAATGGTTCAATGGTTTTCCAAACCTTATTTATTTCCTGCATATGCTGTTTGGGATTTGAGATTGTCACTTTATACATACTAACTAATGCCTGTACTTCTAAAATGTTGTTAAGCCACAATTTTTGGAATTTCCTTTCATCTCTATGATACAGTTTTTCAGTAACTACTTTCAATTTGCAGGATGTACAAAATTCTCAATGTTTTAGAATTCAATAGCTCAAGGAAGAGAATGTCGGTAATAGTACAAGATGGTGAAGGGAAAATTTTATTACTCTGCAAAGGTGCCGATAGGTTTGTGATAAATCGATCTGTACCCTTAAATGATTTTGAATGTTTACTTATGTCCTTTGTTTTTCACTCATTGTCCAGCCTTAATTGATATTTCATGCAGTGTCATGTTTGAAAGACTTGCCAAGAATGGAAGGGAGTTTGAAGAGAAAACCATGGATCATGTGCATCAATACGCCGATGCAGGTCTAAGAACCCTTATACTCGCCTATCGTGAACTTGCAGCAGAGGAATACAAGGCGTTTGATAACACATTTTCTGAGGCCAAAAATTTAGTTAGTGCAGATCGGGAAACACTGATTGAGGAAGTATCGGATAATATTGAGAAGAACCTAATCCTTCTTGGTGCTACTGCTGTAGAGGACAAGCTCCAAGATGGGGTGAGTTATAATAAAAAAATCATGTTTTACTTATGAAGATTATTATTGGAATGGAACTAGTAATCATGTCTATATTGTACTTTTTTTTTTTGCAAGGTTCCTGATTGCATTGACAAGCTTGCCCAAGCAGGAATTAAGATTTGGGTTTTGACTGGCGATAAAATGGAAACTGCAATCAATATTGGGTATTATATTTTAGTAATATAATGTTACTATTTTTTGTACTATGGCTTCACGTATGAAGCACTGACACACACGCTTGACACGACATTGACACATCGACACCGGTAATAATTTAAGAAAATGAAATAATTGAATCTAACCACATATGTCGATGTTGTGCCGGTGTTGGATACCGGACACTCCTTCAATGTGAAGTGTCAGTGCTACAAAGGTTTCACCCCATGAGGATTGCCTTTCAAGTTAACTGACATAAATACACCATTGCAGCTTTGCTTGTAGTTTGCTCAGACAAGGAATGAAACAGATTATAATTCATTTGGACAATCCAGAAATTCAAGCACTGGAGAAAGATGGGGACAAAATAGCTATTACCAAGGTAAAAAAAACCTTCATATCTTAATATAGTTTATTATCTAACATGGTGTAGCTTGTATATAGAGCATATAATGTATAGTTTCAGTGAGTGTGTTGATAAGTTGGTTCTCTTCAACATCGCAACATTCTAGTAACATATCTTATAGTAGAAATGGCGGTTTAATCTGCTTTATAATGCTGACATTTTGAACTTAGATTCCATTCTGGTTTCTTCTCCCAAAAAAAAGATTCCATTCTGATGTTCTGAACAAAACACTTTAGTAAAGTGATGTTAAGAATTACCGTAACTGCATAAGCTTAGCATTACTCTTCTATTTCTAAGGATACAAGGATGACAGTGCAAGCTGGTATACTTTCAGTTGTTTTATATTGCTTGGTAGTTGGTATATTTTACCTTTATGCTGATTTAAGTTTTTCACTATGATTTCATAGTATGTTAGTGAACTAGTGATGATACTGTATAGAGCTGGAAACTTGTATCCTGATTTTGTTTCCGTTGATTCATCTTTTAGACATCAAGGCAAAGTGTCCTCTCTCAGTTACGTGAAGGTGCTGCACAGCTTAGTGCACACAGAGGGTTTTCTCAGCAGGCATTTGCGCTAATCATTGATGGCAAGTCACTTGCTTATGCACTTGAGGATGATTTGAAGAACATGTTTCTTGAGCTTGCTATTCGTTGTGCATCTGTTATTTGTTGTCGTTCATCGCCAAAACAGAAGGCGCTGGTATTTTTCAGTCTATCCTGTGTTCATATTTTTTTTTTTTTGAAAGATCCTGTGTTTATATATTGGTCCTGATAAAAAAATATGGTAACATTTTAGAAATAATTTATTCTCTTTTTTCAAATTATTACTGGTGTTAGGGTTGTGTCCAGTGTCTGTGTGAGTGTTTCATAGGAAATAATTTATCTAGTTTTTATCTTAAAGGTCACTAGATTGGTCAAATCTGGAACCGGGAAAACTACATTAGCTATCGGCGATGGAGCTAACGATGTTGGAATGCTTCAAGAAGCTGATATCGGAGTTGGTATAAGTGGCGTTGAAGGAATGCAGGTGCTGCATAAATGCACACAATATTTATGTTTCTTTCATTGAATTTTACTTTTTTCTTTATTCTAAACAACTTTATCTTTTTTCCCCTTCTAATTCCACAGGCTGTTATGTCTAGTGATATTGCAATTGCACAATTCCGATATTTGGAACGATTACTTCTAGTGCATGGACATTGGTGTTACCGGAGGATCTCGTCGATGGTATTAATATTACTGTGCCTATAGTTGGATCTCTAGATTATAGTGAAGTTCATCTGAATGACTGTTTGGTATTCTGTTAACGTGGTAATTGTTTTTTCTGACAGATATGCTATTTTTTCTACAAGAATGTCACATTTGGTTTTACTCTATTCTTGTATGAGGTGTATGCATCATTCTCCGGAGAACCTGCATACAACGACTGGTTTTTAGCTCTCTATAACGTCTTCTTTTCATCACTTCCTGTGGTCGCTCTTGGTGTATTCGACCAAGACGTATCTGCTCGGTACTGCCTCAAGTTTCCTTTGTTATATCAAGAAGGGGTGCAAAATGTCCTTTTCAGCTGGCGTCGAGTACTCAGCTGGATGCTTAACGGATTCTTTAGCGCCTTATTGATTTTCTTCTTCTGCACCAAAGCCATGGAGCTCCAAGCTTTTGACCACGAGGGAAGAACCGCCGGAAGAGAAATACTTGGAACAACCATGTACACTTGTGTAGTTTGGGTTGTAAACTTGCAAATGGCACTATCTATAAGTTACTTCACCTTGATCCAACATTTTTTCATCTGGGGTTCCATTTTCTTCTGGTACATTTTTCTCATAATCTATGGATCACTTCCTCCAAGGTTTTCGGAAAACGCTTACGCAGTCTTCATTGAAGCTCTTGCTCCTTCGTCTTCCTATTGGATAGTGACATTCTTTGTGGTGATCTCAACCCTTATACCGTACTTCTCATACAAAGCAATTCAGATGCGGTTCTTTCCAATGTATCACGAAATGGTACAGTGGATAAGATATGAAGGGAAGACCGAGGATCCCGAGTACTGTGCTATGGTCCAGCAAATATCGTTGCAGCCAATGACTGTCGGTTCAACTGCACGCTTAGCTGCCAAGGCAAACCAATTGTCGGACAAAATCATTAAACACAGATAATATATTTTGATATATTATTGTTTTGGTCTTGAAATTGCGTAGTTTGTGCATAGGCTCATGAAAATGTTATTTGTCTTTGCACATAGTCATGATGGAATCGCTTGCTGCCTCATCCCAACTAGAAGAATATGTTGATCAGATTCCTCTCCATTGTGCATAGAACCTACATTTGGCTTTTTTAAGGAAAGTAGGACTGTAGATCTGGTTTGGCTTTTTTAAGGTTACATAGGTTTCATATACCTTCTTTTGCATTACAGATAGAAACAGTTACTTTTTTTTTTTGGGTCAAAGATAGAAGCAGTTGCTGTATATATAGAAGCAAGAGTTATTTATAAGTTGGGATGGGACAGAGCTGTTTTCTTTTGTAAAGAATAGAACAGTGTTATTATGTGTTCTTGAGAATTTTATTTTAGTGCCATCATATAATTCTTTGCACCTTTATATATATATATATATATATATTTCACATAATCGATAGCCTACATCATGAAGAATATATATTTCTAAATACTACTAGCTTATTGGAGTCACATTTATCCTCTTCTTACATCTACAAAGTTCAAATTTACTATAAACCGACCCAAAACACATCTTTATCCATTTCACAAGTCTTGGAAGTACCACCAAGGAAATCCTAATGGTTTAGTCTTGAAAAATCTGATCAGTGATATCATGATATTTGTCAATCCAACAAAAAAAAAATCATCGTAATGGGAAAAGAAGCACAAAACAATGGGGGAAACAATCCTTCACAATGTCCTGGGGAATCTCCAATGAAAATGGAGATTAGAACCCCAAAAAGGGAGCGGTGCTATCTTCATACAAGTTAGTTAGCTCGCATTTGGTAAAAAAATAGTGATACATTGGAAAGAACCGAATTGCTTTGTATGAGAAGTGCGGTGTAAGGGTTGAGATCAGCACAAAGAATGTCACTATCCAATAGGAGGGTGAAGGACCAAGAGCTTTGAAGAATTTGTAAGCATTTTCCAAAATCTTTTGATGAATTTTCTATACATTAAGAGAAAAATGTACCAAAAAATAATGGAACCCCAGGTGAACTTTTTTTGAATCAAGGTGAAGTAACTTAGAGCTATGTCATTTGTAAGTTTACAACACAAGTATAAATGGTTGTTCCGAGTATATCTCTTCCGTAGGTAATTCGAATCCGTTAAGCATCCAACTTAGTACTTGAAGCCAGTTGAAAAGGACATTTTGCACTCCTTTATATAACAAAGGAAATTGGAGGCAATATTGAGCAGATAAGTCCTGGTTGAATACACAGTGCGATCACGGGAAGTGAGGAAAGGAAAACATTATAGAGAGCCAAAAACCAGTCATTGTATGCAGGTTCTCCATAGAAGGATGCATACATCTCATACAAGAACTCTGAAACCAAAAGCGGTGTTCTTGTAGGAATAGCATATCTGTCAGAAAAACCAATGAACAAGTTAAAAGAGGTTTCCTATATATTTTAGAACTTTTCTAGAATCTAGAGATCCAATTAAATGCAAAGTTAATATTTATACCATTGATGAGATCCTTCGGTAACACTGATGCTCGCGCACCAGACGTAATCCTTCGGCAGCACCTGCATTCCTCGAACGCCACTTATACCAACTCTAATATCAGCTTCTTAAAGCATTCCAACATCGTTTAGCTTTCCCAGTTCCAGATTCGACCAATCCAGTGGTGACAACACATTATTGCCATCAATCCAAGCAGTTGCAAAATGATTTTGTGACCCAAGGTGTTTGGGATTTGAGATAATTCATGTTTGTGTGTAGGGACAAAAAAAAAATCCATATATATTAACATAAATCAGTCATATTACTTACATGCAGCGATTAGCATATGAAAACTTCTTGTTGTAGTTTTCTGCTCAATTAATATATTTATCAGTCATATGCTACGCTACTAACCAAAATCTATAGGTGAGACAGAACCAATGAATAGTATAACCACAAGGAAATTTTGTCATCTTACAAGTTATCAAAGGCACTGAAGCCAAAGACACCGAATCCTCTCCCCAAATTCAGAAACACTTCATGAACACAAACATGTTGATGAAAAAAGTTTAACAGAAAAAAAAATGTTACCTAATTAATCAAGGAAATCACAGTCGCGATGGTAGCAAAATCTTTGACAACAAAGATTGTTGCAAGAGCTCCAACGATAGATGGCAACATGGTGCAGGAGTTCCGACGGAATAAATGAAGAGGGAAGAAGGAAATGTGTGATGATCCGGTGGCAGCGTGATGTAAGACTTTTACAAGTCATTTTCCTATTTACACGTGAGTATAGTAGGATCGTTTCCATAAGGACTAGCGTATACCATATGCATTTCAACGACATTTATCATCTTAAGTGTTTGGTTTTAAAAGTTTGTTTGTGTAAACCTATATTAACTATTTGACATGAAAATAAATGGAGACGAGAGAGGGCCATTTTGCTTGGGTTAGAGTTAATCAACCAAGCGTAACAACTGCAATCTCACGATCAAATAACGGATTCTAGCTTTTTAAACGATATTATCGCAATCACTCAACAACATTATTCATGTCTAAATAATGTCATGATTTCAATCGTTATTTATGTCTAAATAACTTATGAGTTCAATCGTATCGTTTAATCGACGATTTCTCAATCTATTAAACGATCCAATAGCATTAAGTTCTTGATTACAAAGTGATTATCAAAACTTAAACCCTAGATTCAAAAGTATTTTTCAATAACATTTCAAATCTTAGATAAAACATTAAATACAAGAACAATAACAATATTGAATAAATAAGCTACAACCTTGTATTAAATGATCAAAGTTACATAATAGCTTGTTTGAATACCCCAAAATCCACAAGGGTAGATGTAGCTACATACGTCTATGAAAGCTTTACAAAAGATGGAAGAAAGATGAAGATTTCATGCTAAGATTCATGATGTCTCAACAAATCTTGGGAAGAATCTACTCCTAACACCCTTGCTTTGTGTTTCTCTCTCTAGAAATACCCTACTCTCTCTAAAAACCAGAAAATGAATAAAATAGTAAAAGATGCCTTTGGAAAGAGAAAGAAAGCTATTTACATGGCTGCTTTTGGACAAACTCGCTTCAAGCTAAGTTTACTCGCTTGAAGCGAGTTGCATGAAATATGCTCTGCTCCAATGGATGAGCTCCACGTGTCCCTTATCCTCTTGAACTTGCTTGACTCGCTTGAAACACGCTTGGGGCGTCTTGTCTCCGGATAAAACTCGCTTAAAGCGAGTTAGCTTGATTTCTGGCTCTGGCTTGAAACACGCTTTAGGCGAATTGGCTCTGGAGGAATTTCGCTTCAAGCCAAAAACTCACCTGAAGCGAGTGAGCTTTTGCACTTTGGTTGATTTTTGGTCCTTACTTGTATTTTCTTGCACAAAAAGGGGCAGAATAAGGCACGTAAAGCATAAATGCATAGAATTTGAGCTTTTCCGTAGATAACTTGCAGAACAAGTCACTAAAAATGCCTAAACTAACACAAGAAATATATCACTTTTGAGCACTTAGCACAACGCTCATGAGATGGGAGAGAACGAAGAACGTGATTTAGGGTTTAAGATGAATGAAATGAGGAAGATGAAATAAATAGTTGCGTTATTGAGCTTGGCCAATTCTGGATAGTTGAGTGGCCAGTGTAAAACTAAAACAATTTGCAAAATAATAATATATCCAAAATTGCATTTTTATAAAAATTTAATTGTGCATTTCGTTAGTTAAAATTAGGGGTGTTCAAAACCGAACTAATCCAATAGAAAAACTGCAAACCGATCCAATCCAAACCGAAACCGCAAAAAACCGCATTTGGTTCGGATGTATTCAGATCAATTTTTTACTCAACCGCATAGTTTAGTTCGGTTTGCGGTTTAGATTTTACTAACCAAACCGAACCGAACCAAACCGCAATATAAGAAAAACACTAATTAAATATATATCACCTGGACCAATACTCATAGAAACTCAATGAAAACTTTAATAAAATGACATATTTTTTCTTTTGTTAAGTTTCTTCTTTGTTTTTTCTTTCAAAAATAGGATTACTTGTACTCTTAGGGAATGATAAAAAAATTAGTCTTATGTATTTCTTATGAAATAGGATTACTTTTTGTCTGTGTTTAAATTTGGTCTACGTAGTTGAGAACATTGTTGGATTAAAATTAAATGTAATGTTGGATGAAATTTAAAACATTCCTGAAAATCTGTTGTGTTTTAGCTTTTTAATTTGATTTTAATGTTGAAAACAAAAGAAAAATTATTGTCTAAAAAACCGCACCAACTGATCCAATCCAAACCGCATTGGATTGGTTTGGTTTGGTTCGATTTTTATTTTAAAAGTCAACCGAAACAAACCAAACACATACTTAATTATCTTGCGGTTCGAATGACTTTTATCCTCAAAACCGAACCAAACCGCACCGCGAACACCCCTAGTTAAAATAGTTTTTATCATAACTCTATTTGAAAAGAGTTAATATTAGTATCGATACTATAATCTTTTACTATATAAGTTGTAGTCACAATAATTATAATAAAATTCTAAAATATTCTCTTATAGATATGATAAAAATTAAGTAAAGTAAATAGTAGGTTTTGGAAAGATTTTGTGTTGATTTTTTTTGTTATTCCCATCACCACCGTCCGACCAATTATAAAAAAAAAAAAAAAATATAGCGCAAAATTTCTATCAAAATTAGTTGATAATCTTACGCACAATAAAAAAAAGAAAGACCACGGATACACGTGAGTGCCCAAGTTAAAACCCTTTATTATAGAATTTCTATATACAAACTATTGTGATTGCGATCAGAGTAAAACCCTTTAACGCAACGAAAAGCGAACTAGGAAAGGAAATAAAGTCCGGGACGGTGGTTTCACGATAATCCCATCAATGGCGTCGGAATCCAAACGACAACGAAAACCAGAAGAAGAAGAAATCAAAGAAGATCGAATCAGTAATTTACCAGACGGTGTGCTTCTCCACATCCTATCACGTCTCCCAACCAAAACCGCCGTTACAACCAGCCGTCTATCTCACCGCTGGCGACACCTCTGGCAGCATCTCTCCGTTCTGGACTTCGCCGACGACGAATCTCACGGATGTGATCAATCCAAAGAGTTAGATGCATTCAGAAGTTTCGCTGTTTTAGTTAACAGCGTCTTCCTCGCCCTCCATAATCCACGTGGCATTAGGAAGATGATTCTCAACTGTTCTCATTCTCTTTTTTGTGATAAGTATCGAACTTTATCGGTTGAGTCGTGGGTTCGTGCCGCCATTGGGCCCTACCTTGAGGAACTCGACCTTACTCTATATGCTTGTCATCACGGATCCAGTTTCAACCTACCTCAAACACTCTTCACTTCCTCTAACCTCGTCTCACTCAGGCATGCATGCATGCATACTTAACGTTGAACACTTAATTTTCTCTTATATATAAGACCGGAGTTAGTGTTTGTTTTGTTTATAGTCCATGAATAATTTTGTTTACATTCAACATGGGTTACACAATAATTAGATATGAACAAATTTAGAGAACTAAATTCTTGAAAATAAAATAAAATTTAGAGGACTATGTCCAAAATAAAAAACTAGTATATTTGATTTTTTGCTTTCTGAACAGTGATATAACATTTACTTCTTTGTTCATCAGTCTCTATGGTGAAATTGATGTAATCATCAAACCCTCCATGGTGGTTAGTTTGCCATCATTAAAGACGCTACAAATCAGCATGGGTTATGCGGAAGTGTCTAACGTGAATGCACTTCTTTGTGGCTGCCCCATCATTGAATCTCTGAATCTTTGTTTTTCTACGCAAAGCTTGGACAAAGTTTGTGTCCCACCTTCCTTAAGAAGGTTGGAAATTGCCAATGAGGATGAAGTTGGGGTTTACCTTGAAATAAATGCGCCTGATCTTGAGTACTTTAACATTACCCGGATCACATTTGGCCAAGCTTTCAGCATGTACAACTTACACAATGTCGTGGAAGCGTATCTTGATGTCTTTCCCCAATCGTTTGGTTCTGTCATCCCTTTACACAACCTTCTTGGTGCTCTCTCTGGGACTAAACATCTGGTGTTGAATCCTTCAACAACCAAGGTTAAATTTTTTTATTTCTATTTTTATTTTTTTTAGTTTTTTTATATTTACATCATCATTTACATAGAGATTAGAGAGTAAGTTAATAACTGATAATAAACTAGTAACTAACTATATCTCTAATAATCATGATTTATTCATAGATAGATAGATAGATAGATAGATAGATAGATAGATAGATATTGTTTTGTACTAATTGTTACTTGATGACGTGTACAAACAGTGGCTGCTTGGTGAACCCCATGATCTACGTTTTCAAGAATTTCAATATTTGCTTCGCCTAGAGCTCAATCTTCCCTGGTTTAACTCAAATTCTCTGCTCACCTTGCTTCAGAAATGTCCCATGCTTCAAGTTCTAATAATTCAGAATGACAAGGTTTGTTTAATCCAACCTGAATTTGGTCAATTTAACTTTGATGTGAAATTAACCAACTTTTATGAAATAGATTGCACAAATTCGAAGTTGCATCTTATTGCACAGTATACCATTTAATATATAACAAGGTTAATTCATTACTATGAATATTGCATCTTATTCCTTTTCAAAAAAATGAATATTGCATCTTATTCAAGTCCTTTGTTGCTTTCAGGAACAGTCACCAATTTTAGGATGGGCTACCCTGCCAAGTGTTCCTAATTGTCTCGTATCCCACCTGACCTTTATTCAATTTAATGAATTTCAAGGATTTCCAGATGAGGTGTCATTTGTTGAGCTTGTTTTGCAAAAAGGACTCGTTTTAAAGACAATGATGATTATTGCTGATAGTTCATTGGACCTAAAGAAGAAGTACGACATTCTCCAAACATTATCTGATGTGCCAAGGGCCTCAGGAATGTGTCAACTTAAATTTGAATGAGCTGTATCTCCTTATTTGTATAAGGTGTGAACTCTCACCCTCAATCCATTCTCAATTTCTTAGTTCTGCATCAAATAAAAAATGACTAACATTGGGTTTAATCTGCACTATTAGTTGCTGTATATTGTTTTTAGATGTATGTCACCAGATTTCAATCATATTGTGGTTGAATTACATGATACCATACACCTAAAGTTTCTAAATTTTCTTTGATCTTGTATTTTCATGTTGAAGGATTAAAATCAACTTTGTCAATGAACCACTGTCTTTCTATTATTAACTGATCACAAACTTCGTATTCATGAATCATGAGTTTGATCTTTGAGACAATCTAAAATTAGAAGAAAATAGTCTTGTATGATTTTTTTTTTTAAAACAACTAATATTATTCTCAAGTAGAAGTGCAAGATGCACAAAAACAGTCTTGTGTGATTTGCGTTCTTAATTTGCTTCTTTAGTTTTGGTTGTTCGATAATAACTAGATATTGCATGAACTTACAGTGAGTTTTGTAGCATAATATGTCATCATACATAGACATTTGTAAATTTGAGTTATCCAGTCTTAATTGTGAATGAGATTTGAGTAACTTTTTTCTTTATTATGTTTGGAAGTTCCCATTTGCATTGACAGAATCATGTTTTCTAACATGATTTGGGATTCACTAAAAACATGATATTTTGCATTTCATTAGGTGCAAAAGTCTTGTGGCAACTACTATGTATTTTGGTAAATTAATATCACCACATGGTACACAAATGCAGCTAGTTGGCCCAGTGAATTTCTTGTTCTTTAATGTAGAACAGAGGAAAATGTAGACTTTTCTATCACTTTCTTATATACCATGAGCAGTTGACTCCCAAAATTTGTGACCCAACACATAATTTCCAGAAAACAATTTCCATTTCCGGCTCTAAATCCTCCTTTCCCTATTATCTCTCATAGTGGTGTAGGGTTTTTTGCGAACAGTTGTCAGATTGAAGGGAACTAACCCAATTGGATCTTCCTTTTTATTCTTACCGACTTGAGTGTTTTTGGTTGAGAGTTGAAGAGATTATCTCATTAACTTGTGTAATGTTCTTCATCCAGGAAAGCGATGCATAACTATGTGTTATATATAATTAAAGCACTTACTCATGATCCAGATAACTAGAGGGAGTAAAACTGTGAAATTATCTCAAATTTTTTTGGGAGTAAATTAACGTTTTGGTCTTTGAAATTGTAAGAGTGGTCAAATTAGTCCCTCACATTTGCATGGTATGCATGATGCTGATTTATGTTAATATATATGTATGTATTTTTTTGGTCCCTACACACAAGTTGAACCTGAATTATCTCAAATCCCAAACACCTTTGGTCACAAAATCATTTTACAACTGCTTGAATTGATGGCAATAATGAGTTTTCACCACTGCCAGAATGTGATAATGCTTATTTGGAGAACCTCCTTTAAATCCAAATAAAAAGCTTTGGTGAAAAGTTTAAGTTCTGAAAATTGGTGTATGTAACACATTTTAGAATTCGGTTTACTGTTAGCCAGTCACATTTGTTGGATAACTTATAATATGTACCCCATTTACGGCTCATTGAAATCTTAGATAAGACTTCACTAGGACATGCAACATTATTATTGCTGGCTAACACAATTAGACGTAGAATTACAGTAATTGAATTAGCTTGGCAGTTCTTTGTATACGGAGTTGTTTGATATTGCTTCTTATATTTAACCTGTGTATGCTGCTTTAAGTTTTTTCTTTTTTCTATTTCTTTCCATCTGCTTTTTAACCTTTAAAACTTGTAATGATACTATATAGATTTGGAAATTTGTATCCTGATATTTTTTAACTGATTCATCTTTCAGATATGGGAAGGTGCTGCAGGGAGCTTTCATCAGGCATTTGCTCTAATCATTGATTGAAAATCACTTTTGCACTTGAGGATGGTCTGATGAACACATTTGTCGAGCTTGCAATTTGTATGATGCATTATACCAACATTTGCCTTTGAGGTTGGGAAGAATAATACGACTGTATATCTAGATTGAGTTTGTTAAAGTTAAATAGGTTTCATATATCTTTCTATTATAGATTGATGCAGTTACTGTATATATAGATGAGTTATTTATAGGATGGGATAGAGCTATTTTCTTTTCTAAAGAAAGAATAGAACTGTTATCATTTGTTCTTTAGAATTTCATTTTTGTGCAATCAAATAAATCTTTGATCTTTTATTTTATTTTGTTTATCTTAAAATTTGGACTGAGCTTAAATCAATTTGAGAATTTCAAAACCAAGATAATTTTTTATTTTTTTTACCAAATGCGAGCTAACTAACTTGAATTATGATAACGTTGCTCCCTTCTTTGGAGATTTCCCTGAACATTGTGAAGGTTTGCTTCCCCCATTGTTTTTTGTGCTTCTTTTCCCATTACTATGATTTTTTTTTTGTTGGATTGACAAATACTATTATATTACGATTACGACTACTTATATGTTGGTATCATTGATCAGATTTTTTAAAGACATCGAATACGTCTCTTTGTTCTTATGGAGTATTTTGGAATCACCATGGTAGGTGTATAAGATGCATGGTGTATAAGACATGTAATGGAAGTAAAGGATATTATGTGTATCGTATAAAATTTGATATTTACATAACAAAGCTATTATTTATATTTTTTTTTAGTTTTTTAGGCAATACCACAACCACATTCAAATAACACAAATATTTCTAAAACCTAAAACAATGCTTAATGCTCCCGCTACAATTTTAAAAATTAATGAGTACAATTTAGAGTGATGGATTGAAGTTCGAGAGGATTTTGACTCAAATATCACTTACATAAAGAATTATATTTTTCTTTTCTAAATAATACTAATAGCATCTTCAACACATGTTCTTTCTTAGTGTTCTTAGCCAACAAAAACATATGTTTATGTTCCATGCATTGAAAATCAATGAGTTGGATGACACCGTGGAGAAAAGTTCTCCCAGAACACTGTTCTAGCAGTGGCTTCACCAGAAAAAGTAAGAAAAGGGAAGAGAAGAGGAATAATGAAAATGAGAGAAGAAATATGTGGGGCCTACACAAAGATACTTGGACCCACAATTTAGCAGCTAAGAACAAAATTTTCGTTCCCGGCGGTGTAGATGCTCCAATTGAACTCAAACTTGGAAATCTTTTTCCATAGCTTCATAAGAATGATGTCATTTTAAAAAAAGAGTTAATTTCAATCTTATTTGCCAAAATACTTGATCATTGTATATGTCAAAAAAGGAAATGAGTAAAATCTCTTATTCCTTAAAGTTAACCCGAACGCAAAATGTTGCCTTAAATTTAACCTAACTTTACTGATTAATTTTACTGTATTATCCCTATTTAATTTAATCAAAATGTTATTTTCAAATGCTTCTGAAATAAAAAACAACAGGCTAAATCCAATCCAATCCTATTTTCGCTCCTATTTTTTTGAAATAAGAGATCGCTCCTATTTTGTTAACAGATCGCTCCTATTTTCTTGAAAAAACAGATCGCTCCTATTAATTCAATCCTTGCTTAATAAATTATCCTATTCTCCTATTACCCTTATTTAATTAACCCTATTTAATTTAATCAAAATCTTATTTTCAAATGTTTATGAATCAAAAACAACAGGTCACTCCTAAATCCAATCCAATCCTATTTTATTGTTTGTTTGAAAAAACAGATCCTTCCTGTTAATCTAAGTTATCCTATTTTCCTATACAATACAGTAATTATGTTCACGACATACTGAAAGAAGCAAAGAACGATCATTGAAAATATCATCTGGTTAGTTAACACATGCACCAGTATGTATGGATAAGCCATGATGATTTTCTCTTTGGGTTTTTTCACTAATTTCTCTGCGTTTAGAATTGTTCACAACAATGGTGAAAATGGTTAAATTTGATACTCAATTGCAAATGTTTATGAATTGCAGCCCAATCACATCAAGAAAATTTGTTGAATGCATTGTTATAAATACTTGAACAAAATTAAAGCTAACT
>Ga0315914_1002471_pt1 | contig 28251 bp, 12 predicted proteins | sample MpolenodulesMG_FD_203920 | JGI IMG/M metagenome (GOLD analysis project Ga0315914, IMG submission 203920) | Medicago polymorpha root nodule microbial communities from Los Angeles, California, United States - elongated nodules | ecosystem: Host-associated > Plants > Roots > Nodule | place: USA...
CTTGTGTGTTGTACGCTTAGTTTGTTGTATTGCATTTTAAGTTAAGAAAATAAAAATAAATTATTTTACAAAATTTTGTTTTTCCAAAAAAACTAAAAATTAAATAGTTAATTGTATTATTTTAATTTAATTATAATCGATAATTATAATCGGTAATTTTATGTAATTATAAAAACAAAAATTAAATAAGAATAAAAGAAATAAAAAGTGGTGGGGTAGAGTGTTGAATGAAAAACCATTGGCGAGGGTAAAAATTGAATGAGTGTTGAATAAGAGAGAGAAAATGATGTGGAATGTTGAGAATTGAAAAAGTGGATGTTGAAAGAAAAAACCATTGTTGATGGTCTAAGCTTAAGGACATTGTTTTAAATCTAAAACAATAAAAATATTCAGACTAAATACATTAGTTATTTAATAAATCTAAAAAATTGTTAATTGTTATTTCCTTATAAATGTAAGTGAAGGGAGTATCTTTTTATGACTTTAGTTTTCATTGTTAATATGAATATGTTTTTAACATTGCTGATAAATTTTTGAAGGTTCTCTAACTCGGCGTTCGTTATTCCATCATGCTTCTTACCTAAAAGAAATTTTAGGCGTGTAGAGTTTGTTTGAATGCTGGTTTTCTTAGTACTGATATGATCACGCTCTTGTACGCATTTATGTCTCTAACAATGATCCCATCGTGCTTTAATACATACATTTGTTGCTTCTCAGATATGGACCGTGTAAAATTTGAATTAAGCTCAAATACATTTATATAAATTTCATTTTCTTGTGTTATAGAACTAGTAAAACACCTCACTAACCACAGCAGACATTAAAACCATATAGGTCCCTCATGCTTTGCTGTAGAACTCTTGAGATTCCCTCAGAAAATGACTGTTTAACCATTAAACTTGCCATGCAAGTCACTCCCCCAAGTTGCTCCAAGAGAAATTTTCTTTAATCTTCAACAAGAGGAGTTGACAGTAATTGCTGCGATTGGTTTCTCTGCATAAAATCTACTCAGATTTTGACAAACTATGAGAGTCCAGTGAGTTCAGTCTCCTCCATTGAAACACTATCCTTTATTCCTTGTATCATCTTAAGGACTTGCCACATAGCTGGCCTCTGCTCCGGGGAGGTTGCACTGCAAATACTGGCAACCTCAGTGAGCATTTCTAGCCGGTTATCTTCGCTAAAATCATCATCCCTCATTGCTCTAACCCAATCTTGCAAATCTGCTGGTGCAAGGAAAGGATGTTTGGAAGGATGTTTACCCGTCAAAAGCTCCAACAACAACACACCAAAAGCATACACATCAGACTTTGCAGTTGCCCTACGGTTAGATTTTCGAACCTCTGGCGCTTTATAGGCTGTAGAATCAGGATCTTCTATCAATGACGAATCTGTAAGGAAGGCTAAACAATAGTCCGTAACACAAGCTTCAAAGTCCCCGCCAAGAAGGACATTAGAGGATTTTAAATTGCCATGAACCAGAGACGAAACTTGATGTATATAAGCAAGTCCATGTGCTACATCTTCCGCAATTTTTAAGCATGATGTCCAATGCAGCGGCTTCGCTCTCGCCGATCTTGAACCTGCACATGCACCAGACATTAGTTTTTAGAAATAATCACCAAACAACAAATGGGTCATATCAAAGTTGATTGATGCCAACGTAATGATCATTAATAAGAATTAAAGTTGATTTTTCTGAAAAAGAACAAGAAATTTGAATCAACAATGGGCAAAACATGATAGTCCACTTAACATGCCAAACATTCAAAATCAATAAAACATTTAGCCTAAATAGTCAAACATTGTACCAAAAGCGACCCAACCCTAAGATTGTAGGTATTAATGCCATACAACTTATCAAGCAAGCTGAATTCAATTCTCTCCTGCCACAATCTTGACTTTAGCTTACATTTTGAAATTAAAGCCAATTTGATAAAATTCAAATACAAACCCTACAATCTTTCATTCATCATCCATCAACCAAGATTCCTTAACTGTGGTTATCCTAAAAAAAGGAACCTGGTCCCCAAAACCAGATAAACAATAGATGCAATGATAAAAGAAACAATCAAAAAATAGCTAACAGCGCACACACACACACACAACAAATTGGCCAATCCAAACACATGACATCACACATCAAGAACAACCAATAGCAAGACAGCACATGATCCATAAAATCAAACTCTAATTCCATCACCAGGCCCCACAACTTTTGCCCACACTATTCTTACATTTATTGCTTGCTTCATCACAATCCAAACCCAACTCCCGTTTCCACCGCTGCATTGTCCAAATTACCCAATTTGACAGTACAAAATCGAATATCATAAATGTAATAGCTCAGCAGAAATAGAAAATAACATCATCATATTTACATTCATGTAAAAGTTAGCATGACCCTAACCATAAAAATAGTAAGCTCAGTGTATGATTGGTTTCAAGGCATAAAAATAGTAAGCTCATTGAGTGTATGTTTGGTTGTGCGGTGGGGAGGCAGAATCAATTCTACTCGATAGCAACCAAACATGTCAGAATCAATTCTACACATATGTAATCAATTTTGGTCCTCCAGAAGTGGAACCAAACATACATTTGGTTGCTCTTGAGTAAAATTGATTTTGCGTTCAGAGTTGATATTAACTTCTAATTAATTAACAAATACCATGAACAAGATTGAAGAGACTTCCATTAGGTTGATACTCATAGATAACAAGCCTTTCTCCTTTAGCCTGAAAAAATGCCTTCAAAGGAACCAGATTGGGGTGACAAAGTCTCCCTACCATCTCCATATGCTTCTGAAAATCCTCCCCACTCGTCCCACCAGTTTTTCCGGCATCCAACCTCTTAACCGTCAATATCAACCGCGAATCCATCACCGCCTTGTAAGTTGCCCCCACATTCCCTCTTCCTAAAAGCTCAGCAGAAGCTCTCATCAGCTGCTCCAGTGTATACTCCTGCACCTCACCACAGCAGAACACTAACTTCCCACTCTTGTGAGCTTCTTCCATTTTTTTCACCTTCTTATCATTTTCCACTGTTCTCACTTCCATTACTTCCATGACCGGTGAAGTAGAAGACCGTAAATTTTCCGGTGACTCCAATTTTTCTCCGGTGTTCTGCTTTTTAACCAATGCAATTACAATAATAGTAGAAACAGCTAGAAATATAAAACCAGCAACTATGAACCCGATAACCAAACCGGTTTTTTTGTGGTTTTTGTTTCTCTTTGAAGACGGAACCACCACAATTCCTTGTGATTCCTCGCTTTGGCTCAACGGCGCGGTGGCGTTAGAAGAACCACCGAAGAATCTAGAACGATGACCACATTGTTTATGTATAATCTCACCGCATAAACCCGAGTTATCTGAAAACAAAGCCGGTTTAAACCGTGAAAGAGTTTTCGTAACAGGAACCGGACCGGTGAGGTTATTAGCAGAGATGTTGAAAACTTTTAAATCAGTTTGGTTAAGAGAAGGAAGAGAACCAGTGAATGAGTTTGAGTCAAGGCGGAGTATAATGAGACGGTCGAGAAGAGTTAACTGAACCGGAAGTGAACCGGTAAGGTTGTTATGTGAAAGAGAAAGAGTGGTGAGCCGGTGGAGGAAGAGGAGAGAAGAAGGGAATGAACCGGAGAAATTATTCCTGTCGAGGAAAAGTGATTTGAGGTTTGTGAGTGGAGAAAGATCTGGAATGGGTCCATAGAGGGAATTATTACGGAGACTCATGACTCGGAGTTGGTCGAGCCGGGTTAAAGTGTTTGGTGAGAAAAAACCGGTGAGGTTTAAGGATTGAACGACGTAGCGTACTACTCTGCCTTGTGCACATTTGACTCCTTGCCATTCGCAATAGTCGTAGGGTTCGTTTAGTGTATAGAGTAGTTTGTTGTTTTGGTCTGCGTTTTGTTTGAATGATAATAAAGATACTGTGTCTTGTGATAGTGTAGAGTTTGTAGAGGAAACTAATGTGAAGAAAAAGTAAAATAAGAGAGGGAAGAAGAGTTTCATTGAACGAGGCATGTTTAGTGTATGCAAATGTAAGGTACTGGTAGTGGTACTCTTTGTGATTCGGAGTTTGTCTGGTTTTGAGTGTTTTGAGGGGGGTGTGAAAAGAGAAACATGATTTGTAGTAGTAAAAAATGAGGAAAGTGTAGATAGATTGAATAGGGAGAGTGACCTATGTGTGAATGAAGAGTGTAAAGAGGAGTAAGGTTGAAAGTGGTGGGGAGTGTGCTACAACTACAAGTGCTACTAATGCTAATGGAGGTAGTAGAAAGTAGTGCGGAGCAGCTGGATTATTTCTAGTAGCATTCACGTGAGTGAAAGTGGGGAACGGTGGAAATTATTTTGGGTTTTTACTTTGTTTCTTTCTATACATGTGAACTGTGTACACAGTGTGTCACTTCAATTTTATTTATTTATGCTCAGCTTGTTTTTTCGGCGTTTTCTATTCTGTTTTCTCCATTTTTTAATTAGTTTAATGGTTGGAGAAGTGAAATAGTGGGATGTCTGAGATTTGAACCCCGATCCCAGCATGTAACGAAAATTAAAATGTACAACATCAATTTATAATCTGTAGCTCACTTTATAACCGTGAAACAACACACTTAATATTGTAATTGTCATGGTGACTTATATTGCATAATTTGAATATTGAGTGCTGGACTTCCAAGTCCCACTCTGCACGCCCGTGAGCCGCATGTACACAGCGCACAAGTGCGAAAACCATCATATCATATTTTATTTTTAAATACTAAAAATGAGCAAGTTCAATATTATGAACAACAGTCTGAATCTTGCATGCCAAATAATACTCTTAAATTGCACCAACCAAATTCCCGAACATAAAACTAAAGAATGACATGTGCATTGTCACTATCTTGTCTCATTAGTAATAAAAAATTGTTCACAAGAAAAGCTTAATCAAAGTATATAAACAAGAGCTTCGCTAGAAGACACATTTTATGAAGTTGTCTTTTAGCAAATTATTTTATGAGCATTTGTTAAAAGACATCAACTAATTTTTATAAAGGTGTTTTTTTAACAAAGTTATAACCAAAAAGTGAAAATCACACATTGAAGTGTGAGTTGCTAAAAGACACATTCATAAGTGGCTTCTACCAAAACCCTATAAATAAACAATGGGAGTCTTATAGAAGAAGTATTGATGAATGAGGATTGAATATGACAACTCGAAAATGGTACGGTTAGAACTATTTAACTACTTCAGATGTGCTAAACGTTGTTAACTATATTTGATGATTTCGTTCTTTCGTTTCTCCTTTGATGCACTTTACGGGCTTCTTTGTTTTTAAATTTGAGTGCATTGTTAGGGTAAAAGTATTTTACATGACATTCAATTAAAGATCATCAAATTGCCATTTAAAGATCACCAAATTGCCATTTCATATTACTGGAATTTTAATAATATAACACCAACCAATATATTTTGGCATTAAATCTCTGATCTTAGGGGAAAGAGACCTTAGTAATTCGATTGTGAGGTAAAGATAATTTGAACAAAAATTATTTCATCTAATAATAATTTGAGTTCTCCTGAACAATTTATCATTGGTGAAACTCATTAAATACTTAAGCTTAATTGCTTAATTAACAACAACCAAACATTATCTCCCCTAAAAAAAATCAAACTTTATCTATTATACTATTTTTTTTTAAAAGATACAGAATAATAAAGTTTGAAGTTTGAAAATTCAATTGATGGTAAAAAAATCTCTTTCAACTTAATTTCGATTTGAGAAATTAATCTCTGCAGTTGTGCACACCACAAAGGATTGCCAATTCATATAATAGAAAGTTTGAATTTGTTAGCGTGTATTTTTTAACATACATTTCAACATGCAAAATGGTGGCCAAGACTACAAGATTCTTTAAAGTCCAAGATAAAAGCATGAAGATTTCGACAGGAGGCAAGATTTTGACAAGGCTTTGATTTCGACCAAGAAGATTCAAATTCTTTGATGAGGCAAGATCAAAGGTTCAAGACACTGGAAACTGGAAGTCAGGTATGTCGAATAGATTTGATTTAGGATAGTTAGTTTGTCAGTTACTTATCTTGTGTATATATAGTATTTTTTCATAGAAAAAACGGGTCACAAATCATTACCAAAAATTCTTAAACTCGAATTATCCAAACACATACAGAGAAAAGAGTCAGAATGTATGTAACATGATTTGATGAACCATTTTCGTTTATGCAATGCAATTTACTTTCCTTCAAAGATTATTTGCCTTTTAAATTCTAAGTCTTTTGGTGTTTTAATTCTTAAGCACATTGTTGATTCTTGTCGAAAAGACACAGTTATCTCCATCTTGTTCATAAAACAAACTCATAAATATGACGAACATTCATACATTTTCTGGAAAATCTTTGTACAACATATCATAAAATTTCTAGTTTGTTTACCAAACTAGTCTTCTTGTTTGCCAAAAACACCGGTAAACAAAAGTTTGAAAAATGATTTCATTAATACTATTTTTAAAGATTTTATTTAGCAACTAAATCAGTTGCAACAAAAAAAGAAATACAAGGAGGACATTCTTCGATCCAAATAAAATCATTGGAAGATAAAAACAAATTTAGTTAAATGATGCGTGTCAACATTAGTGGTTCTATAGACATGATTTAGCATACAAATATGACAAGAACAACTAATTATGTGACCATTAGTAATTAACAAACCAAAGTAAGAATAATCCTTTGAGTTGTCATGCATCCCTCTAATCACATTAAGAGAATATCCTCCATATGCATCAACCGACCAGTTGGAATCACATAGCTTCAGTAATATCAGAGTCATGCAAAACACCAACCGACCAGATGGCTACTGCTAATTAACACAAACCATATGCATCTCTAACAATAATGCCAATGCCCTATAAATTGTTCACTGGGCCAATATTAACATCAATCTTATAATGTGACCTAGTAGGGAGGGAACAAGTAGTTGGAGAAGAGAAAATCTGAGGAGGGGCTACATTTACATGTGTATTCAACATAGATTTGTGCTCCTCAATTGTTTTTTTTTTTTTTGAGGAATTGTGCTCCTCAATTGTACCGGTCTAGTTTTGGAAAACTTTCATTCTAGCACTTGTTTGACGGTTGAAACTTGAAAGGGTCAAGAGCTGTTTTGGGAAATGCTCAATTTTATTAATGTGGTCCAATTCATAAGATTTTTTGAGCTTTCTATATGTAACACTTTCTTTATATTGAAGTTTGCCTTGCTAATTCTAGAGCCAACACTTCCTATGAAGTTTGTTCAAAATCAATTTCCCCAAAATGCATCTTGTCATGTAGAACTCATTTTCTACCACAAACATGTTCTGCAGTGTTCATTTTATCATAGGCATATGTTAATGAGAGTCACAATTCAGTCCCAACTTGTGAAACCCACATGGGTTTATTGCTTTTTTGTGGGAATGTGCAACTCCCTAAAAGCCAAATTGTCACTTCAATTGAGTTTATTGAATGAAGAATGAAATATTCTTCCATTCTAATTACTGCCTGAGATCAATAATTGATCGTGCTTAAAATATGTGCCATCCTTTTTATCACGTGGAGGTCCCTGCGTGTTCTTCTTTTTCTCCACAATTTCAATATGTGCCAACTTTGGATTACTACGTGACCCAAAAAAGAGTATTCACACCACCAATGTCACTGTTAGTTTTATGCATCAAAGGATATGTCATCATGATCATTTTGGACCGAAGTCATTTAAACAAAAGCATAAACATCCAAAAAAGAAAAATCCTTAATTTTAATCAAACTCTCACAGAAAAGAAACAGGTGATTTAGGGTTAGCAATTATCAATGATGATTGATGATAATCACTTTGTTTATTTATTTTTATTTCTTAGAACTTACTAGTTGATCGATTCTTTTTGTTTTTGTTTACCGTCTATCACTTTGTTGAATGTTGACAAAAAGAGAGAATTGTACCTTTTGAGTATATTTGATAGAGAAATGATGTTTCATTTGATTTTTGTAAGTATTTTTTATATGTTTGTAGGTTGTCCAAGATAGAAAGTAAGAGAGATGTCTTGTAAGTGCATTTCAAATGATAAAAAGATGTTAAAATGTTTCGGAGTGGGAGTTCGAACCATCAATATCTCTCTTCTTCATTCTTAATGTGTGCGAATCTCGCCATTAGACTCTTTAAAGTACAAATAAAAATGCAAAGAGAGAAAAAGATACACAAATAAATGTTACACATGACTATATTCTAATTTTCAATTAACACAACTGATTTTTGATAACCGTATAATAACTTCCTACTTATTTTACATCATACCATTGTATGTAGTGTAACTTTATTAAGTGTTCAAGAGTTTTCTATCTTCTTACTAGCAAAAAAGGTGAGCGTTTATCCGCTCTTTATTGCGCTTAATTGAATATCAATATTATTGCATCTGGTTATATATTTTTTAACATATACCACGCAAAAAGTTTCGATAAATGGATCAAAATAAGTTCCCTTAAAATGTAGATTATTTTCCCTTTTTGATAAAATATTGTTCCTATTATAGTCAGATTGTTCCTATTGTAATGATATTTAATTATTTTTTAATTAAAATTCAAAATAACATTATAAAAAAGATAATAGTAATGACAATAGTTTAAATTAAGGACACAATTAAAAGAAAAAGTACTTCCCCTAAACTATGTATCTCCTTTATGTATAGGTAAAAATTTATATTTATCTTCAAAACATCCTGCAAATTGTAGAAGAAGAAAAATCCTACAAATTAGGCCATTGTCAACGGTGGGCCTTAATTTTTTAAAAGGCCACTTCAAATATTATTTATTTTAGAGAATTACTTATCCCACCTTCCACCTTTCTCGTGCATCCTCCATTTTGCCCATTTTACCTCCGTCTAAATTTTATAATTTAAAGTGCATTTCAGAATATTTTTGAATTACACAATCTGAACAGTATTTTACCCAACATCTGAAGGTGAGAAAAACAAAAGGGGTTGAATTGTGTTGACTTTTTTTTTCTTTTTAAACTAAATCCAAGGTCTAGAGTCTGATAGAGTTCAGATTCCATAACAATGTTCAGAGTCTAATGCAACAAATAATGTAAAGATAGAGAGAGAGAAGAGAAAGACACAAAACAATTATATAGGTTCCTTCCATAATCCATAAGTAGTCATGTCCCTTTGCACTTCCAAGGAAAGTTCACTAAAATCAAAATCTGATTACAAATGCTCAAGCACATAAGCAAGAGACTTCCAAAATATTCAAGCACACAAGCAAAAGATTTCATATGCTCAAACACAAAAGAAAGACACTTCTAAACAAACACAATTACACAGAAAAATGTTTGGGTTGAACACTTGATATACAATTAATGGTGTTCTAAATACAAATCAAAATCAGACTCTTAAGACTTTTGAATTTCTAAGTTATGAAAGTTTATAAGAAATTTTAAGTTTATGATGCACAACAATTTCAGCAGTGTTTTGGCACTTTTAAAACGTTGTTGAGTCTCTCATTATCTTCAAGTTTTCACTCCTTTATATAGAGGTGTGAAAGAGACGTTGAGAGGATGTCATCGCATCAAAGAGTCGTCACTGATGCTTGATAAAATCATCAATGATCTGTTGCTTGATTTGGATGTTGTCCTAGGAGGGAATAATTTGAAATTCATTCCTTGTTTGAAGAAATAACCAGCGTAGACACAACTGTAGTTGTACTATGTGAAGACATGGTAGTAGAATAGTGGAGTAGTGGTTGTACAATTGTACTATTGTCCTTTCCTGCGTTCTTCAGTGGATAAGCATCCAATGCCTTCTAATTCCTCTGAAATAGTCGTTGCTCCAGGCTTATATTCCTTCTGCAATCATGTGTCTTCAAAATAATCAACTTTAGCTAACTTCAGCTTCTTGACTTAAGACTGATGAACTTCAGACTCTTGATGTTGTCAAACTCTGGCAGTCAGCTTCTGATGAATCTTCAGACTTTGATGGTCTTCAGACTCGGACTTGCAACATAAGCTTCCTTTGTAAATTCCATTGTTATCAATTGTCCTTTCAGAACCAATACTTTGTTTTAAGACTTATAAATTTTAGTCTATGGTCCTACACAGTTGAATAAATATTAACATATACAATTAACTTTTTAATACCTTGTTATCATCAAAACTTAAGGTGGCAATGTTAAACACATTTTGTTCCAACAACATCATAACAAAATAAAGAGCAAATTCAATTTTATTATAAAGAATTTTTTTTTAAATTACAACAAAATTTATAAATTTAACACAATTTATTAATTGAATAGAATTTTATAATATGTTTACATTAGCATAACTTTATGCAGTACAAAATATTGTAGTTCAAGAAGATGAAGGGAAAAGGAGGGGGGATGTTTGTCATCCCTTTCGTGCACCCTCTAAATAAGATGGTAACACAAGATGATGGAGTAGGAGAAGGTAAAAACTGATATGAAGAATCACATATCCAAACTAATCTACAATACAAGATGGAGAAGAAGAACCCCCTTTAGCAAACCCCCATCCCTTGGTTTCTTAAAATATGCAATTTTTTCACGAATCTCAACTTCTTCCCTAATGAATCACCATCACCGCCACATCCTTTGCAATCATCTCTGATAAAAAATTGAAGTCTAAACCACAAGTGTTTTTGCAGATCGAAAATTGAAGTTAAACATCGTTTCAAAATGAAGGTTGTTTTTTTTTCACTCCTTAACGAAGTGTTATCGTCTCGTTGTAATCCATAAAAAAAATACGCTTCCTAAAAAAAAACATATTTAAACATGAAAATACAGTTCAGGATGGGAAAATCGAGTTTAGATAAAAACCCGATTCAGATTGAAGAACCAATTTTGAACTGGATCGAACCGAACTATAAATATGGTCCGGTTTGGTTTGGTTTATGAATCATGCACACCCATAATTAACATCATCATCGAGTAAGATTGGTTAAAATCTATATAGTCACATCTAATCATAGACATCCCATATAAATTTGATTGGATCCATGTAAATTTTAATGAGTTAAAAAGATATTGTTGAAAAATATTTAAAGAGTGTAGTTCTAGACCTAGTATTTCTGAAGGAAGTATAGTTCTAGTATTATTCTATTATATGTATATAAAATAAAAATAGCTATTGTAAAAAGATATGATAATTCAATGAAGTCACTACTTGAGGGAAATGACGCTTATAACTGAATACCCCGTTAGAGGAATCCATCTTAGTCCATATATATTTCTACTTTGACTTATGGTCAATGTTTATTTATGCTTCTAAGTTCTAACAAAACCAAGTTGCAAGGAAACCATGTTCCGTTGTCTTCACTACTTTGAAATCTTCTTACTACCACTGTATTAGACTATTATTAGTATATACTTATCCACTACAAACTACATACTACACGATAATAACATGTGTTACAAGTAGATTATTACTCATTGCGGGTACTTTGTCTCCTTCATAGGTAGCTATTTGTCCAAGTATATTACCAATATTCTAGAGAGTGGTTACGTAGGAACAAAATCTTAAATTCAACAAGTAAAAGCGACTTCTTGCTTGTAATTAGTTACTAGGTCACTACTACACCTATTCTCTAATTCATCTCATCTCCAACCACCCCCACCGTACCACTCTTCCCACCCCCCCTTAACATTATTTTAGTTCAACATTAACCATCCTTCAAAAACAAAACAATCCAAATTAGGAAGTAACCATTCCAATTATACATAAAATACCGATCACATTAAGAAAAACCAAACTCAACTGTAACACAAATTAATCTATTTCATTTTAGCAACGTTATTTTCATGTCTAATCTTAAGTCTTGAAGAAATGTCACTATAATAACCTAAAGTCACCCTCTATTAAATAATTTATATTTTTTGTTTGCTCTTTACTTCACATTGCTTCACTTCTCTCTTTTACTTCTTTAAAATCTAACCTTCTTTCCAAATTCTCTCAAATTTCAGAATCTCTTCCACTCCACCAACAAAGGTGAGAGATTCTAAATTCTAAATTCTAAACCTAATTTTTTTTCTTATCTCAAAAATGAAGAACACAAACACTAACACAAAACTCATTCTTCTCCATCCATATATCCAAAAACAAGGAAACTCAAATCGATTATGGCTTCTAGCATTCATATCAATTCTCACTTTAGCATTCCTTGCAACACTCATTTACACAAGAGACAGAGAATCAACCACAAATACTGCAATACTTTCTTCTGTTATTACCACTCCTGTTTCTGCACCATTACCAGCAACAGTTATCAACACTCTCCTTCACTATGCTTCAAAATCCAATGACTCATACCACATGACATACTCTGATCTCAAACCAATCTCCGACGTGCTTCGAAAGTGTTCATCTCCATGTAACTTGCTTATTTTTGGCCTCACACCAGAGACTCTTCTATGGAAAGCACTTAACCACAACGGAAAAACAGTGTTCATCGATGAAAACCGGTATTATGCTGCATATATAGAAGAAAAACACCCTGAGATTGATGCTTATGATGTTCAATATACAACAAAAAGGAGTGAGATGAAAGAGTTAATAGCTTCAGCAAAAGAACATGTAGCAAATGAATGTAAACCAGTGCAGAATCTTTTATTCTCAGATTGTAAACTTGGGATCAATGATTTACCGAATCATGTGTACGAGGTTGATTGGGATGTTATATTGGTCGATGGACCGCGCGGGGATTGGCCGGAAGCTCCCGGGAGAATGTCGGCGATATTTACCGCCGGGGTGTTGGCTAGAAGTAAGAAAGGTGGTAACCCAAAGACTCATGTTTTTTTGCATGATTTTTCAGGTGAAGTTGAACAGGTTTGTGGGAATGAGTTTTTGTGCAAAGAGAATTTATTGGAAGCAAGTGAAAGTATGGGGCATTATGTTTTGGAAAGGATGAATGAGAGCAGTGCTCAGTATTGTAAAGGGTCTTCTTCATCCACCTAGTGCATCTTTGAAATCATCGAAATCACAATGACACCATGATTTTGTCGAGGTCCAAAATGTAGTTTTTATCAAAATCACGGTGGCACAAAGTGACTATGCAAAAGACAATTCAAATATGCACTTAATTAGTTGCTCTCCTCTTCCATTTTAATTTCTCATAAATGTCTTAGTCACACAATTGATTCATCTTCCATCAGTTATTTTACCCTTATGGTGTTTTGGGTATTTATCATCATCCATTTTACTCTCCATTTATGCTTTGTTTGTTTCTTGGTTTGCAGATTGTAAAAATTAATAATTCTTTTTGTTTTTCATTACCTTTTCATTTGATGGCAATGAAAATTGTAATTTTCTCAATGAATTCAACCTTTCAAGTTTCAATTGAGGATGCTTTGTTTTTTATGTTAAAAAACTAATTTCACAATATCAAAAAATTAAAAATTAATTTTTCTCAATAAATATTTACTTTATGGGATTTTACCCTTAAAGAAGAACACATTTTAGCATGACCATTAAATCAAGTTATTTTAGATGAATTAATTAGTTGTATGACAACCACGAGTCCACGACCACAACTAATGCAACAACTACACTTGAGTTTAAGGTTGCTTGGTTGCCCCTGAAAAAAACAAAAAAGAATTAAGGTCACTTGGAGTTGGATGGACGTTGCTTAAAGTTCAACTGCTACGGCTTTGTTAAGTAAACTTGCCCCATAGATAAAAGAAATTCAACCAATCCAATTTCTTTGGTTGCTTAAAAATCAACATCGTCTTTTTCCGTCGCGGTTTAGCTTCCCTCCTCTTTTTTCTTTTCTAATTCAATCCCACAAGGTGTGTTTGTTGGGTGTTGTTAACTTAGGCTCTAATGATACATGTTAAAAATAATATCTTAACTTTTTAAAGTTAAATGTACAATTTTTGAGATGAATATTTTTTTTTTGAATTCATTAGCATAAGTCAGCATTTGCCTTGTTTATGTAAGGTCAGTATTTGTTCGGCAATGAACCACATTTACAATATCTAGAGAAGAGCCCATATTTCATTGGGGAGGGGATTTCCTCTAGTGTGTTTTTCTCCTGTTTTTTTACGGTGTGGGAATCTGCACCATTAAATTTATTATCTCATAATTTTTAGTTTTTAACATTTAGATTTTCAAGTATTTATTTTTGTTTAATGACTACTCCATTGGAGAGGATTCATTCACATTTCATTGTTTTCTTTTTAAATCCTCAAAAGTGCTTTAAAGACACTTATTAGGATAACACTTTGCTTATGTGTGTGTCATGCCTAAACATAGCACCACCTCTAGAAGTGAAAAGGAAACATGTGCGCCTTCTTTAGCCTTTTTTACAGAAAAAAGTTTACCAAAGTTCGATTTCAAAAGCTCGCCAGGGTTAATGTAGGTATAATATTAGATTCTCCAAAATATCATATTAAATATACAAATGGAGCTTGGCTTTTTCTTTTTGAACCGCAAATGGAGCTTGGCTTATTAGCTCATTAATCTATTTAAACATATGTAAAATTATTTCGTTAAATATGTTCATGTAAAGTAGGTCTTTAAATATACTAACATGTCATACCAAACTCTCAAAATGATAAAATCCAAGCTTATAAATAAGCCTATAATAAGATACAAGTCAAACCTTGAATTCTTTGACCACGTCAAGCTTAGATCTTGCATAATTTATCTCAGACCAACTTATTATCACTCATATGCACACTCAAGGTTATACGAACTTTGGTATGTAGATAATATGGGTGACACATTATTGAATCTAGGATAAGCTCTAATATCATTTTAAATGGATCTAAATTTCTTACACTAATAGATTCTTGCATTTGACACAGTCACACAATTTAGCTTGTTAAATAAAGATGAGGGGGATTACAATTTTTGAGTTCTCCCAGATGAGGGGGATTTTGTATCATGAATAAAAAATTAACTCCCAAAGCCACTCCTTCCAATGTCTTCTATTTCTCCCACTTGCTCCTTCCTTTTTTCCAAACCTCCTTTCCCCTCCAAACTCCCAAAAAAGCCTAAGTGTGCTTAATATATTTTTCATGATGACCACATTTGGGGTTGGTTTAGTGGTTGGCTTGGGATCTTGGAGTGTACTCCTCTCAAGGTTTCATGTTCGATTTTCCCTGGTGCAAATTTTGGCGGCAAGTCCATACATAGTTGCTTTAAACAGGGCCCCCACAAGTGGGCGGTGGGATTGGTCTCCTTGGATTAGTCGGTTCTTGGATCAAGTTTATATATATATATATATATATATATATATATATATTTCATGATGTTATGTGTGAATATATGCCTTGACAAGAACAGTTGTATTTTGATTATTGACAACAAAAAAAAAAAAGAACAAAGATGCAAAAAGTGAAAAAAAATATGTTTAAGCTATCAAGTCTTGGATTTTTTTATTATTTGTATTAGGACTTTATACTAGATAGCTAACTTGTGCTATCTCATTATAACAACTCATTTCTGCATTAAAACATTGTCAAAAAATATTCTTCATCACTCTCATTGTTTTCATATTTACTAATATATTTTTGAGAGATCTTTTATACTACATAGTTGAATTGTATCACTGGTGTTTCGATTTGTTTATTATTGTCCAGAGAACTAAGGGAGATTGGTAGCCAATTTTGAGTTCAATAAGAATAGTTTGAACATAAAGTAAGCAAGTAAGCATGTAGTAACATGTGCAGGGTTGATACTTAGCCTCTGTGTTGGACATTGCAACAATCATTGTCATTTGTCAGGTTACAATAGAGTTGTATACATATGTCATTTCTACTTATAGTTACCGAATTAAGGCTGAATTCGTGAACAATCAGTGAACTCGTGAGATTATGCTCGTTAATGTAGGGCTTGATTTGTTGTCACCTAGATGAAAATTATATAATTTCTCTTGAGATTTTTTGATAAAATATGAATCACCAATCGAACTCACCGTGTAAGAAAGGAATAACATAACTTGCAGGCATAAAACATGTTTCAGTTTACAATACAATTGTATACAACTGTCATTTATACTTCTACTTACTCTATTAATGCAATGCTTAGAGAGTGTTAATGTAATTTGATGCATATTGTAGATAAAGCCGCACCAACTTTTCATTGTTAAAAAAATATTATAATTGGTATATATTAATAGTTTGAGGAATACAATTTTTGGTACTCATTTGTTTGCAACATTGTCTTTTATTATATGCATTTGTGCAAAACTAATAAAATACTCATTCCATTTCAAAATACATGTCCAAGTCAACCACTTCACATATGCCAATGCACAATTTTGACCGTTAATATCTTTAATTATCTAAAGTAAAAAATTATAAAAATTTAATATTCTGAAAATATTTGTCGAGACAAATCAAACAACATCTTACATGTTAATATTTGTATTTATACATTAGTTAAAAAATATGGTCAAAGTAAGTCAAGTGAACAGTGCACATTGCAAAAATTGGACATGTATTTTGAAACGGAAGGAGTACAAGAGTAGATGAAAAAAAAGAGAATGAATTATTAAAATTGTTTATCTTACTCGTCTAATTTTAAAGTGGTAAACTATTGAGTTTATAATTTTTTTTATCAACTAATAGAACATTACAAAATTTTACTCCCTCCATCCTAAATTATATAATGATTTGATCATTTCATACGTATTAGAAAATGTAATTAATTTTGTATGTGAAAAAAATATTATGAGTTGTTTTACAAAAATATTCTTAATAAATGGTATATATGGGAAAACTAAATTAAGGAATTGAAAGAAGAGAGGGTAATAAATAGTTAAGGATATAATAGGAAAAATAACATTAATGCTTCATTGCTATTGTAAAGCGATATATAATTTAAGACAATTTTTTTCTAAAGCGACATATAATTTATGATTATTTATGAAAAAATAAAATCAATTATTTGAAAGATGATATATACATAATACATAAATGTAACAAGGGTTCAATTTTATGATCATTTTATATTTCTAACATATATAATATTTATTCTCGTGTGACATGGATGACTCTAAAAGTCATATTTAATACATGAAGAATGCTTAAGATGTGTATTTTTGAAAAATATATTGGTATTTTGTCCGTGTAGTTGGGAGTATTGTTTATGAGTGAAATGCATGAGTCTAAGAGCCGTATATATGAATAATGATAGAGATATGTATTATTTATCATATTTATTGGCAGTTTGAGCATGTAGTTAGTGTTAGGGGTGTTCGCGGATTAGATTGGTTCGGTTTTAGGAAGAAAAATCATCTCATATAATCTTTTCGGTTTTGTTATTAGTTAATCCAATTGGTTTGGTTTAAAATCAAATCTGATCCAAAAAAATTCGGTTTGGATTTGTTTTCAATTTTCATTGCTGTATATTTTTTTCATTTTCTGTTAAGAAAATATATTATTTTATGACATTTCATAAAAAGGTAAGGTTGCAAAAAAGATGAATAAGTAGAAAATAAAAGCAACATAATGCAAATACAGTGGTACGTTAAAAAAAATAGTTGCAGAATCGTAAATTAATAATATTCCTTAAAAGAAGGAAAAAAGTCAACACTATTAAAGAACAAGTCTAGAAAATAGTTACATAATTGTAAATTAAGGAAGCATTTATAAAAAATATTCATATATAATATATATACAAGAATAAATATTTCGGTTTGGATTGGATTGAATCGGTTTATACTATGGGAACCGAAAACCAATCCAATCCATTTAAAATTGTGGTTTTTCTTTTTTCTTCAGTTTTCAGTTTTTGGTTTTGTTCGGTTTTTGGTTTTTTGGTTCGGTTATTGTGGTTCACATTGGATTGGATTGGACATGAACACTCCTAGTTAGTGTTGTTGTTTGTGATTAAAATGTGTGACTGAATGAGTCATATTTTTTGTGTGTTAACCCTCTCCTTTCAAGGAAAAAAGACTCCGTAAATCCAGAGTTCAGTTGAAAGGTAAGTAAAGTCAGACCAATAATTGTTCTATCTAAGAATCGAACTCGAATTCTTTTGAACAATTCGTTATTTTGTGAAGCTCATTAACCACTTGAGCCAAATTGTTTGGTTCTTCAAGAGTCATGTTTAATTCATGAGAATGAGAGAAAATCAATCGATTGTTAAATTAAAAAATTGATTTTTTTTAACTTAATTAATAATATATTAATTGTATTTTTATCTTTTCATTAATTAATAAAGCATACATTCATCATGGTTTGGTAAGTTTCTTAAATGCTTCTTCGTCAATTGATTCAAGAAATTGTGAATCAATTCACAATAACAGGATTATTATGCAGGAAATGTGTGCGGGCATGTTGGAGTAATGAAGGGAGAAATAAGAGGATCTGGAATGGTTTGTGAATTATTTGGCATGCAACCATTTGAGCTAGTTAGGAATCATATGATTTTCCGTAATGAGGTGAAACATGTGGATGAATTATTGCCGGAGATTATTGTGAAGTCTTGGTAGTGGAGTTTGTCTAGGCTTAATATGCAAACCTGTTTATATTATGAATGGAATTGGAATCCTCAAGAGTGCCTATTGAGGAAGTAGTTGGTTTGTGTTTTTTGGCAGGGTATGCGTGTTTGCTTTCGCTTGCCTTCGTTCACCGTGGGCGTGTGGTTTTTTTTGTAGGAATTCCTATTGCTTTGGTGTGTAGCGCGCACAATAGGTGTGTTTGAGGGGGCTGGCTTTGATGCTTGGGTATGCTTGGCTAGGTTTAGAGGGGAGCACAGTGTCTCACCTGGGCTTTAGGGGGCTATGTTTGTGTTGTTATCCTCTATTCCATTGTTGTATACTTTAGCATGATGATTAGCTTTGGAGGGTTAGGGTGGATTTTGGTGCCTTGTTTAATAGATGTATGTTGGTGTTCCGCCTATATACGATAAATGTATTTTTGCACCTTTCGTTTCCTATTCGTGAGTGGTACAACTTTTTGTATAACTCGTTGTTAATAATATTTGTTGATTCAAAAAAAATTCACAATGACATTAAATGTTGTCATGGCTAATTTCTTAGCAGAATTTAATTTGTTTATTTTTTAGGTCATTCTATATCAGCAAAGAGAATAAATTTAGTTATTCAATAAGACTATGACTTGGTAAGTTTTGAGAAAAATAGTTGATAGTGTTAACTTTTGTTGTTTGTATTTGTTACGTTTCATAAATTTATTTGTATGTCACACCGTAGTAAAATGTCTTTCTTTATTTTGACTAGTTGTACACATAGTTGTGAAGTTTCTTTTTTATTTATTTTTTTCAGTTTTTTTTTCTTTTTGGTAATTTTACAACTTAAAATTTTTATCTCACTTTATAACCCCCAATTTTTTGTTCAAGCTCCGCCATTGTGCGTAGACGAAAAAAATCTAATAATATAATTAAGAGAATCAAGTTTATTTTAATTGGCCCAAAGAAAAAAAAATCTCAAGATAGACCATGCCAAAAACTATGAACTTCTCAAAAAATATGGGATTATACATAAGTGCATCAAAGACTTCAAGAATATGAATGAGCTCAAGTATATCATAATGTATGCATTATGGCCGCAATCTCTTTTTTGTACTTCTTCACACATTCATATTTAACTTGACTATCCTCATTAAAAGTAGGGTCGTTCCTGTAAAATTGGAAGTCCGACTTTTTTGGTAAAAATAGGCCCCTATAAAATACAATATTTTTAAAAGAAAAAAACTATAATGTTTTATTTTATTTTTTCAAAGAATAGTTATAATATTTGTTGTTAGAACTTTGCGATTTTATACAACAAGTATATGCCAAAAATTACAAGTGCTCTAAAAAAATAAGAAAAAAAATTTAATATTGTATTTTATTTGTAAATATGTAATTAGAAGGAGAAGAAAAAGTATTGATGACATCAAATCCATTAAAATTAGTCTCAAAAGAGAACCTATCATGCTAGAAAAAATACAATTAAAAAAAATGAAAACAGCCATCCATGGGAGTTGAATTGCAGCCACCAAGTATAACAAAAACAAGTTTTACCACTGGACCACACGTTCTGTATTGCCAATTTAACAATGAATTTTGCTCTTCCCCCTACACAAAACACTCGCGCCCTGCAGCCATGCCTAAAATACTCATGCGTTAGTTAACTAACGCAAGTGTAAAACTATGTGTTAGTTAACTAACGCTGCGATACTGAACATGCGCATGTGTAAAACACTGCATGCTTTAACCCACACACAGTGCCAACACATGCGTGAGTTAACTCACGTCCAATCTTTGCAGAAAACTAGAAGAGGCAGAAACCTCTCTTTTCCCTAAATTTTCAATCCTTCTTTCATACATTCATTTACATACATTTTTCATCATTCATTCATTCATCATTCAATCCTTCTTTCATACATTCATTCATTCAGTCATTGTGCAGGGGGGAAGAACAGAAATCTTTAACAATGTTGCTTCTATATATTAATATTTTTAGTGCATTATATATTAAAAAAAAATATTTGAGCCCCAAAATTGGGGAGGTCCAACTCTATAGAGCTGTTTGCACCTCCCCAGGGACTGCCCTGGTTAAAAAAGATATATTTGTGTGTGGGTGTGTTTTTATTATGTTATATTATATATATGTGAAATCATGACCCCGCCAATTGGTGCTATGAAGGTTATATGTATGAGCAAGCTTTCATATTGTACGCCTGCTCAGAGTTAAGGTTTCATAGTGTACCTTTCTCTATTCAACAGATTTTTAACCAATTAGTTTTAAATAATTTGTAAAGATGATTCTCAGAAACATTTCAAGCATTTTTTGTATTTACGACATTTTTCTGCAAATATATCTTAAGAATTTGTTTTACTTTAAGATTGATTTCATTGTTTAAGTTATATTACAAAATTTGTATGAGTTGTTATATATAGACCAAGTAAATTTTTTGGGTTCATCCCTGATGTTGAGTCCGGTTGAGTGTCGAAAACAACAACAAACTAATATTCCAAATTTGTTTTGTACAACAAAATTATTTCAAATTTGAAGGGAGAAGGATACCACATCTTCAAACACTTATTCAATATACATGTATCTTCTTTTTAGTGTAAATTGGATAACATCCACATACAAGACTAATTTTTTGAATTTGTGGGACTCAAATGGTCGGCAAAAGTAAACGGCCCTAAGCTAGTTAGCACATATAGACCAAGTTCCTTACCACATAATATCTCCAAGACTAGATATTTTATATTCCTTCATTTTTTTTTGTTCTTTGCGTCCTTTTCGCGTGCTTCATGACCTAATATATGCATGCTTTTATCTTTTTAATCTGCGAACAGCATGAGTCTCACGTTGATGTAATTTACAAAATTTTAATGGAAATCAGTCATTGAATGATATTTAATATTTTAATCTCGATAGTATAGTAGTTGAATAAAAAACTTTGTTTTGCACCATGTCACCCTGGCTATTATTGGTTGACAATAACACAAGCTTACAAAAGTAACGTCAAACAATGCCCTTGACCAAAAACGGTTCCAAGGGCTATAATAATATTGGTGAGTTTCATGGCAAATAATCTATCTCTAACTAATTCTTACAGAACCTTCCTAGCTATAAGAACATTTTTAAATAGTAAAATGAAATAAAAGGATTTGTTTATGTTACCACACTCACCTTCTCTATAAATTGGAGTTTTAATTCTTCATCATCGAAAGAGAGTTTTTCATAGTAAAAAAATAAAAAACATTAAATAAGACAAGAACACTAGAGATGGCTATCAATAATGGAGAGGAACAACAAAACCAACTCATCGGAGACGCAGATCTTGCTCACAAGACTCTCCTTCAGAGTGATGCACTTTATCAAGTATCCACAATTATCTATTCATCTATTTTAGTTTATTCTGTTTTTTATATCGAAATTTCGTATACATCTGTTTAATTTTCACTATTATTTTTTCATTTATCTTGTTTTGGATCTTTACTTGTTGAAATATAAACTATACATTCTTCGGTCACTGTTATAAGTAAAAATCAACATTTTAGATTCATTCGTTAAATGATGTATGTGATTTATAATAAAGATCATTAATTGATTGAACCTAAAATAATATAGATTTTTGTTTATAATACAAACAAAAAAAAACTTGGGTTGTGCAGTATATACTTGAAACAAGTGTGTTTCCAAGAGAACACCCATGCTTGAAGGAGCTCCGTGAGATGACAGAAAAACACCCTCGGTAAGATCGTACGTTGTTTCTATGTTTCTCTCTCTTTATAATGAAAAAACAAACTTGCAAAATATTCCCAACAAATATTTCTGGAACAAACTGTGTCAACCCAAAATAAAAATTAGAATTGTCTAGATTATATATATGCTATTTTGAGGAATGCTTGTTTTCACTTTTTTAAAGTGGGTGGAGTGGATGTATTAATTAATTTTATTACAAAGTAGAGTAATGTGTAGTGATAATCGTTCATAATATTATTTTTTTTGGAAGGAAATTGCTCATAATACTTAAGTTAAGACTACGATAAAACATAAACTTGTACTACATTTAATATTATGTAATAATTTATGAAATTATTAACATCTATTATAATTTTATAGTATATTTCTTTTTATTTTGAAATAATTGTAGCATATTTCTTAAAATATGAATCTTATAATATATATTTGATATTATACCAACATAGTACGACACTTAGGTTTTTTTAATAAGCCCAAGTAGTATATACTTGAGTTCTTTGCTAATTTGATAGGTGTGATCTCTAATCCATGCTTATGAAAAAATATATATCGAGAAAAGTCAATTATTTAAATGAACTTTAGGTATCTGAAAGGTTTAGTTTTGGTATATAAAAATTGTATCAATATGCATATTGAAACAGGAACCATATGGCTATACCCGGTGATGAAGGACAACTTATAAGCATGTTGGTTAAGCTTATCAATGCAAAGAACACGTTGGAAATTGGTGTCTACACTGGTTACTCTCTGCTCTCCACTGCCCTTGCTCTTCCCTCTGATGGAAAGGTAAGGCTCCGCCTTATTACTCCTCTATCCTTATTTATAAGATTATACACTTTTTACGGATATTAATATAAATTATACACCTTTTTACGTATATTAAGAAAGACTATTAGTATAATTAATTATTATGTCCAATTTATGTAAAACTATTATTTTACTTAATTGCAGTTTTGGTCCCTTATTTAAATAAAACCGCAACTTGGTCCCTCTATTTTTAATCGCGTAATTTTGGTCCCTCATTTCAAATTCGTTGAATAATTCTTGAGTTTGTACACTCTCAATACCTTTTATCATTTCAAGTAATCTTCTTTTGACTTTGTATGTTGATCACGACTCATTTTAGTTAACATCATACTTTGTAAGACTCTCAATAATTAGACCATTCGTTTTCAAGTTAGGTCATCTAATATATTGCCACATCGACAAATTAGATGGTCAAAATCATATGAGTTGATGCCAAAAATTATGAAATGCAGATCAAAATTGAGCAATTCGAAATATGAGAACCATAATTGTGGTTTTGTAAAAAGATGTGGACTAAAAAGGTGCAGTAAGCATTATTACTAATTTATCATTTGCATGCATTCAATAATGATTTTTATATTACTATACAAATTAGTACACCTTCATTTCTAACAAGACCTTTTTTTTTTTGACAAATTATTATAAGACCTTTTAAAAGTAGTTCTTTCTTCTTAAATATAATATCTTCTATAAATTTCTAAATACATTTATTACTCTAATTTCCAGTTATATCTCTTATTAATACTAAAAATATCTCTTGAAATATAGAAAGTCAACATTGAATGCATTTATTTACTAAGAGCATCTCCCATGATAGATGTTTTGTCTAATAACATGTTTGTAGAGCTTATTAGCTACTCTCGTTGGAGAAGAAATAAGAAGTATTGCTTTTTCGATGCAAGGCTTGTACAATCATCGTCTCTCTCTTGCATAAAGGTGTTTCCATTGCATTCTTTATTCTACTTCTTTTATAATATTTCAAATAGACAAATTAATGCATGAATACAATGGTACAAATGAAGTGATTTTTTTAAGAGTTGTTGGGTTGGACGGAATGAATGTTTATTAAACATTAAAATTAAAAATGAAGTGAATATTTGATGTGCTTACGAAGAGACCATAAACTACCTCTTAATAAGAGCATCGTTAGAGATGCTCTAAGTTTTTTTTTTTGTTTCCGAAATATACCAAGAGTTATTAAACAATAGTTCTACACAAATTATACAAACCGGTTACATTAGCAACTTTTTAGTATTGTGTAAAACGTGTTTTAGAGTCTTACAGGGACGGAGTAATAAAAATATATTAAAAAAAGAGCAATAAATGTATTTATCTATGAAGGGTTTTATATGTAAGGACAGCCATCCTTAAAAAAAAAATGAAAGGACAACCAAATATTCCAAAATGTATTTACCATATATAATTTAAGTTTTATTTTGCAATGCATTGTGTGTTAGTGTCACTGTAATTGTGATTTTATTTCTTTATTTATCTAGGAATGGAGAGAGAAACTTTTTAAATTGATAATTTTTATATTGATAATGTATATCAATAGAACTCTTTATAATATAACAAAAATAATAGTTGTGTTTCTGGAACATATTCTTATAGCAACTTGATGATTCATAAGAATATTAAAATGATTTTGTTGAAATAATGTGTAACTTATGATTGATTAATCTTATTAGGTATTGGCTTTGGACATGAGCCGTGAATACTATGAGTTGGGACTGCCCATGATTAAAAAAGCTGGAGTGGCTCACAAGATTGACTTTAGACAAGGAGAAGCTCTCCCTCTTCTTGATGAACTCCTTCAAGATGTAAGTTTGCCTCATTTCTGACCAACTTTATTTCATTATTAATTATTACTATTCTTTTACAAAGTTCAATTTGATTTCATCCATGCATGTTTTGCAAACTTAGAATATAAAAATGTATTATGATTAATTAATTGAAAATTGGTGTCCATTAATTTTGCAGGAAAATAACAAAGGGATGTTTGACTTTGTTTTTGTGGATGCTGATAAGAATAACTACTTAAACTATCACGTGAGGATGATTGATCTTGTTAAGGTTGGGGGACTAATCGGATACGATAACACCTTATGGAGTGGATCAGTGGCAGTTCCACCTGATGCACCTATGATGGATTTCATTAGAAATTTACGTGGTTATGTGATTGAGTTCAACAAACATCTAGCTCAAGATTCAAGAATTGAGATTTGTCAACTCTCTATAGCTGATGGAATTACCCTATGTCGCCGCATCAACTAATCTCTCATTCGTGATGAATTGTGTGCTTGTAAAATTTGGATTTTTATTTCCAGTTTTTCAGTTTTTAATTAACAAGCTCATGGAGTATGTTATATAATTATAGTATAATATTTTACCTTTGAAAAACATAAACATAAAATAATTTGCATGAGTTTTTCGATTGTATTGATTATTATTATTATTAGAGTTTTTTGTTCTTTAAAAGAGATTATTAGAGAGTTCTCACGATGCAGTTTGGATCCTTACGTAGTAAAAAGTTACCGGATCCAAAAATTTAAATACTTGTGGTTCAGTGCGGATGTATTTAGCAGACATTTTTGTCCTTTATATAACCCTTAACCATTGTATCAAGCATATCACATTCGAGAGCTAATGCATCCCCTTGACGCGATTGTCTCTCGCTTTTACCTTCTTTTCACATCTCTCCAGCAAGTCCTCTTCTTGTGAGGATGTGTGATATGACCCGACAAAACCATCTCTTTAATGGGATCCCTAGGTTGGTTCATGGTTTTTAGTCTAATGACCTCCTCTATCAAGTGTTTCATTGACGTTGATACCATTTGTGATGGTTGTATCTCCATTGAATGCAATTGTCACCATACAATTATGAGTGCATGAAGAGAGAAGAAAACCTATTTTTAGAATATATATATATATATATATTCTAAAAATAGCTCTGCCACAATGTAAAAATTGTTTTTACTTTTTCTTTCCTTTGCTTATACCATTTTCCACTATTCTGTACATGCACAGACGGACTTTGACATTGCGACAGAGACGTTGGATACATATAAAATGAGGATAAATAGCCACAACAATTTTGAAAGAGTCGTCTGTGGAGAGCATCTAGTGCGCAAGATCCTCACAAATTTTGCGGAGGAGGACTTTGTTTTCTTTTTTAGTGAATAAGTTAGTCGTCTTTTATTTCAAGAAAAGAAAAGAAGAAGTTAAACATCTTGTTGGCAAACGAACTTGGATTGTCTGCTAATCAGCACAATTTCACATAGTTTTAAATCACAGTCGTTGATTGCATATTGGACCGTTTAGATTACGTACTACAAAAAACAAATATAAATCCCCTAAAAAAACAAATATAAACGATCTCAAATGTCGATTGCAAATCAAACTAATAAGAGGGGTAACTGCATACGCAATAACGTCAAATCCAATTTTGGCCACTGCTAAAATGCAGTTGCCATACGAATGAAATCAAATACCACACGATATATTAGTGATTTGAACCAATCAAATGGCTGATTGTTACAATTTGCAAAATTGTAAATAAATTATGTGTAGACATACCATGCTCGATTTTCCGGGCAAAAGTGATAGTATGAAAGTAGTCATTTTGTTTACAAGTATAGCATAAAATCTCTTTTAAACTTAAAGTTAATATTAAGAGCTTTAAAAATAAAGTTAAAGTTGTTTGGTAAATATTGCATTTTATTTCAAAATATTTTTTACATTAAAGTGTTTGATAATATTTTCAAATAAAAACAATTTATTTTTAGAAAGCTCTTAGTTTATTGTAAATTATAATCAATAAATACTTTTAAAATGAAAAATAAAATTATAAATATTACATTTTAAGACGTGAATAAGGTTTATTAAAATTTATCAAAGTGATCTCGTGAGAAAAATATTATTTAAATACTATTATATATTATTTGAAAATATTAGTTGACAATAAATAAGTAACAGTTTACCAAATTGTGAATAGGTTGAATATGGTTATAAAAAGATAGCCATTTTTAACAAAAACAAATTATAGCAATCAACCAAAAAATATTGTAAAATAAACGAGGAGAATGCTAACCATTGCCCTTGGGGCATTGGATAAGGGGATAAAAATAGAAATATAGTATTGGAAAATGGTGAAAAGTGATAAATTTAACTTTTTAAAAGGGCAATGGCAGGACAATGGTTAGCAAAACTCAATAAATAAATAAATAAATAATAAATAGCAATAGAAGAGCACATGATAAAATAAATAAATAAATAAATAATAATAAATAGCAATAGAAGAGCACATGATGTTAGAAAGAAAAATAAAAATAAAATATAAAATGTGTTATAAATATTAATAGTGGATGTCCAAATAGCAAACGGGTTAATGGGCCATACCACTAGGTTATTGGGCTTAGTTTATATGCTACTATATTTCCCTATAAATAGAGCTCATTGTAACATTCAGAGATAGATCAATGAATAAGAATACTTCTCCATATTCTCTCTTCTTCTCCTTCTCTCTATTACTATCTTTATTTACTTATTTTCATAACACGTTATCAGCACGCTCTAATCACTGAAAAGGTATTGATATAATATATTTCACTAATTCATAGTTTTTTTCCCCTTGGTTATCATGTAATTGTGTATATACGTGAATAGGATCATTAGAAATTGTTTTTTTTGTTGTTGTGCCTATTTAATTGTTGTGATGATTATATTCTTGTATCGATGATTATAGGTTACCATTATAATTCCATCAAATGGAATTAGTACCTTATAGATACACACAATTTTTGTTATGCAAATTATAGTGTTTATTTATTTTAATTCAACATTCATGCATCCTTGAAGGATCGCACAAAACAAAACTTTCTTAATGAATTCTTGAAGAATTCAACACTAATACTAATGCATCCCTGAAGGATTGCACTTATAAATTTTTCTTAAAGATTTCTTGAAGAATTCAACAGTGGTACTAATGCATCCCTGAAGGATTGCACATATAAAATTTCTTAATAAATTCCCGAAGAATTCAGTTCTAGTGCATCCTTGAAGGATCTGTTAAAAATAATCTTTATGAATTCCTGATGAGTTCAACATTAATGCATCCCTAAAGGACTGCACAAATGGTTTATCACACTTAGTATGTAGTTCATGTAGAACCCAAATTTTTAATCCCTGAAGGATTGCAAAAGCACTACCATTTTCATTATTATTATCGTACGATTGTCCTTGATATTAT
>Ga0315914_1002472_pt1 | contig 28244 bp, 12 predicted proteins | sample MpolenodulesMG_FD_203920 | JGI IMG/M metagenome (GOLD analysis project Ga0315914, IMG submission 203920) | Medicago polymorpha root nodule microbial communities from Los Angeles, California, United States - elongated nodules | ecosystem: Host-associated > Plants > Roots > Nodule | place: USA...
TGTGTTTAGGAGTTTGTTACTCCAGCGTTGTCTTTGAGGAGTTATTTGCTCCAGCTGACCTTTAGGAGTTTGCTGCTCCAGTGTTGATTTTAGGAGCTATGCTCCAGCGTTGATTTTAGGAGTTTATTACTACAGCGTTGCTTGAAGAGCTTTTTCCTTTAATACGTTGATTGGTACCACATGCATATTGCATAGTCAAGTTGTTGTTGTGTCGTTGCATTCTCGTTGTTGAATAGTTGTTGTTGTTTAAATGCTAAATGGAAATAAATGAAGCAGATGTGAAACATTATTGATGATAAGTATATGTGAACTATTATTGTTGTTAATTATTGTTGTTTAGGTTGTTAAGTTCCGTTGATGAATTATATGCTTATTATTATTGAATGTGAAATCTCACCCCTTCTGTTTGAATGTTGCCCCTATGTTGGTAACGTGTAGATAACCAGACTTAGCTGTTGATGTGAGTTGACTCTCTCGTGTGTCGTCTTAGGGTCGCTCTGATACGTAACGGGATGAGGATTCTTACTTTGCTTTCCATTGTTACATATTGTTTTATGAACTATGTTGTTGAACCTTTTTGGATTAAGATCTTCCTTTAAGTTATTTATGTTGAGGCCGTAGTGCCAAAGATTGTTGAACAAAGTTGTTGATTTTGAAATAATTTTCCGCTGGGATATAAATGAATTTTGACAGGGTTGTTTTTGATAAATAGTAACCTTGTTCTATTTATTGAATTTAAATGTAGTGTGATATCCTGTTTTACGTTGAATACTCTGATTATTTGTATTATTTACATTATTGAGAAAACGGGGTGTTACAACAAGTCTTCAATTAGAATTTTTTTTACAGGGATATTGTTTGCCATTATAAAATTAAATTTAGCAATTTTTTTTTTTTGAAAGCCAAGAGTCCAACGGCATAAAAAGGGAATAGAAAATGGTCCAACATAGTTGGAGTGTCTTGCATATTCCAGTCTATGTCAGGTGCTCATATATATTATTAAAAAAAAGAAAAAAAATAAATAAGAAAAAACTGGGGGGACATAAACCTAACTCAGTCAATCCACACAAAGTGTATGCCAACCCAATCGGGTGATACAAAAAAATCAAAACAACACCGGTGGATGCCTAATATATGGTGTATGGACCAACCGTCAACACGAAATTAAACCAAGAACCAACAGCTCCTTGCGATAGCAACAAGCAAAGTGTCTCTTTCGAGACAAACAGTCCAACATCAGAGACTGATGCGGATTTTGAAACATCCCCAAGTTATATAGTGTCAAACTTCGTGAAGGTGGAAGATTCGACTTCTAACACGGATACAGATCCCCACGCCTACAAACCAATTATGCTGCGACAGAAAGCTTCACGGCCATTTCTAGCCAAATCCAACAGAAAGCAACTCAAATCCAATTGAAAGCCAGATCAAGGGATGGTCAATCAACGTGTCTGAGTACCACGAGCACCGCCAACACGGTTACACCCGCACCCACCAATCGCAGCAACAACGGACAACAAGACCTGACCATTTCTAGCCTTGAAGACTTGTTACAAAGCACATCCAAAACGTATCAGGTAAATGAAACTGTCTGCTAACACAGAAGCAACTCCATACCGAACAACTTGTTGTGATGACACAGTCCAAATTTGATGGATTCTCAACCCAACAACCTTGAATTTTGACATAACTAAATAACAAAATCGGTATAACACCTACCAGTAACCACTGCAGGAGGAGGCGGCTCCGGCATCTTTCTCAAAAATCGAACAAACATAACAGAACCACCGCCACCTCCAAAAGTAAGGCGGCGACGGCTTTTCAAACTAAACCAACTCGTCAAACCAGCCTCCAGATCTGCAAGAGGAGCGTTAGCCATGGAGTTTTAAGAATCACGAAGCATACTGTGGCGGTTGCACACGCCGACGGTTGCTCTAACAGCCCCAAAAGGGGGAAGGAGGTGGTGACGCGACTGTGATACCGTCGTTCGCACCACCGGCGCGGATATCTACATGGTGGCGGTTGTGTTTGGAAGTGGGAGGAGAGAAGAAAAGCTCCAACGAAGGAGTTAGAACAAGGAAACGGAAGGAGGAGAAGGAACTAAAAACGGACGATGAGAGTGAGAAGGGTAACGGACGGTCGGTGGTGAGAGAGAAGAGAGCTAGGGTCGGCGGGCAAAGTTGCTTTCTTTTTGAGGGAGGGTAAACTAACAAGAATTAGGACTTTATGGAGATTCCTTGTATAGCCAAATACCTAACCTTTACTAACCAAGATTTGAATTCTTAGCAAATTTGAACTGTGTTAAGGATAAAAATAACTAAGTTGTAACAATTACCAAGTTTTGTCCCTCAAAAAATATTTTGTCCCTAAAAAAAATAACAATTACCAAGCTTTGCCTTTTATTTTTCGAAAGAATTAGCAAGATTTACTTGTTTAATTAACAAATAAAAAAGAAAAATAAATGTGACTAGCGGATTCGAAACATAAGCATGCTAAAATGATCAGCGAATAAGCTAGCAGAAAGTTCAAAAGTTTAATTTACTGGCTTCTTCTTTTTCAGTTTTTTCTTCTTTAATATCAAGCCACTTCTTTTATTAAGAGCTTCTTATAGGATGTGTTTGGCCCAACTTCATCCTTAAAGTCGAAGAGAAGTTAAAATTAAGTCAGGTCAAACACTAGTAACATTTAAGATCAACTTTCCTTAAAAAAATAAATTAATATCAACTTTTTTTCAAGATATTTTAGATCAACTTGAAACATTAATTTAAAACTTAAAATAAACAAAAGAGACCAGCTATACAATTAAACCGAGAAATAAATAAACACTCTTTTAAGAGAGAAATAAATAAACACTTTATACAGTAAACATATGTTTTTTCTCTGTCAAAATTTTCAAACGTAAATTGTTACATTGTTAGAGTCTTTAATCTCTAAATTATAATATTATATGTCGTATATATCAAAAAATATATATTATATGTCGTAAGTTTTTATAATACGCTCATGATTCACATCACATGTTATCAACAATGAGCACGTGAACATACGACTTTCCACATTTTATGTAAGACCTTACCTCGAAAAAATATTCAAGTCCATGAAAGAAGGGTCGAGAGTAGGAAAAATAAAAATAGTTCTTTCTATGCAAGCTCTCTTTGTTTTTTTTTTTCCTCCACATTTCGTAAAAAAAAGTTGTTAGTATAATTAATGTGTCTATTTTATGTGTTAATATTACTAAATTGTCATTTATTTGTATGTGTATTAAATTTAAATTTTCATATTTCGAGACAAGTTAGTAGTATATTAATTAGAGGTATGTTTAGAAAAAAATAATAATAAATGCATCTATTAATTTGAAAAGAGGTTTATATTTAAGAACAAATTTTTGATCAAATAAATGCTTACATATAAAAATGGATGGAGTAACAAGGTGGATAACTCACTTAATTTGAACTAAGAAATTAAATAAGTTGAAGTGAAAGACGGAGGTTCAAATTTTTGCAAGGAAAAAAAACTATAATAACAACCGATAAACTAACATTTATTGTAATAGTGTGCAGATTAGATGATTTATCGGTAAAAATTTCGGTCCACCATTCAAAAGACTAAGTATTTCATTCAACATTTTTATCCACTTCTTAATATTGTCATGTCTTTTAAGAGTCGACGTTCACAACGACTTTTACCCTATCGGCACGGACTATAGTAGCCCATTTCTTTTTTACGGCTTCATTCATCTATCAGTACATGTTGGATCACCTTGATCTAGCCTATATGTAGCTCTTCCTATAGTTCAACTCTCGATGAAAGCACAAATTGTTAGGACCTAAACCCATGATGACATTCCAACTCAAAAGAATAATTTATTTGGTGGAAGAGACTTAAAACTTAAATATCACACTAAACACTTTTATTTACTTGATGTAAGACTCCTAACAACTATGCACCAATATTTTACAAAGGTCCAAATTATAGCGACTATGAATCATACAGAAAGCACACTAAAAATACATCTAAATTTTGTCATATTTTTATCGGTATACACAAGATATTTTTGCTGTTAATACACGTGAGAACTGAATTTAAGGTTTTTCTTTCATGTGCAAATTTGCACATATTAAGGAGTTTAAAATAGTAATTTTGCATCGAAACTTGTACGTTTTGTATTAAATATGCAACTTTTTAATAAATAATTGTTATTTTTCAATAAAAACTTGTTGTTTTTGGTTGTTTTAACATGTGCAATATTACACATGTCAAACAAACCTTCAATTTATTCTACTTTGTTAATTTTTTCAAGATAGTACAAGTCGTAACAATTCAATGTTGCTAACTAAAAAAATAACAATGTTGCTAAACAATGCAACTTCCACACACGAGCCAAACTGCGCCCGAAAAAACAGAAGAACTAGTAAATGCTTGTAAGAAAAATTCTTGGTAGTGCTTATCATCACCGGCAATCAAACTTCATACATGGATCCATAATCTTCTCCTCCTTCCTTATACCTACAAATCAGGTAAAAAATTCAACGGTGCAGTGAGTACCAAAAAACTTGAACAATATACAATCTGTAATCTGTAATGAAATTCAAAACAAAAAACTTCGAGGTCCAGTGATACACAAGTCAAGTAGTTTCCCTCCTAAAAACCTCAACAGCAAATTTGGACAATAAAACGACTTCGGTTGAATACAACGGTTAATAATCAAATCAAAGTATGAAACATCATTATGCGGACAATTGAAATTAGAAAAAAGTTGTGGTTAAGAGAGAAGTACATAGATAAAATGAGGTGTTGAAAAAGAATTCGGCTCAAAAGTGAAGTTGTCAATACCAAATCAAAAAGGAGAACTAAGTGACTACTATTTAATTTCAATCGTACCTTTTATGCGACAAGAGCAAGCCGATTAGTTTTTCCGACATTTTTAGTTTTGATATGAGCAATATGTGGCCAATCCCGACCGATATCTTCCTGACACCTTGGCAATAACAAGGTGCAGTCCAAAATGCTCAAGGTATGCAGAGACTCCATGTTTTCCAATGCTTTTGGAACCGAACGCAACTTATTACATTCAGAAATAGCCAATTTCTCAAGTAATTTGAGGTTGGCTATGGTTTTGGGCAGATAAGTGATGAGAGGACAATTATGAATCTCAAGATCTTGAAGAGATGTTACTTCATAAACACCCAATGGAAGAGTCTCAAGTTTTGGATTATCCCTTATGTTAAGAGAACGCAAGTTTTTCAGACCCTTCCATCCAGTACTTGAAAGTTCAAGATCGAGTTCCTGACAGTTTTCAATGTAAAGACTCTGGAGTGAGGTGAGATGCTCGAAACCTTCAGTGAGAAACTTTAAATGCTTCCACTCTTTAATAGTAAGTTTCTCAAGAGAATTGAAGTGCTCGATCCACTTCTTTGGTGGTGATTGACTATCCTTGATGTTGGCAATTTTCATGGACTTGAGTTTGGAAAAAGGATTACACTTTCCCTTTCTATGAGCTATTGTATCCATTAGTGGTTTCACGCTTGAACCCACAAGGACTAGCTCTTCATCAAGACCAGGAAAAAGGGGCATGCAACTTAGTTCAGGGCAGTCACTTATATTCAGTTTTGAAAGGCAAGCAAAAAACGGTTTATTTGTTTCCGTTTTACCCTCTTTCCACCAACTCTTGAGGTTAGGACAATCTGAGATTGTGAGTTCCTCCAAGGATGGAAAGTAAACTGCAGCAGCTTGTAATTTGTCGTTGTTGCCATCTTTTTTATCAGCAATGTATTCCAGTTTGTCCAAACTTAGAAGTTTGAGAAATCTGAGGTTTGGAAGTTCATCAAGGTGTGGGAGAAATATGCAACTTGTACAGTCATTCAAGCTTAACTTAACAAGCCATTGCATGTAAGGAAACCAAGGTGAAAGTGTTTCACCTTTGTACCCAACAATAAAAATTGCTCTCAGTGTAGAAGGAGGCTCAAGACAATCAAGTGTATCCTTGTCTGCACTTTCAGCCGCCTTCTCGTCATAGTCATCGTCGTGGTTCCATCGTAACGTAAGATCCTGAAGGTGATTTTTATCTGTGAGATAATTTTCACCATCCTTTAAAAGGTTCAAACTGCATCTTTCAAGATGTGAAATTTCCAAGTGGCCTCTTAAGTTGTTGAGCCTTGAAAGTCCACTAAGTCCATCCGAGTCGTACCCCTTACTAACCACAAAGAGAGAAAGTGTTTGTAGGGAATTTTCCAGCTTGTGTAGTTTGCGAGGCATGCAAATGAGAGCCAAGCATCCATCTATCTCAAGATGCTTCAGCTTGTGTAGTTCCTCAATATTCTTGGGTAATTCCTTGAGGTAATAACATTTAGACAATTTCAACGTTTGCAAATTGATGAGCTTGGTAATGGATCTAGGTAGCTTCTTTATAGTATTATGGGACAGGTCGAGATACCTCAAATTATTCATATCCCCAATAGAGTTTGGTAATACCTGGATTCCCAAGTTGTGGAGATCCAACATTCGAAGAGTGGTCTTGAAAGTTTTGAATATTTGATCACAAGGGGAAAGGTTTGTTTTCCCCTTCAGAGGCAACGTTTGTGTCTTCCAAAAGAGAATGGCCCTCAGTTTCTTTGCCTTTACAAACAAAGAAGGTGGAATTCCACGCAAAACATCCAAGCTAAAATCAAACGAGGCTCGCAAGACTCCTTCGTGAACTTTTTCCCCTTCTGGATCCACTGTAACATCCTCCTTTTGATCTGATACGAATCGTGCTAGGTCGTGCATTAAGGGTTGCATTCTGCATCTTCTTACAGCGCCATACTCGTCTTCTTCGATGTCTTTGAAAATAGGCTTCCCAACAAAGTCGTTGAAATACTGGCGTAAATTTTCTTTTGTTGGTGAGTTTTCTAATTCCAAGAGAAGTCCTTCTGCTGTCCAGAGATGAATTAATCTCTCAACGTCAATCAAATGATCTCGAGGAAACAATGAACAAAATGAAAAACACTTCTTCTGAAGCCCTGGAAGTTTGTCGTAGTATCTAACCTTAAGCTCTCGCAGAAACTCCTCCTTAGTCAGATCTTTGACATCACGATGGTTCAGAAACATTGCTGTGAATATTATCAAGAAAGGAACTCCGTTCCAATGCATCATAATTTTCTGTTCTATTTCCTCCTTCACATCATCGAGTTTTGAACTATTTTGTCCACAAATTTTCAAAAACAATGACCAAGATTCCTCTTTATTAAGCCCCAGAAAGACATGTGGCTTAAACGTGGTGAAAATAGTATCTGGTGTTGCTTCAGTTTCACACATGGAAGAAGAAGAAGGCGAAGAAGAAGACGAGTGTGGTGGTGTTTCTTCGTAATTTAACTTAATGGTACGTAGTCCAACAGTCATATTGTTGGCCACAAGTTTACTGCGTGTGGTTATGAGTATTGCACTTGCACCATTATATGTCATTAATATCTTGTCCAAATCAGAGAGCACCTTGTCACCAAGTATCTCAGTTTTCAAATTGTCCAGCACAACAAGGTTGCCTTTTCCGTTTGTAGCAGTACGTGACGTGTCATCGGCATGTTTTTTTATGGATCCCACATTATCAATCCAAATTTGTGAGCCGAAGTTAGCTTTGATTTGCACGTCCTTGAAAATGAGACGGGCAAGTTTTGACTTCCCGATTGCTGCGAATCCAACAATGGTAACAACAGAAACTTTTCCAATTGGTTCAGGATCTTTGTTGAACAAGATAAGTTGATCTATGATTTCCTTTTTTCTCCCAAGTATAGCTGGGTCTAACTTTGTCTCCTCGTCCGTCTTCTTCCATGCTTCTTGAGGCAGCCTAGTCGTGGCCGTGGTTCTGGTTGTGGCCGGGGACAATTCATCTGAAACTTTTTGGAGACCCTCTAGGACAGTTTTAATTTTTGAGTTGACGGCTTTAAGACGAAGCTTATGACGATTGGATTGTAAGAAATAGAGTGATCTTTTCTGAGGCTTAACATAATCGGTGGAGAGATCCTCCACCAAATCATTCATATCATTTACAGTAGTCTTAAGGTTCCGCAGCCAGACTTGCGGAACCTCTTGACCTTGGCCGTGGTTCTTGACCGCAGGATGAATTTTTTTGAGAAGAATATTAAGCTGTTCAATGTCACTTTTCGACAGCCCAATACGTGAGGTGGTTTTTTCAAGGGAATGTATCTTTACAAGGAAATCATCAATGGTTTGGCACAGACCAACTACATCCATTGGATTTGGCTGTTGCATGATGGGTGGGACTTGAAATGGAGTTGAAGGATGAATAACTAAAAGCAGCAGGAAAAATTAGACTGTTTGAATCAATGAAATTCAACGATGTACTCAATTTCAGATGGAGTCACATGCATAACATCAAATTCAACGAGGTTTATTATATAAAAAAGAAAAGAAAACAACAAGGTAATTAATTAGTAATAAGCTAATTGTTTAGTAGTGTGGCTCATTGCCACTTGCCTGCTCTCATGTTTTCTATTCAATTTAGAAAGACCTCATTGTATGAATGGTTAAAATACAGAGTCAATGGTCGTTTACAATTATATAATTTAAACCAACATCACAATAGAGTCACATGACTCACGCTTAGTATCCAAACAAATGGAAAATAGTTGACTGAAACCCAAAATTCAATTGATATGGTGAGAGATAAAGAAATAAAGAAAATGATGTGATATGTTAATGATATCATGATAGATACCCACTCGGAGTTATTGAAGCCCAAACTCTCTACAAGTTGAATTCAAGATAAGGGTGTGCAGAGCCCTACAAGTTGTGTTAGTTGTGATTCTACTCATGAAGCGTGGATGTGGATGAAGCGCTAGGTTTGTTTCATGTGTTTCAATGGATCAGTGATATGCAATTTGATTATGTCGACTTCGTGCTTGATTCAAAAACAACTACGGATGCTTTCCATATGAATCGGGTTGATGTTGCCGTGTTTGGTCATGTCATAACAACTTGCAGGAATTTTTTGCCACTTAGCTTACATACTCTAAGGTTGAGTTTAATACAGACAAGCAAATGAGGTTGTATATGCTTTTGCAGTGGTAGGCATATTATCAACTAGTTTCACTACTTATTTTAATGTACCTCATTGTATTAACACTCTTATTATTAATGAAATGTCATAAGCATCTTTTACTAGAAAAAATATATATAAAAAATCAGTTGTACTGTTTTAATTAAATTTTCTCAAAGTAATAAAAAAATTATATGTACTTTTCAAATTATCTTTTTGTATAGCATGACATGATGACAAACTTCAATGTGCTTCTTGTTAATGCAAGTTGTAGACTTCAACGAGCCATATTTTAGCGTTGATTGATCAACGTCGACACACGATCGGTTGAGACTAACTCAATAAAGTAACTGTCACAATTCCTTCAACAACAAAAAAAACGTAACTATCACAATCGTGACGGTTATTTAGTTTTTTTTTTCTTTTTTATAAATAAGATTTCTCACAAATAACAAACGTTAGATACATAATTTGCAAAGCTTACTCTAACCTAATGCAATCTCAAGCTTTCCAAAATGTTAAGTATACCTTTCACCCTCTTTTAAATTATTGTAATCTCAAATCGAAGTACTTTATATTTTCGACGATTTTACATTTGAAAGAACTATGTTTAAATTCATTTACTTTCCTTGTATTTTATCTTTCTAGTCATTTTAAGTTTAGCACTTTATCTTTCACTAGCATACGGTAGAAGTCCCGTAAATACTCCTTTTGTTTTAAATTATAAGTAAAAAACGTCATTTTCTTTGTCACAAATTATAAGTAAAACAAGCTAATTTTTGTCCTAATTAACTATGTTGTTTCAAAAAATTATCTTTTTTATAGTGAAATTAAATGTAAATTGCATTCAATTTTCTCTCATTCTCATTTTCTCCGTAACCAATAATCAATAAAAAATGTTTACATCTTTCCATAAAACTTATTTCAAAATAAATGGCTCATTTCACTTTTTGTTTTGTCAAGCAGCCAAGTGGATGGGCTCACACATTTTAAATGTGAAAAAGTGGAGAGTTCAGGTTCGAACTCTGACCTCTCCATAATATTGTCTTTGTAGATATAATTGTGCTTACATGCTCCTTTCACTTTTTAATACAATATTAATTATTATTTTCAATTATACACCCTATTAATAATAATTTCGTCATTTCTAATTTAATATTGTGCACGGTACATTTATGATAATGATGAATACACCAATACTTGATAATTACATTTAAAACTATTTTTTTTTCTCTTTCACATATACATTTTTTAAAGTGATCAAATAAATCACTTATTATTGCATAGGAAAGTAATTTTATTATTAAGTGTGAAATGACTTTTTTTAATATAAGTGTGAAATGGTTTTTTAATAATTTATTATGGAGGGAGTACCTATATGTCTGCTCTCTTTTCTTAAGAGATACTCTTTCGCGGTTATGGTGGTGTTTGCACGTTAGATTATTTTTTAAAGGGATTAGGGATTTACCCCAGATTTTTTATCATTTAATAAATATATAGACTAAATTTAATATTATACAGTTAATTATGCCGAGATCTACCTAACAAAAATGATTGATATATATAATATTATACAGTTAATTATGACGAGATCCACCTAACAAAAATGATTGATATATATCCTCCTAAAAAAATGATTGATATACATTAGAGATGCTACAAGGCAACATGCAATAATTTCTATTCAAAACTGTATCTATCTATCTAACAATCGTTTATTTATTTTTTGGAAGAGTATAACAATCGTTTATTAATCAGAGACAGATGCAAAAAACCGCACGTTAATGTAAGTTGCAGTTTTTCTGGGAAATGCTAACTGGTGCTCCGGGACACTGGTTAAGGATGTTAAAAAAGGAAATAATATAGTAGTTATTGTATTGAAAATTGTGTGATTAATATTAAAAAAAGTCAAAAATATTTCCTTTTATGACCCTTTTATTATAATAAAAAAATAAAACAATATTCATTCATTGAAATTGATAGAGCATGTATCATTTAATATTACTAAAAACCTAGAGAAAGAATCTATAAATAAAATCATAACATCCAAGTTAATAGCATACAACGGCAAAATGTTTATAAATAATCCGATAAAATTAAAATCACCGAAAAACCTATGTCTTCAGATATGCAAAGTTGACACTTAAATCATTGATCGAAAACAACACGAGAAATCAAACAGCGCTGTACAAGACGACGAACAACCCAACGCTACACTGAGATGATGAAGTCACGAAGAAAAAATCATAAATCTATTGTGAAAATTCCTTATTAAATTAAAATATAGAGAAAAAAAATATGAAGATGTATGATTTCGGGTAAAAGAAATTAAACCAAAACCACCCCTTCAAAGAAAGAAAGTTGAAGAGAAAACTAGAGGTGATTTATTGGAGATATAGAAGCTAAAGAGAGAAAAATAAAATTCAAACTAGCAACATGACAATATTTGTTGAGTGTACGCCTATATGAGTTTTTGAAAAATGTTTGGTGTACAACTATTTGAGTGTATACAACTTGAGTAAGAAAGAAATAAGAGAGAGTGATGTGATAAATTAGTAATGTGATAGAAAGTGAGAGGTAGAGATAAAATAATGTGTTGATATATGCCAAAATATTAAGATCACCCCCAATGGTGGGATATTTCCTCATAAGAATAGGGGAAATTACTCTTCCCACTTCTAAAATTGCTCAAAAACTACCCTAGTGACAATTAACTATCGTTGAACACTTTTTAAGTCGGTTTAACCGATCTTACAAGTGTCCAACTATAGTTAACTGCCGCTGGAAAAGTCGAATGATAGTTACTGCTGCTGGATAGTTTTTTAGTAATTTCATAAGTGAGAAGGGTAATTACCAAAAATAGATAGTGCCTATTAGGTACTACCATTAGGAGAGGAGAAAGAGTACTTATATAAAGATGATGTGCTTTACTAAGCTCTCTTTCTCCCTCTCTTATGGGGACCTGCACTTTTTAGGATTGAAATATTAAAATGTAATGTATTAATTTATTGATGGAACATATTTAGATCCTTTTTTTTAGAGATGTTGGGTTGAAGTAATTGAAGACTTATTAGACATTATTACGAAAAATTTATAAATGAATGGTGGTTAAATGTGTGACCCACTTAAATATCTAAAAGTAAATATCTCCATTATGAATGTTCTAAGTAAGATCAATCGCAAATGCATCCAACTAAAATGTGAAGGACACAATTGGCACACTTTCATGCACTTGCAACCATATGTGACTTTTAACTAGATTGGACTATCTTAAACATATTTTTGTGTGTGCCTATATATATATAAATAGTGAATGTGAAAAACACTCTCTTTTTAATACTCTATAACACTCATTCTTTTATTGAGTGTAATTAATGTAGGTCCCACAATTTAATGTGGGTTTCTTTTCTAATGTGTAGGATCCACAATGGTTTATTCCAATAAAGAGTGGGTGTTAGAGATAGTGTTCAAAAGAGAATGTTGCTAGCACAACTATAAGTTGGTGTGAATTCGAACTCAAATTTATTCAAGAATTTAAACGGGTGGAACAAATATCAATGACAACTAAAATCTAAATAGTCTCAAGTAACAACAAACTTAGTAACTAAGTGTAAAACAAATTCTACAAACATATTCAAAACACATCATTTGTGTATCCAGTTTGGCCCAATTTGACCTACGTCTAGGAGAGAGAGCAACTATTATATCCACTATGAAATGAATGATATAAAGAGGTTACAAAAAATTAGCTTCACAAGAAACAAACCTAGATATCTACTCATTTCCCATGTCTTGTTTATTTAATATAGGAAACTTATCTCTAGGTGAATATCATATTATCAAAATCATTTGAGCGCTTTAAAAAAATTCATATACTAATCAAAACCCTATGTCTAGATGAACAACCTAAACAATTGATATATCTAGACTTGGTTACAAAATCTAGTGTTAATATTGAGCTATAACCTAGAATGGATTCAAAATTGATCATAAGTTGAAAAACATTAAGAACATGATATAGCTAATAAATTAACCCGTAGATCACATGTTTCCAACTATACCATAAAGGTTTATCATTCATCCCTATTTTATGAGATTTTAGTTACACATTAAAAAACAACATGATTCAAATGGTAGGAGCAAAATACATCAACGTTGATACAGGACTTTCAACTTGTTTTGAAGCCTTCAAAACTACCTCTGTAGGGTTTCTGGGTCGTTCCTTATGTCTTAGAGCCATCAAAATTTGGATCCTCACTTATGGGTGAAGCTAGTCCTTTTATAAAGATTTGGATTCTCACGTGTGGGTCCATGCCCCTTGCGCATGACACACATTTATGTGTCATGAGTATGTGATTGGTTTTACAAGACCCTCGTGCATATTGACGTAAGTTTTGGGAGTTTGTTGACTACAACGCTCCTTGTACATGGCGATGTGAGATTTTCCTCTACGAGCTTTCGTCCTGTAACTTGGGATAGAAATTCACCAAGCAAAGTCAAGTCTATGATTCTTCAGTATGGCTAGTTGAAATAACTCTTAACCTCTATCAAGCATCATCTAATCAGATTGACCTGTTGAAAAATACCAAAAAGAGCCTGACTCCTATAGAGTTGTCGGTTTAGGGAAATAAAATGACCAAAAACACTCTTTTCCAAACAAGATCGGATTTTTTCCAAAACCATGATGAGTAGCTCACTATAAAATCTTCTAAAACATAACATAAAGTAGCAAAAGGACTCGGTAAAACACCTAAAAATATGACAATACAGACTTTCATCACAAGGTGCATGCCACAGCCCTGAAAAAGCCAGAAAACGCTTATGAGCAAGCCTTGCAACCTATCTACACATGCCTTGCCTATTCGAGAGTAACTAAAAAACCTTTTTATCCTCTAAACATGAGATTTTAAGGCACAATATTTGGTGGCTCGATTATATAAGGCACAATATGTTCTGAGATGTGATGTGTTAGAGAATGGAAGGAAATAATTCAAGATTTGTTTGGAAAAATATTCACGAGGCTATCCCAATGGTTAGACAAGGAATAATATCCAGGTTTTTCATGACATGGCCATCATCACATGTTATTCATAATTGAAACTTATCAGTGGCACAATTGTTGCATATTGGTCGTAAAGAGTTGAACATGGATACTTTGTGCGTATATTTTATAAAGGGTCATGCTAACTGGTGTCCCCGGGGCACTGGTTAAGCATACAAAAAAAGGAATTTATTACCATAAAAGGAAACTTTGTTGACTTATTTATGCATTAATTACACAGTTTTCAATGTAATAATTACTATATAATTTCCCTTTTTAGTATCCTTAACCAGTGCCCCGGGGGCACCGGTTAGCATTTCCCTTTTATAAATGCTAAATTTACATATTTTTACATATATTTTATCGACACTTATTGACTTGATTTACGATTAATCTTCTGTAAATTCTCCGAATTATTATAATTAGTAGTAAACTAGATTTTGAGAGTCATTATAGTTACTTTAACTTGATTACATACATTTTGTAAGGTTTCAAGTTCAAAGATGCACGGAATTATAAATAACTAAGAAACTAGAGCATGGCTAAATCGTTAAGCGAGCTGAAAGCAAGATCAAAGAAAGTAAAGTCAGAAGGTGAAAGTTTCAGGGAAGGCCGACTACTGAGCCAACAATAGCAAGGTCAAAGCAAAGAGAAACAAAAAGATCAACGAAAATTCAAGGAATGGTTCGCTAAGCCAGTCTCATTCCGCTTAGCAAAATATGATAGTTTAGTGATCTGATATGATGAGCTGGTATTTTCGTCCATTTGAAGAAACCTCAATTTGCTAAGCAAACATGAATTCACTTAGCGAAATTCTACTTTTCTGATATTTGTTAGAGAAAGAGAAACAAAGAGTTAGAGAAAGAAGGTTTCAAGGTGATTTTCACCATTGGTGCGCATTAGAGCTTGGTCATCAAGCAGTTGATGCTATTCTGTCCAACCTCTACTATTATGTAAATGGTTACCATGAGTATGGGTAACTAAACTCTCTTTATGTGTTTCGATTAGGTCGAGTTAGCCATGATACTGATGAAAACTTTCAACCTGTTTCATTATACATAATCTTTGTTTAAGTATATCAATGGTTTATCCTTATACTTAATGTTTTTCCGTCGTGCAATTCGAAATTGATTATACGATTTACAAAGTGCTAGACATAGACTTTTTATCTTAGGGATATGGAATAAATTCATCTATGTATGCTAGTTTATAGGTATAAGGCTATGTTTGCAATCACATACGTTGTTGAGTTTTAATGTCATCGTATCAATTAAATGAACGAGATATCGAAAGGTAATAAATACAATGGATCTCACATCGTTTATCAGACACAAACGTATGATGAGTAACAAGGGAAGGTATACTTGAAACACAAAATATATAATCGATTAAAAGGAATTATCAAAGGAATAGCTAACAACATATAATCTCATTAAATCTCTTTTAAATTGATATTTTCAATTGAGAAATGCTAGATTGATTATCCAAGCATCTTTTCAACAAAACTCTTTCTTAGAATACAATTTTTTTGAATGGTTAGACAAAACCTACATACAAACTAACCAATTGTTCGTGCTATTTTCCAATCATAATAGAACATGTATACTTCAATTTTCTACTAAAAAAATGTTGTCTCTCCCTCAACTCTCTCGTCTCTCTCCTCTCGCACTAATATTATCCCCACCCATTATGAGTCCATATACGTCACATATAAAGGAGGGGTTTGAATATCCAAACAAGCATCAAAGTGTGTTAAAAATCTCACATTGAATAAAATGTAACATAAAATTGTGTTTACAAATGGGAGACATCTCACATTCAACAATGTAACGTCATATTGCAAACTCTATTTAATTTGTCAAATGGAGAGGATCTTAACTACATACCATTTGGTTTTTTAATTACTTTTTTCTATGTTGGAATAACAAATGATCATCTCATTTTACAAGCCACTATTGTTGTATAAGTTCAACAAAAAATTTAAAAGGATGTGCGTCACATTTTGATGAGACACTGGGGTTTTGTTTGCGAGTTTGGAGGGGAGGAGAAGACTTTAAGGGGTGGAAAATATGAGAAAATTGAGAAATCTTTCAAAAAATTTAAAAGAGTATTTTTTTAGTGAATGATAAGTTAATGCATATGATTACTATATTTCTAATTTTAAAAATAATATAACAACATAGATTAAATTTGAAGAATTCATATAAATCCTACAAAACCCTCCTCCAATGCAATTTTTTAGTTCCCTCAAACGAGAAGGATTTAGTATTATGAAGAAAAGTTAACCCCCCAAAGCTCTTCCCTTCCATTTCCCTCTATTTCTTTCACTTGCTCATTCCTTTTTTCCCAAGTCTCCCTCTCCCTTCCCCTCAAAACTCGCAAACAAAGCCTAAAGAAACCATCATAATTAGGGTCACTGGCAACCTAGTGGTTCCACAGTATATATGAAAAGTTTGAGACCACTAAAATAATTCAAAATAATTTTGTAAAATAAATAATTAATGCAATTAATATTTTAAAGAGTCCTTATATATAAGGCTGGAGGTAGAGATTCCAATAAAAAATAATCTTATTAACATGTTTGACAAGAAATAAAAAGATAAAATGAAAAGGAGAGTAGTTCAGAGTTTCTTGCACACAAGCAGGGGCGGACCCAGACATTTGATATTAGTGTGGCAAAACTTTCAAAGCAACTATATATATTAACAAAGTAAAGTACCGACACTTTAAGCAACTATATATTTTACCTTGGTGTTACAGGTTGGATTCCCTGCAATACCCTTTTTTATATTAATAATTTAAAAAAAAAAAAAAAAGACAATCAAAACTGCAACTCGCCGGGAGTTGAACATAGGACATGCCAACCATCCATTAAGCATATACCGCTAGGCCAAGAAAGAAACTATGATATTTAGACGACTTATATTATACATTTAAGTCAAGTATATGACAAAGAAGGGAAATAATCTGGTGTGGCAATTACCACACCATGCCTTACGGTGGGTCTGCCCCTGCACACAAGCAGAATTCAGTATGCACAATGAGACAATTTAAACTGGATAACATGTTTGACAGGAAATATAACTCAGGCATTTCTTCTTTTCATTATTTTCCCGATAAATTATTCATACAGAAAATTATATAATCAACACACCAGCTACATTAATTATATTGTTTATTACTACAGACACTAACTTTCAAGCTTAGAAAAAGGTATGATACAATTCACACACTACATATGATCCATGTTGTTTTGAATGGGGTTAAAAGTAAGACAAACTAGGAATGAGGGATCATATAACATAAAAACAGATCTTTTTAAGACACTATAATAGGTCAGCTGTAATACAATTTGAGCTACAAGCTATCCGAAACAAGATCGCGCTCTTGCTATTGAGTTAGGTTATCTTCCTGAAATGCAGTATATGATCCTAATGACCACCCTGCACAACCTCTGTTTGTCCACTTTGTTGAGTGTCGTTACACATGTGTTGATCGTTCCCTGGTTGTTCCCCAAGTCTCTCCTGAAGATTAAATCTTTATGTTAAGTCAAATAATTATGGTAAGCCTTCACATATTAAGAAAATCTACGAATAGTGTAGGTTTTAGTTTGAAGCCAAATTCCATCTAAGCCCATCTATTTATGCTCTGTTTGAGAAAACAACTTAATTAAGCGTTTATATATAAGTTATTTCTATAAGAAATGATAAATCCTGGAGAGCTCGTGGAAATAAGATGAAAGTTGCTTATATACATGTCATAAGTTGTTTCCATACGCTCTCCCAAACAGTCTCACAAGTACTTGAGCCATTAAATAAACTCAAATATGTCAATCCAAACAGACCTTTAGTCAGCCGAATCGACAATCAAATGTAGTGTGAATTATGACTACGCCTGAACTTTTACCAAAAAAAGAGGTCTCAAGTCCCGGGTTCAAACCAGGGGAAGTAACTCCCCTTCCATATGTTCCCTTCTTCTTACTTTTCATTCCTTCTAACAATAAAAGCAAACAAGATTTTAACATTACCTTGAGAGCTGCATTCTCGGAAAGTAGCTGCTCATACTCGCTTCTAATGCGATTTACTTCTAATCGGAGGGAAGCATTTTCTTCTTTCAAAACATCAGCACGCTGAGCGAGCTCGTCGCACTCAGCCTGAAAACAGCACATCCAAACCGGAATCGGAAATGTGACAATTATGATCAAGCAAACACTGAAAGAAATAAAGGATATATGGAACTTGACATAACCTGCTTGCGCAACCTGGATCTCCGAGCAGATTCCCTATTAGACTGCTTTCGTCTTTGTCTTTTAAGCTCTCTTTCATCCTAAAAGTTAATCAGAAAATATAAATATTTAAATAGGAGCTGTAAAAGATTATTAATAATGGAACAATACAACTCATAATCAGATCTCAGACAAACATTGAAAGCAACATTGCAAGTTATTGATTACGGTCAATCTGAAAAGCATGAGTTATATTCCCCAGGAAAAAAGCTACAAGGTATTAAAACCTTAAACCGTGGGTTACCTAAAAATTCTCTCTCTGAGAAAGGGAATTGAGAAATTATGTTGAAAGAAATTAAAATGTAATTCTAAATGTGTAAGTGGGGACTATATAACATGAATAAACAATGACACAACCACAGAAAAAGAAAAGCACGAAGCTACTGAATATTCGATAAACATCTGTTCCAAGGGCATTGAGTTATGGCTCTGACAATGCCCAATGTCAAACATAACTTCACAGTTAGACACAAATCTGCATCCGCATCCCCAAACAGACATGTACAATACTACTGAACCAAGATTTAATAAGTGTCACAATTAGATTAACCTATTCCCTAAAATACAACTTTTATGAGGCTAAATATGCACCTAAGTCGAAATAGTCTTCGTCAGATTAGGCCTCATTGAAAATCAGTGCTGTTAAATGGCAGCGTACCATGGCGGAATGGCATGGTGGATTTTTTTATAAACTCTGTAGACAATTTGTGAAGAGCTGTCATGGCGGCGCCATAGACGAAATGTGGTGTTTATATGGTGGGTTTTAGGCCTTCCGCCTTTGACAACCTCAATGAAAATGTGTGTAATTGAATGAGTGCACTTGCTTAAAAACAAGGAATATCTTGGTGACAAATACTGAGAGGAAATGCTTAAAAGTTACTGATACATAGTCACAATTTGAAAGGTGATCAGAAAATTGCCAAATATAAAGCATGGTATGTTGAATGTAAGCAAGAGAGGACAAAACAATCTATATTTTCTACATGATCTCATTCATTGAACAGCAATAAAATGTTATCGAAAGAATAAACATCATTGGTCTGTTTAAAAGTTAACCTGTAGCCAAAGTTGTGACTGAACACTATCCCGTGATCCACCAGTAACCACCCCTCCCGCAACTGTGGTAGACGGCACCTTTCCACGGAGAGCGGGAATGTTGGATGAAGTTGGCGTATTCCAATAATCCATTCCTATATTTAAGTTTGTTGCGGGGCTAGAAACAGCTCCAGGAGCACCACTTGCCGAGATAGGAATGACAGACATAGTTTGATTAACCACTGTATGAGGTGCGTTAAGTCCCCCATTTTGTGAAGTATGCACTGAACTGCCATTTTGAGATGGTTCACCTGTAATTCAATAAAAAAGGTACACTTCAGCTTCTAACACACATACATCATGGGTTTGCATAGCATTAGATAGTGAAAATTAGAAACTATATTGGAACATCAGAAAGTCACAATGCCAAACCTTCAAAAGAATCCAGCCTGTCCCCCGATTTCAATTGAGAGCCCTATAAAAACACAAATACAAAACCTATGATAGTTGAAAAAACATATAATTATCACCTTTTATATATCTTAAAATTTATAACTAGTGCAAAAATGTGTGTTTATGGACATATTGACAATGAAGTAGTAAACCGATGACCGTCACAGAACTTACATTCTGAGAATTTGCATCACTTCCTTCACTAGTACCTTCATAACTTCCACTTTCACCACTGCAAATCCAAGATTACCAATCAGCATGAATTGCCAGAATTTGCAAATGGCAAACTAATGTACTCAACAGGCTTGGAAAAATAAATCACTGCCAATAGAGCAAAAACATTGATAAAATAAAAAGCAAATCAAGCAACTGTGTAGGGATCCTCGGGCATTAGGAGATAAATAATAAATGCAGCTTTTTTAATCTAGTTATTATTATATTATTAAAATAAGCTCCCATGATGTATTAAAAAATTGCAGCAAATCAGATAAAAATGTTAAAAAGATGACACATGAGAGGAAATATCAGCTGCGGGAACTTGTCGTTCTGTAGGGATATGGATGCCAATGTAATCATTATTAAGACACGACATATTGAATCATGGTTCAAATTCACTCCTCCAAAGCACCAAGAACTTTTTCTTGGACATGTCACACCAGAAAAAGTTTTAATAGGTACGTAACATAGTCCTTCAAATAAGTTTGAGCAAGATCAAGCAGAGTACTGTTTGATGAAAAAGAATGGATGCACTACGTCACACAAGGAAAAATCAACACACCAAAATTTACCTCTTTGAGTGAATTCCATTAGCAGATGTCCCCGCTGTTTTACCATGTTCATTATTTTTCCCTGTAATCATGTTCAAACTACCTAAACTTCCTTTTGACCTTTTGATTGGCAATTTTTCCTTCACTTCAGGAGGTTTACCATCAGTTTCCATGCTGGCAGGAGTGTTTCCCTGCATATAAACTTGTGTTACTTTTTCCCTACTTATATAAGGACAAGCCCTTCACAGAATAGGAAAAGGACAGGACAAAGAAGGAGAAAGAAGGAACACAAAAATGCAGAAGGGGGAAAAACTCACGGAGGCCTCAGCAATACCGTTTGGAGTAGGCATGGCATAAGGATATGGATAAGATCCCTGTGTAAATTTCCCGCAATTAGCAGAAAGTGGTTGGTGAATTGGTGATTTAATAACAATATGATAACTCCATGAAATCATAATTGACAATGATTACCGGAGGCATGGATGGATGAGCATATATGCCACCATGTGGATACATTGCAACATAGGGATGTGGTGGAGTACCATAAGGTGGCATCATGTGCTGCAAATATTAATTTCATTAATGAATGAAATAATACACGGGGAAGTGTTCAAACAAGATATTTTGTACTGCTGGCAATGTATAAACAAACTGCAGATACAGTGGATAACAATATAAAGAACAAACAATGACAAGCAAAGAAGACTAATAAATAGTTGAGGACCAAAATCTGAATTGTTCATTTTGTAGTGGTAAGAAGAGGTTATTTCCATTCATTATTGGGACTGTCAAGCTTACCCTTCATTGAGACATAGATGTTTCTTAATACAAAATAACTTAAACAAAATATTATATTCCTTAAGCTCTAAGGAATTACTAATTAGGGTCATCATTATTTACAACATAAAAATCTCTCATTCACCTAGCACATGAGAGCGCATAAAGTCCTCTTCATACACCGGGAAATTTTAATTGATATGTATAATAGCATGCATGGAAATTTTTGCTAATGGTCATACCAGCAAAATCTCTTCATCCTTGGTTGGAGTCCGACAACATTTCTATCCAGCTCTTAATCCTAAGAATCATTCCATCCATTTTACTAACTTAGCTTTCCAACAATGCTTATCTCTGTGATAGTTCTTTCTGGCATCTCTAAGTTACTTTGCCACTATGTTTTATGTAGTCCACTTTATATTTATGATATTTTCTTTGTTGAAATTTTCTTTTTGTAACAAACTCAACGCTTTGTATGATTTTGTGCAAAGGAGAGTCTTAGAATATAGAAAATAAATCATTTCTCTATAGAATGTTTTTTAAGTCAATTTACAATACCAATGAAGCGTTAATGCTTCTTGTCCTATCACACCCTTCACTATTAATGACTCCCTCTTCTTCTAATTCTTTTAATTTAGCTTTCCCACGTAATTAATGAAGGATAATTTTATAAAGCAACTCATAATTTCTCTTTCTCCATACAAAATTAACTATGTTTCTTAATTTTCTCTTTCTCCATACAAAATTAACTATGTTTTTTAATTTGTGTGAAATGGTCAAAGTGATTTATAATTTGTGACGGAGGTAGTATAATACTTGTATAAAAAAAACTTAATATTTATAGCACTAGTACAGCAGAAAAAGTAGTCTACAGCAGATATTTTTCATATTTCATGATTTGTTTCCTTATTTAATTTAGGATTAGTAGTCTACATCAGAAAAAGTATAGGCTAGTGTCTATACTTTTCATAATAACAGATTAATAACAATTTCATACTAGTCTTTGGCTTGTTCTCTTTTTTCCTTCTACCCTATCTAAAACCTTATAATTTCAACAATGATAATAGTTTGAAAAGGAAAAAAATATTAATATCTAAACTATTTTTAACATTAGGCATTGGACTGCAACTCAAGTAAGGAGTATTATGGTCTAGCTAGATATTAGAGTATTTGGCCATTAATGAGCAATAATACAAGGTTAACTTGCAATATTCAACACCATAGTGTGTGCCTAATCGGGCATTTAAAATATATGTCATTACCTGGACACCCCACATATAAGGGTGAGCTTGGGGACTTGACGCCATGAATCCATGTGGAGGCATAGGAGAATATGCCTATACAACGATGGAGAATGGTGAATTAAAATCTTCTAATACCGAAAATAATAGAAAATAGAGTGCCAAAAAAAACTTCATTAATAACCTGAAAGCTGGCCCAGTCAGTATTAACTGGTACGGTGCTTGTGGTGGTCGAAGGCTGCTCCTGGAAAAACAATAAATGTTTCCTTTGTCACACAAAATGTACCATTAACCATCAATATAGATAAAGCAAAAGAAACTCAATTAGACCTGTGATGTTGGTGGAGGTGTCTTCAACTCCTTCTCTTTTGCTGTTTTATCCATCTCATTATTGCCCATACTTTTAAATATTAGTGAATCACAAAAGTGTATACTTAACCATTCTGCAACATACACATAACTTACGTTACAAGACAGTATAAGAGACACCATACTCATTCTCATTCGAAATCAAAAACTCACAACCGAATTCCCCAACTGTAAAGTTAACTATGTCAGACTAAACAGTTCAAGCACTAACACATGTTTCAATGTTGAATTAATCTACAAAGTTACAATCTTTATATTGCATGTATAAGTTATTGTATCTATCGACCGCGATGAACCATTCCATTAACAACCCACCCCCTAATTTCCCTCCTAATCAATGCAAAATCATCCAAAAGCCCAATTTTGATGTTGCTCTGTTAGCTCCAAACCCAGCATAACAAATTCAATTATCATAGCAACAATTACCAAAGCCAGAAAATTGACAAAGCAACAATAGCCAAAGCTAGAAAATCAAGATAAAGAGTGAAATTGAAACTCATACATCTAAATCAGCTAGCAAATATGAAAATTTGAATAGTTGAATTCAATTGAAAGCTAATAAAGCTAAGAATTTTGAAAAATTACCACTCAGAGAGAAATTGGGGATCCTTCAGAGCTTGATCTGGGGAGAAGCAGTGAATATACAGTAGGAGGGGTCAAAATTGGCAAGAAAAACGGAAATTGAGCTAAGGAAGAAGGTGAATTGGAGATTTTAATTGGGAAATTTTGTGAAAAATTTGATCTTGAGTTTATTAAGATTGAATTGATGAGAAGGGGTCAAAGAATTGGGGATAGATCAAAAATTAGGGTTTGTTGGGTTAATGTGTTTGTTGTTCGTGGAGAGGAACTCGTGGGTCGTCGTACGGTGGGTCACTCCAGGGAGATTTTCGTTCCTATTTTGCACAGGATGTGAAATCCCACATTTACCCTCTGTGCCCATAGTTTTTTATAATTATTTTAAGCGTAATTGCATTTTTGACCTCTAAGTATCATGATCTTGCGATTTTTGTCCCCTAAGAAATTAGAAAGTCACACGTGGCACCTTACTTTAAGTGATGTGGGTGCCACACATGCATTGACTTAGTCAAAATTGGTCTAAGAGGCCAAAGGTGCAAAGGGGGTTAAATTTAGGGGGCTTATTTGTTATTGTTTTTTATACGATGCCAAAATCGCAAGATTATGATACGTAAGGGTTGCAATTAAGCCATTTTTTTATTTTTAGTTTTATTGACATTAGCCCATGAGCAATGTTTTTCAAACACAAATTTTGTCAAACATTTATATATATTATTACTGGGAAAAAAATCATTTATATTATTCGGTCTATTTTTTTTGTGTAAATAACTTAGCGGTTTGAATTTACCTTTTTACGGTGAATAATTGAAGTGTTTGTTTTTATTTAAGGAAATTGGAATGTTTGCAAATCTAATGTTCATATACCAATATCATCATAAACATTTCACACGTTTAGTTGTAATCTTAAAATTGTGTTTTTAGTAAAAAGAAAGTGTTGTTGAACTTTAAGAATTATTTTAAAATATTATATTTTTATCAAATGAAACACCAAAAACTTAAAATTTGAGCCTTCAAAATTTGTGTTATAGATCTTTTTGCTCTCCCTAATAACCAACCATGATCATAACACTTTGAAACAACAAAAATGGACCCATACTTCTCAAAGAAAGAGTAGGACCACCCAACAAGCATAACAGTTACAATTGTATGGCATAAAGAGCTCGTTTGATTTAGTATTTTCCTGCATTAATCGGGTATTTTAAGTGTATTGTTGTAACAAGGCTTCAGGGCAAGCTAAAGGAAGGACGAGATAGAACTCCAAGACTGGCCAAAGGCATAGAAGGATATACGAGACAAGGAAGCAAGGGAGAAAAGAAATATCATAATAGATCAGAGGTAATGGTTGAACGAACAGTAGACACGACTCTATATACTTTGTCAGAAGCAGTGCACTCCATATTCCACTTAGGGAGAAAGCCTTTCCCATATCTATTTAATGATATCAAAATACAATGTCAAAAATTGTATGTCAAATCTGCATAAATTATCTCTCAAATTTGTCTCCATATTAACCGTGGAAGTTACGAACCCATTGTAGACGAGTAAACTCCTTTAATTATAACTGAGTAGCGGCGAGGCTAGCTATATTTCGACGAGAGGCCAAATCTAAATAAATGAAATAAAATATAATTTAATTGTGTTTTGACAATTTTTATTATTAACTAAGCTCTCTATTAAACGAGTGGATATACTTTGCTTTTCCTATGATAAACTCTTTTTAGGTAACTAAATATATATTATTGGGGTAACTAATTACAAAATATACTAATTTAGTTAAAGGAAAAAAATATATATTTTGGAGTAGCCAAAGCTACCCTTACAAATAGCTTCAACCCTAAACCGAGCCAACCTTGATCGTCTAGTGCGATTTTTTTCAATCAAAGAGGAAAAACTACTTTTTATTACTTCTAGCATAATCAAGTTTTGTGAGAAAAAACATATTTCCCTTAAAAAAAGTTGAATATTTCCAAGGTGAAACCTAACACTTTTATTGTGGGTTAGGGTTTTTCTCGAGAGAATTATTGTGTATTAGGTTGTGGGGAGACAAAATTGATTTTTTTTTAATTTAAATCAGTTGATTTTATCATTAAGGGGGCGTTTGTTTTTAACTTTTTTTTTATTATTTTTAGGATTTTTATAAAATAGCTTTCCTTCAAAAAATAAAATTATTTTTGACTCAAATAAAATGCTACTTATTAGGATTAGTTTTTTTTCTAAAATCTATTTTATTTTTCAAAAAAAAAGAGGTAAGGCATGAACAACTTAAAAATTATTTTTTAAATGATTTATGGATAGTAAACAAACATAAATATCTTCAAAAAAATTTAAATCTCTAGAATTTTTTAACTCAAAATCTTTTTTTTTTTAAAACTAAAATAAAATGCACCTTAGTAATAAGTTGAGTGTAAAATGATTTATATTTAATTACTTTTATAGAAAAAGTTATTTAAACCAAATATGTGATTTGAATAGTTTTGATCCAAACGAGCAAAATGTTGTCGCTAAGCCTTTTTGGATGACAAAACTAATCCTCGTAAACACAACATTCATTGACCTAGGAGACATAATATTGTTATGCATGACCCTTTGAATTTTATGTAAAATGGCAACAATATCTGGTGCTAAGAAGCCAAAAGTGTCAAAACAAAAATGGTATAAAAACGTGTTGATTGTCAAAACACACTCCCTCGTGTTTGGGCACTTTGCTTGAAGCAGCTTTGAGGGTTGCATGTTCCTCCATAAAAGCCACGGATCCCAATCCCACAAGTGGTGAAACCTCATTCAAATTAACACATGCATGTTTTCCTCCTACCCACATACACCATAACATATGTTGGCCTAAGTGTGGAAGTTCCATCAAGTGGGTCAGACAAGAAGCTCACAGGTGCCTCCTTCTTCATAGATACTTCTGCCCACCTGAATACATTAAAAAGGACATCTCTAACAAAGTCATGCATGTACTTGAAGCCACGAAGCTCCTTACAATGAAATGCATGCTCTCTAAAGGTATCAATGTACGCCTTAAGGAAAACATGGCACACCTCATCAATAGGAAATAATGGAAAAATGAGGCGATATCGGAGGATAGTGTGGTACTCTATTGATGAGATATGCTGATTTAACCCATCATTAGGGATGGCTAGAAGAAAATCATGAGCATGTGTTGCTTGCAAACACCCAAAAATTATTTTCTATCTTGTGGTCATGTCAAACTTCACTTCCATATCTTGAACACTTTTACTAAAAAGGGCACTCGCCAAAACATGTTTTGCTTTAGGAGGGACAATATCCTTGCTAGTAAAACTGCTACTGTCAAAAGCTGGAATCGTATCACATGGAACATCCATGACATGGCCAAAATTAGAGTTCATATCACTTATCCACTATCTCTGAAAATATGATCTTGTAGTGCCCAAGATTGGGCCTTGGAAGCCACAAAACGTATAAGGAAACCTCTATCGTCGGGTGCAAACTCAGCCTACCGAACCTAATAGGCAAAGAAGTTAACCTTTATTGAAGGTCGCCAAAGAAAGGACCTCCACCAACCACAATGTCTTCAACCACCCCTCGCAGCTCTTTATCAAACATTATAGATGCCTACTTAATGTAAATTGGTTGCCACGTTCTTAGGCTAAAGAAAAGTTTGGCGATACCCATGCATGATCGAAGTAGAAAAAGTTCACTCTAAAAATCTCTTAACTGTGAAAGAAGATGCATTAACTCAACAACCTTGGAAGCTCTCTTCAATGTCAACCCTTCAATAAAACCTTCATGTCGACTAACAACCCTCTGAGCAATTTCACCACAAACGATAGCCTGCCATTGTCCGAAGTGAACAATCCCTCACGTTGTTTAGTACCATCACACAAAAATATCTTTACATTTATTAATCACAAGCAATATATGAAAAATTACACCAATTTTCTTCCTAGATCACTCCCTATAATTTTGATGTCAACAGGGATGACAATTAAAGTCAAGCCTAGCGGGAACCCGCAAAAAATACTCTTATTGGGTGGGTAAATACCCGCATTGTTGGGTATGAGTTTGGGCTCGGGTAATTACCTGCAAATTTGTACGGGTATGGATGCGGGTACAAGAACATTAGTGCCCAGCCCACCCCATGCCCGCACATTATATATATTATACCAATAATTTGATGTAATACTAAAGTTAGTTAATTAATCATAAGTCTTTGATATTTATCGTAACATGCACTTGTTTTTTTTTTATATTTAAATGTTTTTTTATATGGCTAAATAACATGATCTGTAATATTCTATATGTTGATTTAAGATATTTCAAATCATATTTTAATTATGTAGTCATATTTTTTTGTTATTTATTATTTTGTTGTTGTTAAAGTGTGAAGGTGAGAAAAACCACAAGAAGGGGGGGTTGAATTGTGTTTTTGGAAAATTTTTCTTTTACGTTCTAGATAACTGTCCTCAGGTTCAGAGTCTGAAGTAGTTCAGAGTCTGAGTGAGATCAGAGTCTATGTGCAGCGGATAATGTAAAGAACAGAAGAAGAAAGAACACAAACAATTATACAGGTTCCTTCCACAAACCAGAAGTAGTCCTGTCCTCCTTGCACTTCCAAGGAGAGTTCCACTAAAATGTAATCTCAAATTACAAGTTGCTCAATCACACAAGAAAGAGACTTATCTTT
>Ga0315914_1002473_pt1 | contig 28237 bp, 16 predicted proteins | sample MpolenodulesMG_FD_203920 | JGI IMG/M metagenome (GOLD analysis project Ga0315914, IMG submission 203920) | Medicago polymorpha root nodule microbial communities from Los Angeles, California, United States - elongated nodules | ecosystem: Host-associated > Plants > Roots > Nodule | place: USA...
ACTTCATTTGGATCATTTAAGATGATATCACCACTTTTCATTGATGTTATGAGGCTTGAGGTATGTTTGATTTTGGCGAGTCTGTGGAAGAAAGCTGTATTTCGGTCTCCTTCACAGTGCCATTTGATTTTGGCAGGCCTTACTTTAACGTTCTAAATAAGTTTGTCAAAAATCATGATTTTTTTTTTTACTTTTATGCTATTTTTCTAGATTTTATGTTTATTGGGTAAAATATCCACTATTTCTTTACTCCAGTCCTTCAATTAATGCTAGGAAAAAATTTATTTTGAGGAAAAAAATATGCCACATCATAAAAAGTATGCGTGTCAGTAGCCCATTGACAAGATTCGCTGCCACATTAGTTTGTCATGTGTGACTAAGCTACTAGATGACCAAAATATGAAAAATCTCAAATTAAAATAGTAGAATCTATGTTTTTCTTTTTAGAGGGGCTATTTATAAATTTTGCGTATAGCATAGGACCAATTTCAACAATGATCCCAAATATCAATAGTTGTTTATATTGCTAGAAAGATCAAGAAATTAAGTGTTTGAGTTAGTTCTTTTGAGTGCTCTTGTAAATTATTGATAGCTTGAGTATTCTATTAAGATTCTTTTGTGAATTATTTAAGAAAATTTGAGTGTTAAAATTTCAAGAAAATTGCAGCAGCTTCTATAAGCTCATGCTAGAAAATACACACTCAATAATATTTTCTATCAGTTGATTAAATGTGCCACTAGATTCTTCACTTTAGATGGTAGTCCCAACTCCCATGAATTTGCATGTGTCTAGAAGACTAGAACTGCCTGCACGCCAAGTATTTGTGTAAGAGATGTGCGCTTTGGCTAATCAACTGATATGCTATAGTAGACTTCAAACTTAAGAGATTTATTGCTTGTCCTGACGTTGCCTTGTAAGTTGTCAAGATATTTTAAATAATTTGCGCCTCAGATCCAGCTGTCTTGAAAATGAGAAAACAATCATCGGCAAATAAAAGGTGAGAAACTACCGGAGTATTAACACAAAGCTACACCCCATGTAAATCATCCCTCTTCTATGCTTGCCGAATAAGCGCAGACAACCCTTCTACACAAAGACTAAATAAGTACAGAGATAATGGGTCACCTTCGCGCAACCCCCTCCCTGGGATAATCCGACCAACTAAATTACTGTTGACAATGACTGAGTAGTCCACAAATCTGACACACATAAGAATTCAATGCACCCATTGTGGTGCCAACCCCAATTTCAACATTTCTTCATTCATATACATCCAGTCGATTCTATCGTACGCTTTGCTAATATCCAATTTAAGTGCAACATTATTATTACTCTTACGTCGGTCCACTTTCATGTGATGGACAACTTTTTTTTTTGGAGTTATTGTGCTTTTTGGATCAATCGTATCATCTTAAAAAAATGATATTATAAAGATGGTAATTCAAGTAGGGACTAAGTTATGTAAATTTATTTTTGTTAAGAGGTTAAAAGTTGACTTTATTTTTTTCTTCAATAAGTTGACTTTATTTTTTTCATTGATTTAATTGAGTATCACAGTTTTTCTCATAGACAAAATGCATTTGTTTTATCAAATCTAAAATGAATTTTCATTTTACAAGATAAAATAAAATTAATACGAAACGATTTTATTCCTCAATTCTTGGCTCACATTTTCATAAAGGGCTATATTGATAGCATATTTACATAGGGCAAAAAAGAAATCATTGGAAGGAAAAATATCAACCTCTGAAATAAATTTCCAGTATGTTCGTTCATTGAATTTACGTGAATTTTCCGTTGTAAACGTTATCATCTATCTTATTATAAGACATTTGTATTTTTTAAAAGAAACTAAAATGAAATATATTATTGAATTGCTGGAAAATTCTGGACAAAAAGTGCCAAAAACCAATAAAAAGAATATAATTTTACATCAAGAAACAAGAAGGACCAAAAGAAAAAGGATAAATGCAACTCTGTTACAAAAAGATTCCTAAACAAGATAAAAGACCTAAGAAGTACGAAATTTGTATAAAAATTTCCTAATACAAATATAAGAAATTTGTATTAATTATTAATATTATCTTGTCACTCTCCCATGATTTGTATAAAACGTTGAAAATGACACTATCATTCACTCAACAATGACAAATCTATGGTCGGTACTTTTACTCCATCGACCATCATCACGTAGGGTACATACCATTGTGCAGGACAATTATTTTTAAAAAATCACAAATGTTAATAGTAAATTGCTATATTAATGAGTTTTTCTATCATGTGCAAATTTACACATGTTAAAGAAGTTTAAAGTAGTAACTTTGACTTAAAACATGTGGTTTTTATATTAAATATGTAGTTTTTGAATAAATACTTATTAATTTTCAACAAAAGCTATTACTTTTAGTTGCCTTAACATGTGCAATATTGTACATGTTAGACAAACCCTAATAATATTTATTCCTTTGTCTGAATTTGAATCAAGGATCTCAAACTCCTAACCTTTAACTTAAATCAGTTGAACTATCCAAACAATTCATCACACTTTTATTTTGTAGTCTATCCCTTGTTAGAAGACAAATTAAATACTACATCCGTCTCCTTTTAATAGTCATTAGAAGTTTGTGTACGATTTTTAAAGAAATGATTAGTTGTGTTGATTTTAATGGTAAAATTAGTATCATTTATTAAAACACCCTTATTAATTGTGGTTAGTGAAATAGTTGAATTGGATGAAATTCAATAAATAAGGGTATATTGGTGGAAAGAAAATAATAAATGTTGTATTAGTATTCTAAAGTGTCAATTATTTTAAAATAAAGAAAAAAAAATGCTAAAGTGATAATTAAAATGAGAAAGAGGAAGTATCTTTTTAATATACACAACTATTAATTATATGGTGGTTTTAATCAAACAATTACCATTTGATATAAGGTGATCATGAGAACGACATCCAACGAGTTTGTAAGTGGTTAAAACGACATGATACCAACTAAAGGCACTCAACGCTCAAGTCAATATATGAACTAAAAGTTTAGAGTTGTTAGAAATTAGAAGACCTTACTTTAAAGTATTGTTGAAATCCATTTTTATAGAGTTGACTTACGATTCCTAAGTGATCATGGACTAGTCATTGGTCGACAATTACAGTCGGTGGACTTCGTAACCGTTGACCGTGCATCATTAATGGAGGGCAAGAGGTTATAATCCCTAGGGTATCTGATGCTTATGTCGTTGCAATTATGCCCCCGTTTAGGGTAAGGGTGCAAATAACGTTTTCGATCTTTAGTGGACTGTGTCCAAGTTTTGACTATGTATTGAGTAAGGCTCTTTAGACAGACCAGAACAATATTAATCTAGGGAAATATTAATTTGTGCCCTTGGGGTATAAGTTAAGAAGACAAATGTAGACATTTTTTCTTAGAATTTGTGCATTCAATGTCTTAATTAAAAGTTGCAAAAGTTATACTTTCAATATAAAATTTATTTTTAATTTCCATTTTAAACTCCTTAACTTCTGCCCTAAGGTAGGGCACAGGTTAACATGACCTATTAATCTATTATATTTTTTTGGCTTATTCAATCACCCGGTCCCTTAACTTAATTAATTGTCTCAATTTGGTCCCCTAACTATAATTGTTCCAATTTGGTCCCTTATGTTTTTGCTCCGTTACTAGTTTTACTCCTTTTTGTTAGTTTCTCTCAAAAAAATGTTAACAGAAAGGACTAAAACTTGTAACAGATCAAAACATAGGAGATCAAATTAGTACATAAGTTAACGCTTTTTTAGAGAAATTAACAGAAAGGACTAAAACTAGTAACAAAGCAAAACATAAGGGACCAAATTGGTACAAATTATAGTTAGGGGACCAAATTGAGACAATCAATTTAGTTAAGAGACCGGGTGAGTGAATAAGCCTATTTTTTTTACTATTATCATAATAAACATGATGATCACTATAGAATATTATACTAATTAATTAGATAAAATACTCCATATACACGAGATCCACACGAGCAATTTTATGTTCTTAATGAATTGCTTCATCAGTACATTATTGAAAAAGTTATGGTTGGACAGGAATAATGGTTGGACAGATAAGAAATGATAATTTTTTTCTGAAGGAAGATAAGAAATGATAATTTAAAAAATGGATGTTGAAAAACTAATTTATACTTTATTAAAGTTAGGTCAGATCTATGTATGAAATAAATTTTTTGTGGGGTTTCTGTAGGAAATCAAATATTTAATTTGTCCCCTAAAGATTTTATTTAATTCGTCTACACATTGACAGTGTAAAAAAAAATAAAATTTATACATCAATCGGACCAAATTATTTTATCATCGTTAAAAAAAAAAAATCATCATCATGTCACTTTAGCATAGAAATTTCGTTTTAAAATAAATGTCATTTTAGCCTTTCAATGCTACATTAATTAATTAATTTCAAGTTCGCTCCACATTAAATTTGTGTATATCACTTTTAGATTATTATATTCCACTATAGATTTATGACAATTGTTAATAGTCCATAGTTTTTATAATTAAGGAGTTTAATAATCAATAACTAATAGAACCAATTTTGTAAAATTGTTATATTTATTTGTTAATTAATTTATTTTCTTAACCATTCCTTCGTCTCAAATTATATTTCACTTTGACAATTTCATATAAATTAAAAATTATAATTAATATTGCATGGAGAAAAGAAAATACGAGTCACTTTACAAAAATATTATTTATTAATGGTATGATAAAGATGAATTAAAAAGATAGAGCAATAAGTAATAAGGTCATAATATGAAAAGAAACATTAATATTTCGTTGATAATGTAAAATAACATATAATTTGGTACAAACATATTTTACTAGAATGACATTTAATTTGTGATCGAGTAAGTACTATTTAAAATTGATGAAGCAAGCAATCAGTTGAACTCAAATGGTTAATAAACTACGTCAAATGCTGAATTTGGTGGTTTATTCAATATACTTCATCTGTCTTAAAATGTATGCAAAAAATTAATGTATTTGGTTCAAAATTTGTACCAAATACATCAACCTATATTGACTCATTTTTACTTTCATTTTAGAATGGATCGAATAATTCTTAACATTTTTTTTTTATAGAAAAAATACTACTCGATTTGAATTTCCTAAAAAAAAAAAAAAACTACTGGACTTGAACTTGGACGGTAAACCAATCAAGTACATAGATAAGAATGAAAAACATGCTTCTTTTGTAAACAATACCAAAATTGGCACTGTTTTATTTTTTAACTGTACCAGAATTTGGCAGTACTAGTAGAAAAACAGAATGAGTGAATCTTAAAAAACATGCATAAATATCTATCCTCAAAAACACCGAAAGTCAAACATCACAATAACAAGTAACCACTACATAGTAAAACACTCACCTTAATCTCTTCACTTAGTTCCAACAGAATCTTCCTCAGAATCAGATAATGGATTCTCCTTTGTTGGGACCAAATTATCATGTTTCTTCCAACAAATTCAACAGAAAGTTTTTGCTATGTTTCCTTCTCCTCTTTGTTGCTGTCACAACCAGTTAGTTTTCTTTTCTCTTGTTATTGGAACTATAATATTTTTATTATCATTATTAACTCACAAATATATGATGTTTTCATCAAAATATGCTTAATATATGAATATATAATCATAACTCCATTTGTGTATATTCATGATTTATCATTATCATGCTGATGAAAGTGATTTAGATTATTGAATTCAAAGATGATTGATTTTGAGGTAAGAAGAAAATTGATTCAGAAAACTAACATGATGAATTTGGAGAGGTAAAGTTTAATTAAATTAGAGTGAAGGTTCCTGATTTTTATAGTCTGTTTGTTTAGGCTTTTGAGATATTTCAAGTGATTTCAGTAGAAATAAACAAGAAAATTTTTGTCTGGTAAAAAGGGCTAGGATCTATGAAGCACAGACACTCCTCAGATCAAGTGTGTTTGTCGTGTCCGACACCAATATATATGATTACATTGAATTACATCATTTTGTCAAATTATTATCGGTGTCGGCGTATCGTGTCCAATGTCTGTGTCTGTGCTTCATAGGATAGGATGATTAGTGGGTTTAACGAGATCAAAATATGTAGAGGGAGAGATGAGGGGGTAAAAAAACTCTTAACGTTTTTATGTGGCCTTATCTATGAAACACTTGACATTTCAAATTGAAGGCATGTCTGGTGTATGATAATGACACGAGACACGACACTGACACATTTTGTTCTATTCAATAACTTCCGTTTTTATTATTATTGTTAAACTCTTTAACTCACAAATTACATAAAGATTTATTTATTTTTCTTTCATGAATAAACTTAGTAGATGAATGTAAAGTAACCAATATATTCATGGTTTATTATTATCATGCTGGGGAAAGTCCAAAGGGAACATTGTGTTCAAAAGTGATATAGATGTATGAATTATCAGATGATTGATTTTGAGGTGACAATAAAATGAATTCAGAAAATCACCATGATGAATTTGAAGAGGCGAAATTGACTGAAATTAGAGCCAAGTCTGTTGATATTTTTTTTTAAAGAAGCTAAGTCTGTTGATATTTATTGCCTGTTTGTTTTAATATTTGAGATATTTCAAGTGATTCTAGTAGAAATAAGAAGAAATTTCTTTTGGAAAAAGGGCTATGAGGATTCATTGGGTTATAAATGGAACAAAATTTGTAGAGGGAGAGATGAGGGGGTAAAATTTTGAGGGTTTTTATGAAACACCGACACTTGAGATTGAAGGTGCTTTGCTTCTGGTGTCCGACATCATTTTCCCAATTTTTTCCGGTGGCAATGTGTTATAGTCAATGTCATGTCTTATACCTGTGTATGTGTCGGTGTTTCATGGGGCCTTAAATATACACGTGAAAAATAAAAGGTAGCTTTATGTACAAAGTGGTATAGATTAATCATCTTAATCAACCTTATCTTATGCTAAATGCAATTCTTTCCAGTTGTTGGGCTAGGAGTAAGAGGAAACATAAGTTTTTGGATATTGAAAGGGACAGAAAGATATAACGAGGGAAAAACAGCCAATCAGGCACATGTTATTGAATCAGAACTTGGAGTTGTTGCAGCCGATGATGCTCGGTGTTCTGCAGTTGGTGTTTCAATGCTTAGGCTTGGTGGACATGCTGTTGATGCTGCAGTGGCTGCTGCGTTATGCGCTGGTGTTGTTTTCCAAGCTTCAAGTGGCATAGGAGGCGGTTCATTCATGGTTGTGAAATCCTCTTCTAGCTCCAAAGCACAAGCTTTTGACATGAGAGAAACCGCTCCTTTAGCTGCTTCACAGGTTATTAACTATTTCTGCTACACCATTTGAGATTAAAAATTGCTGAAGCAATTGCACAAAATTAAGATACATAATACGAAGCACGGACACTCCTCGGATTAGGCGTGTCCAGGTGTCCGACACGTGTCGTGTCCGACACCGACACTTGTAATTACACCGAATTATGTAATTTTCTCAAATTATTAGCGGTGTCAGCGTGTCAGTGTCTGTGTCCGAAAGAAATAAGAAACTTCCCACAGGTGGAACTTTCCTCACCCTCTAATATCACTTCGGATGCACACATTTGGTGAAAAACGTGAATTTTATACTGTCCAGAAGTACACTTCTGGACAAAATATGTCATCCAGAAGTACCCTTCCGAAGATATTTATGGTGTTTTTAGAAATGTAGCGGGTGGAGAAAGTTTCCCCCACTGTCTAAATTTCGGTAGACTTGGTCACATTGGCTATTTTATATAAATCTGTTTCTTGTTTTTCCTTCTCTTCCCTTTGATCTTTTATGTTGTTTATTCGTCTTTGTTGTTTCCAAGTTCTTAATTCATGTTGCGGGAAATAAGAAAAATTCATATGTTCTTTTAGATACTGCCATTAAAACTTCATTTCTGAAAAGAACGAAAAATCCCACGCTTTGCAGCTTACTTTGACATATTGAAAGCTAGCAGATAATATATCATTTTGATCATTTTCCTTTGCAGAAATCTACAAAAATGCAACTTACATTTGTGTAACTGTTTACTGTAAAAGCAGAATATGTATCAGATCGATCCCGAAGCTAAGTTCTTAGGTGCCTTGTCGGTGGGAGTTCCTGGTGAGTTAGCTGGCCTTCATTCAGCCTGGTTGAAACATGGAAGATTGCCATGGAAGACCTTATTCCAACCAGCTATAGGACTTGCCAAAAATGGTTTCACAGTGTCTCCTACTCTCGAAGAATACTTAGCCAATGATGAAAAAAAGATAATGAGCGATCCTGGGTTAAGAAATATTTATGCACCTAATGGAACTTTGTTAAAAGAAGGGGAGATGTGTAGTAATGTGGAACTTGGGAAAAGCTTAGAGATACTGGCCGAGGAAGGGCCACAAGCTTTCTACAACGGAACCATTGGTGAGAAGTTAGTAAAGGATGTCGCAGAAGTTGGCGGTATTTTAACTGTGGAGGATTTACGAAATTACAAGGTGGAAATTACTGATGCAATGACTGTCAATGTAATGGGGTATACTATACATGGAATGCCGCCTCCTTCAAGCGGAACACTTGCTCTTTCTCTGGTTTGTACATTGATATCCCTCCTGTACCCTATGATATTTCCATGTTGTTACGTAGAAACATGACCTTATCCTCTCTTTCACGAGTCTAATACTGAAAAAAGAGAACATATTTGTATGTAGTTTTGGTTCAAGGGTGGAATGCATCACAACCCTTGCATGCACTTTTAAAACCTTACTAAACCTATGAAGCACAGATACGGACACAAACACCGGATACGACACAGACACCGACATGCCGACACAACTAATAATTTGAGAGAATCACATGATTCAGTGTAATTTTATGTGTCGGTGTTGTGTCAGTGTCCGGACACGTCTAACTCGAAGAGTGTCCATGCTTCATAGTATTAAACTCTAAATAGAACTAGTATAAACAAACATTTAATATCGATACAAAAAGCTGCTGCAATTGTATGCCCGTATATTCTAATGGTCAGTATGAACAGGTCCTTAACATCTTGGACAGTTATGGAAGTCCAGATGCTGCAAAGGGAAATTTGGGTATTCATAGACTAATAGAAGCTTTGAAACACACGTTTGCTATCCGAATGAATTTGGGGGACCCCGACTTTGAAAATATTAGTAGAACTTCATCCGAAATGCTTTCCAGATCTTTCGCTCAAACTATTCAGCGCCAAATACTTGATAACACTACATTCCCTCCAGAGTACTATATGGACAGGTGTGGTATACTCTATTGGTTGAAGTAATTTTAATTTCAATGATACGTTTTGCTTGATATGTTGCAAACTAAGTTCTTGTTTATATGCATTGCATGCAGGTGGGGCCAACTTAGAGATCATGGAACAAGCCATTTGTGTGTTGTAGATGCCGATAGAAATGCGGTATCGCTGACAACAACTGTAAACAGGCATTTTGGAGCGGGGATTCGTTCTACTTCAACTGGTATTGTTATCAATGATGAAATGGATGACTTCTCCACACCTACTGATATATCTCCTGATAAACTACCTCCAGCTCCGACAAACTTTATTGAACCAAACAAAAGGCCATTGTCTTCCATGACTCCTATTATCATTACAAAGGTATTGCATGCAACATGCTTATTGTGAATTTTGACACCAGTAGTTGCATTTTTGGTGACATCGTAGTTTTTTCCATACAAGATTATATATCCCTGGATTCATACACTTTCTTTTGTTGCTTTGGTAGGATGACCAATTGGTTGGGGTAATTGGCGCAAGCGGTGGAATGAGCATTATTCCAGCAGTGACTCAAGTCTTTCTTAATCATTTCATCTTAGGAATGAAACCTTTAGACGCGGTTCTGAGACCAAGGGTCTATACCAAGGTTCTAACTCCTTTATATTCAAATAGTTTCTTTATGCATGATTCTCCTACCTACAATCTAATTGTGATCTATATCTTATGTAGCTATTACCGGATACAGTTTCCTATGAGAACTTGGTTGATCGTGATGGTGATCACATCGAGCTTTCAGAAGAAAGTAGGCTTTTCCTGAAAGAAAGAGGTCATAAACTGTGTGTATGTGAAGGACAAGCTATTACTCAACTTATTGTTCATACTCCCAAAACACCTTTGAACGTTAATAGGAAAATTGGCGAAAACACCGATTCACATATAAAGCGCGGCACTCTAACAGCGGTAAGTGACCCAAGAAAAGGCGGTTGTCCAGCTGCTGTATAAATAAATCAATTCATCTATTGTTTAAATCGATTAATTCATATTAAAATTTGTAAAATTTAAAAATGTCAATATATAATTCATTGTTTAACCGGAACATTTGTCCGGTCATTGTTATAATCTATTCATGTATATAGTGCTTTCTCGAAGGATGAATAAAGTGTTTGGATTAGTTCTTTTGAGTGCACTTTGTAAATTATTTAATACTTGAGTATTCATATTAAGTTTCTTTTGTAACATTTGAGATTTAAATTTGAAGAAAATTGCAACTTCCATTGGTTCAATCTAAAGAAAACAGAATTAATAAAGAATTTTTATCTGTTGATTAAATGCGCCAAAGTAAAAGACAAATTACATGGATTTAGTCAAGAATCTAAACATTCAAAAGAAGTTGCAGCTTCTAAGGTTCATGCACAAACTTGGCACCTTAAAAGGAAACACTAGAGTGCATTTCACTCGTTTTTCACCGTCTGATGATTCGGACCGCCAAAGATGGTGCCACTTAGCCAAATTTTTTGACAAAGAAAACTAAAACAGAAAATGGTCGAAAACACATCAACCAGAAATATATCTGTAACCTCGCTGCTCAGGCCACCATTGCCTTGCAGCCGTCACCGGAGGTCGCTCGCTGCGTTACAAGCCAAGTTTCAACATTCTATTCACATGTGTTTCAACTTTCAATTATACATAAAGGATTAAGATGGATCACTTAAAGTAGTTTGAGAGACAAATGTTACAACAAAGACTTCTATTCTATTTTGTTGTAGGTATTGTTGTATTGCATATTTTTACTTTCTGCTATCTCATTGATTTTGTACAATATGCTTGTTTTAAATCCCTATTTTTTAGTTGAATGAAACCTTCTAAACGTCATCAAACAAGAATATATATAGATGCTCGTTGAGTCATCGAACAAGTAAAGAGAAAAAATGTAATTGCTGCATTAACATTTTCGGTTCACTTCTAGCTAGGTGCGGATCCAGGACTAATTTTTTCAAAGGTAAACTGCAGTTGTCGGAAAAACGTCAGAGGATCCGGATCCTTGGTATTGGTCAAAGACAAGCTTTCAGAAATTGGTATTAGCTAAGGTTCACACTATGATAACCAACATAACTGGAAAAAATTCCATCCAATTTGGATTGTCAATCGAACTCGAAAAAAAAACCAGAATGACATTAATAACTACATGTAAAAACCTTCCAAAACTCATCATAGCCTAAGTCACAAATAATAGGCTACCAAAAGACTACCAATTTACATCATATGCTGAACAATTAATTTCCTTCTATCTGACATGAATATTATATCTTGATCATTAGATTAATGTGACAGTGAAAAATTGGCAGCAACACAATTCATCATCCTGTGCTGAAAAGTTATCCCAAAAGATCAAAACAATTAATGTAAAAGGTAGAAAATATATTCATTAGCATTTATAAAAAAAACATAACATATTATGTAATATCCAACAATGAAGAATTTGGTCAATGTCCATTTTAATAAAAGCTTGTGTAATTCTCACTTCTTGTTCATGTCCATTTGCCTAAGCTATTTTTTATCATCACCTAATCAAAGTAAATGAAAATAGTTCATGCAAGAAACAAACTAACATAAATACCATAACAATGCTTCGTACTTTCTTCATTCACAATCACGATGAATACAATTTTTTTTTCATATGTTTATTTGTACTTATACCCTCTACAATAGGACAGTACGAATATTTTCTCTTACAAGAGCAATGGCCGTTTGAATATTGCCAGAATATAGGTTTATAATCGATGGATTGTTTCCTAGCAACTTTACCGGTGGGCAACCAAGTCAATGCAATACAGGGACACAAGCAGGGCAATCACTGTCACCACAAGATGTAAGTAACTTGATCTCTATAAAATTGATTTTTATAAATTTGCTTTATAAATTTTTTGCTTTAGTCATCTAAATTTTTTTATAACTTGATTTCTTGATATTTTATAGGTTTCTTCGATAAAGCAAGGTCTTAACTACGCTTGGATCAATTACAGTGGTGACAATTTTCGGTTTTGGTCTAAACAATGGGATACTCATGGCACTTGTTCCTATGCAGACTACAGCCAGTATCAATTTTTTGATTTGGCGTTGACGATTTACTTTCGACAATCGCTAATAACCATACTGGCCAATCTTAAAATCAAGCCTGGTCCAACGGCCAACTATATAACAAGGGAGGTTGCGAATCTACTAAAAAGGGTAACTGGTTTTTACCCACGACTTAGTTGCTATAATGGCAGATTAGTAGCAATTGGCATTTGTGTGGATACAAATGGAGATGGGATAGATTGTAATCCCTTCAATAATAACGGTGGAAACAGCTTTCTTTTGGTGGGCGCCGCCTTAACATGGTGTAATAATTGGCAAGGTTCAAATGTGTTACAATAATTAATTATCTTAATTAGTTGCTATTTTCCCTATTTTCTCTAGTTCTATGCAATGATTGGTAGAGTTTGTTACCAACTTGCATTTAGAATTGAATAATAATCATTGAATTCATAACAAAATTCTTTATCTAATTTTCTCATTCAATATTCTACTTGCACAATCTCTTCTATTCTAATCCATTAGAATCCCTCCTTGAGACTTTGGGTTTTATCGGTTCGTCTCTAGAATATGTTTATTTGTCTCAAAATGCAAGCAAATAAATCACTCTTGAATGTTGGATTAGAAAGTTAGACAAATGAAAACTTATGTTTTTGCTTCAACCTAAAACATCAGCAACTCTTTAGGTCATATCATGATGAACTTGTGATATTATCATCTCTCCTCCATCTCGGAGTGTGTATTTGTTGTTCTTAAACTCATCTATAGAAGTTCAATATATCTTCATTCAACTGGGAAACAAGACCTTTCCCATTAACAAAGATACTTTGTACACAGTTAATAGTTCAATTAACTGCATTGCATTTTAAAACAGCCTTGTTAAGTTCACACCAATTACGACATGCTTCATATCCTGCTATGTAAATAAACAATTCTCAAATGTTGAATAGAAATATTCATCATGTTGGTGGCCAGAAGAGTGTTTCCATTAAATAATGTTTGTGATGTTGATTAATCAAGTTAACTAATAATCCAAACATTATTTTGTATGATTGATTGGTTATGAATTTCTAAAGTTTTTAAATATTTCTATTCAAGTTTTGGAGGTTAGAAGTGATCAAATCATGAAAATATAGCACTTTTGCATAAATGTTCCAAAAGCATTTTACAGGAAAGATAGTCTCAATATATCTAATCAGTGGACATATTGAAATTCTGCTCATAAATGTCATTTCATATCATTGGATTGCATCAAATACTATCTGTTTTTAGTTCATATTCAAACAATGCTATGCTTATTTAAGTAGTTAACTTTCAATTTGTTGGTTTAGTTCATATTCATTTGCATGAGTTTTCGTAACTTTTATAAGTTGCAGCAAAGTGTTTTGCAAAATACAGTGGTAGGTAGAACACAATTTGCATGAGTTTTCGTAACTTTTACAAGTTGTTGCAAAGCGTTTTACAAAATACAGTGGTAGGTAGAACACAAGAAGCTAAAGCATACACCTAAGCGGAAAATTTCTTTTCTTTTCCTTCATGGTTGTCTTCTATATATTATGCACATTTGATTATTATTGCATTTGTTAAATATCTTTAGATAAAAATTTAATCAAAGTTATAATGCATTAATTATAATTTTTCATACAAATCATACACGAGACAATTTTTTTTTTTTGAAGAAGTTAAATTAGCCCACTTAAATTGACACTTGAGAGAATCGAACCTGAGACTTCGAGAAGGGGCACACTCCCAGGTCCCAAACCAATACCACCAGAACAACCCAAGTGGGGTTATACACGAGACAAATCTTTGATATTGATATATAAAACGAGAAGATTTTGGTTGAAACATGAGCAAGACACATAGATAATAGTGATCGATGCATTTAGTAAGAAACAATTACATTGATAAATTGGTGAAAATGCTGGATTGTTGTTAGTTTGGTATTGACTTTGTCTATTTCAAAGCTAGTAAATTAATGTTTTAATTAAACGCATTTTTTACCCCTCTAAGTTTGTAAAAGTTGCAATTTTGGTCCTCTTTTAAAAAAATGGCAAAAATGACCCCCCATGTTTACCCCTTTTGCAAAACACCAATTTTGACCTAGTCAACCATACTTGACATGCCACCTGTGTATTTATTTAAATTTTTTTATTCCACACGTATAATTAGCTGATAAAAAAACAAAAAATCACCAAAAAAAAATAGTTTGGCACATGAGAGCTTCAAAGAACAAATGACCATCATCATCATGAGCTTCTATCTTTCACAAACCCAAATCACGCAAAAATTCACTTCTCCTTCTTCTACCCCCTACTCACATCAACTCTTTTATATTTCAAAATAAAAAAACCCCAAATTCCCTCCTCATCTTCTCAATCATCATCACACATAACAACCAGCATTCCTTCACTATTCTTCTCTCAACACAACACAAAAATACCAATTTTTTTTTGTGAAAACACACATAAATAACACAACACAAGGAGCCACATATCTGAAATGCGTTTAACAGATCCGTTTGACAAATTAAAAAAAAAACAGAAGCTGGTTTCTGATTTCTGATCAAACACCCGTTGTGCTATTGTAAGCAAATGTTTAATAAAATTTTCTGGCCTGGTGGTGATATTTTCCAGTGCGGTGGTCGCCGGAGCAAGCTCATCCAACCATGATTTTTCTTGGTGGATTTTGTAGGGAATACGAATGAGAGTATTTTTATGGTGGTAATTTGTCGAAAAACAATTTGTGGTGGACGAGATCTAACAATAAAGATGGCGTTTGAAAACTCAGAAAATATCTCCAATCAAAAAATAAATTTAAGGATGAGATATAGAAGGAAGAGATGATAAATATTATGTATTTTGTCTGATAAATGGTGGTCAGAAGTACCATGGTGATGGGTGGCCGAAAAAAGGGGCGGTGGGTTAGGAAGAGGAAGAAAGAACAGTGAGGAAAAGAAGGAAGAAAGAAGAGAGAAAAGAGAACCTCACGTGGCTCTCCCTTTTTTATTTATTTTTATTCAAATTATACACGCGTGACAATTTTAATAATTTTTAATTAAAAATTTACACATGTGGCTTGCCAAGTATGGTTGACTGGATCAAAATTGATGTTTTGCAAAAGGGGTAAATATGGGGGGTGACTTTTGTCATTTTTTTAAAAGGGGGCCAAAATTACAACTTTTAGAAACTTAAGGGGTAAAAAGTGTGTTTAAGTCTTTAATTTATATTAATTAGTGTGTTGGAGTATTGTTAAATAGTTGGATAATTCAAATATAAATGTTTGACTTATGTTATTTAGTGTCGGTATGATCTGTGAAAATGTAGGATTCTATTGAAATTTATCTTTCAATAATGTATTTTATAAATGATGTTGGTCTGGTACCTTGGAGTGTCCTCCTTCTTACGGTATCAAGTTTAATTCTCCTTGTGTCAATTTGAGTGGGCTAGTTTAACTTTTTAAAATATGTATTTTATCTTAAAATAAATTATTGAAAATTAGCTTTTGATAATGTATTTTGACAGATTTGAATATATTAGAGGGGATATGAACTATATATTAGTCATGAACATACACATCCATAACATTCAATTTGGTGGTTTAAATGGACTCCGTTTAATATTATATATTCATATTTTTCAATTATTTAAACAACTTAATAATATTTTCTAAATATTCATGTAGAACTTTGGAGCCTATGGGAGAGTCATGTTATCAAAATATCTTGATACCAAGTTGCTTGATGTAACTCGCAAACTAATCACTAATTTTTACATAGTAAAAAATGAGTTGAGATCCTCTCAATTTCTTTCATTTGGAAAGATAGAAACACAATAAAACTTGTAAATAACTGCGCCTATCTTTTTCTTAATGACAATCCCCTTTTATTTTTATAAATGGAGAGGACCCTTACTCGTAAAAATATCCAATCTCATCAAAGAAAAGCTCCAAAGGTCTACATATACTCGTAAAAAACTACTTAAAAGATAAATGATTAATTGTGTAATTTTGCCTAAAAGATAATATATTATAAATATTATAATTGAATTGAGCCAACTTACAACCTAGTAGGATGATTATCAATTGATGGATTAGTTTTCTCAATATTATGGGGAGATAATAAGCAGGTGAAAGTGTGAACCTGAAGTTCAAATAAATTATTTGAAAGGAAATAAATTATTGTCTCATCTTGATCCTCAAGATATAACTCATTTGCAAAGTTCAAAAATAATAATCAAATATCAGTTGTAAATGCTTCAAACGAAATATGTCCATGTCGAGTAATCTAATATTGCAAATGAGTCTCAACCATGCATGAAGCGTGGAAGACCAATCGATTCCAACTATAAAAAAAATGAGCTAAAAGGAAAGATAACCCAAATGAGGATGTCTAAATTCTATAGGACGTTTGACATAATTGATTTTTAAGTTCTAAAAGAACTAGCCAGGTGTTTGAAATTTTTGAAAATTAAGAGATCTCGAGAAGTTTTGTCATGAATGAAATGAGATGGAACCAAAATAAAAGTCAAACATTGACGATCTTTTTCTTAGCGCTATATGGGATAAGTGATAATGTGGATCATGAATCAAAGTCTATAAAATATTAGAGATAAAGAAATTATTTTCAAATGAAAAAATATAATTCTAGAGAAATCAAACTTGCTTTGCAAAGTGGACATTTTGGAATTGTAGTACACACACTTGAAGATGTGAAAATAATTACATACACATAATTTTTAACCCTAAAACGTATTATATTGATTAAATATATACATATAGAGGTTATTATGTTCGGTAAAAGTGAATGTTAAATGTCTACAATTTATTTTAGGAGACATTTTCACTTGAAGTGAGTTCAAGAACTTTTTATCGCTTGATTAAGTTTAGTAGCACATAAAAGACCCACTTTATATGAAAGATGTGTTAGAATGTATTTGTATGACTCACTTAAAATTGATGATTATTTGAAACTCCCCGAAGATGTTAATTTTCGTGAGACATTGAAGAAATGACATCATTTCTCCATTTAAAACATCTAGGAATGAATTTATTATAATCAATTTTACGATGATGATATAAATATGGTTATAAAGAGATTCCAAAATCTATTGATTATAGAAAGGTTTGAAATGAAATACGTTGTTGGATGTGCAAAGTTGGTTTGAATTTACAATTTTAATATTTAAATGACATTTTGTGCATTAAGAAACTTATATTGCAAATGTAGTAATATTTTGATATGGACAAATCTAGTTGCTTGTCTGTTAGAATGATTGTGATGTCACTTGATGTTAGTATAAATCATGTACTCAAGAAAATGATGAACAACTTGAATTGGTCATGAAGAACTATATCTTAGTTCAAACAAGAACATTAATGTATTTTGTTAATTATATGTATTGTGGTATTTTGTTTTTGTAAATATTAATAAACACAGATATCAGAAACAAAGGCAAACATTTATATTTTAGAGAAACAACATAATCAAGGAAGTAGAGAATTCTCTTTTATTAAGGATTATGAATTTACACATACAACAACTCAATATAAAGATAATATCTCAAACACTATTAATTTGGAGAAGAGCATGAAGATGTTTTTTTACAAAGTCACCGCCAAGTTAAGCTTTTGAGTAGCTTGTACAAAAGATTATACTTATGAGGGGGAGAGATAAATGTGTTTTGCATTTTTTTCCCTTAACCATATGGTTTTATCCCATTGGGTTTAAGGTTTTTAACGAGGTAGATTATCACACAAAAGAATGTTGTACTCTTTTTTCCATCACTAAATTTTTTTTCCACTGAGTTTTCTCTAGTACGGTTTTAATGAGGCATATCCTTGATGAATATTCAAGGGAGAGTGTTATAAATATTATAAGTGGATGCCCATATAGAAATTGGGCCAACGAGCCATATTACTAGACTATTGGACTTGTTCCCTAAGTTTTTATATTTATTTATAAATAGAGCTCACATTGTAACATACTTTGATACACTAGAAAATATACTTCTCTATATTCTCTCTTCCTCTCCTGCTCTCAATTATTTAAACAACTTAATATTTTCTATATATTCATGTAGAGCTTTGGAGCCTAGGGGAGAGTCATGTTATCAAATATCTCGATACCAAGTTGCTAGATGTAACTCGTAAACTAATCACTAATTTTTTATATAGTAGAAAATGAGTTGAGTGATCATTTCCATATCTTCCATTTAGAGATAAAAACAAAATAAAACTTGAAAATAATTGCATCTATCTTTTTCTTAATGAAAATCTCCTTTTATTTTTATAAATGGAGAGGGTCCTTACTCATAAAAATATCCAATCTCATCGAGAAAAGCTCCAAAAGGTTTACATATACTTGTAAAAATATACTTAAAAGATAAATGATCAATTGTGTAATTTTGCCCAAAAGATAATATAATTTATTTTCAGATTTCCCATAATTTTGAGAAAAATAAAAAGAAGAGTTGAACCAAAAGTTAACCTACTAAAAAAACGCTATAAACTACGTACTTGAAAACAAGAAACAAATGATAACAAACTCGTAAACAGCAAATACATGATAACCAATAAAACAACTCGATAACCAAGAAAAGAGGAGTGTTTTTCTTGAGTGTTTTTCTTCCGCAGCATTCTAACAAATCTCATTCTTCCCTTTCCTGTTTAGTGTGTTTTTCTTTTTAACTATTTTTTGTGGTTTCATCCAAATTCCTCCAAAAAAAAATCGCTGTTTTGTTTTTTATTTAGCTTTACCATTGCACCGTAATTCGTTTCATCTTGATGGAGAATAAGAAGAAATCTGCGACGGATGAAAAGGTAAGCAAGTATATACCTCATGATATTGCCTTCTCTATTCTACACAAACTACCTCTTAAGTCTTTAAAGCGATTTGGATGCGTTCGTAAATCATGATCTCTCTTATTACAAAACACTCTGTTTCATGAACATGTTCCGCAACAATTTCATATCTAACTCTCACCGTTATCACGACGGAGCACCTATCATGCTAAGGGTTTATGATGCCGATCAATCGGAACAAGATGTTTTGTATTCTTTTTCTGGTCAGAGGTTTGAGAATAAAATCAAATTAGATTGCCCAAATCTATTTGAAGAAGGTTTTAACAATTTTCAGATTTTTGGTCTGGGTAGTAGCGATGGCACTCTTTGTCTTCATGAACTAATTGAACTAAATTCTTGCAAAATTACATTGTGGAACCCAATTACCAATCTATTCAATCCCATTCCTCCCAGTCCGGTCGAGTCTTCTCTTCCAGACGCCGCTAAGGTTATTTTTACCGTTGTTTCTTGTCTTCATGGCTTTGGTTATGACCGTGGTACATGTGACTATAAGGTCATTCGTCGTGTACACTTTCGATGTGATGACAATATTGAATACGTGCCATCAAAAGATGTACTTGGAGATGCACCTTTAGACCCCATATGGGAGATATATAGCTTAAGAAGTAATTAATGAAAGAAACTTGATTTTGACATGCCGGGTTAGTTGTATTGTATCGAGGGCATCCAAGCGTACATGGATGGGTTCTGTCATTGGTTGTGCAAACATAAATGTCTAATGATATTATGTTTGGTATCATTTGACTTAAGCAATGATGTGTTCTTCATGACACCGATACCCTCGGACGTTGATGATTGTTTTGATGTTAAAGCAGAGTGGATAAACTTGGCGGTGTTAAATGGGTCCATTGCCTTACTCTCATATAATGAAAAAATTACAACTTTTCACATATCAATTTTGAGCGAACTCAACGTGAAAGAATCATGGGCAAAACTCTTGGTTATTGGATCGATGTCTTGCGTTATGTACCCCATTGGAATGGGGACAAAGGGGGAAATATTCTTCATAAGAAAAGATGAAAAACTAGCTTGGTTTGATTTGAGCACCCAAACGATTGAGGAGCTTGCTTATAAACCAATGTGGCTTAACTGTCGGATAATAATTTACAACAAAAGCATATTTCCGATTGGAGGAATAAGTAGTTAATTGTTTTTCTTGTTTTCACAAAGTAGTATATGATTGTGGTTATCACAATTAATGTCACGTAAACCAAGAAACTGGTTTTTATCTTGCTTTTGCATTTTTATTTTGAATGTTTACTCTCATTTAATTCGCAAACTTGTGTGGTTTCTATATCAATAAAAAGATTAATCTTTTGCCTTTACCGAATGACCTCTAGTTTTAAACTCATGTGGTTTCTAATTGCTTTCTATTAAACTTATGTGTTAGTTAGATAATCAATGAGATGAGTTACAAATCTGTTTACTTCTTTAACTCATTCATTTCTGTTCATTGCTTTTTTGTTCAATTTGCTGGTTCCAAATATTGGCTCTAGCAATTAGTTCCAGTTATATTTCATTTTTTTCTTATGCTTGATTTACGTTATATTTTAATGACCATTCTTGCAGTTCTGTATAGTTATGCACATTGAATTCTTATTATTAGTTCTTTTTCCATAGTTCAATGTAGTGATATCTTCTAAATTTATATGAACAGTCTGTATAGCAAACCAGTTGTGTTGAAACTGTTTTATCAAGTTCCTTTGCTTCACTTTTCTTTAGAGATTTTCTGATATCTAAAATTGATTGAAAATATGAGTTCGTGTAGCAAACTGATTGAAGAAATAATGTTTTTTACTTATGTTTTTTTTATTATGAATTTTACAATTATGGGATCATAACCGTAATAAATCCGAAGGTATCCATTGGCTATCTTGGGATCAGTTGTCTGTGCACAAGGGCGGAGGATTGGGGTCCAAGAGCCTTAGTGCGTTTAACTATGCAATGCTTTGTAAACATGCTTGGAATTTCATGACTGATGCAAAAAGTTTGATCACAATGATTTTCAAAGCTAAATATTTTCCAAACTGAAACTTACTTGATTCGAGTGTTGGCCACAACCTAAGCTATTTGTGTTGAAGCATTTGGAGTGTGAAATTTGTTGTCCGAGGGGGAGACAACTGGAGTATTTAGCATGCTGAAATTCTGCCAAATGTGAAGAATTTATCGTGGCGTATTTGTAGAGATAGAGATAGCGTGCCAACTCAATTCGACTTTAAGATATATGCAATGTCTCAAGGTTTACGAGAAAGATGTGTCTTCAAGACTAAACCAAGTCAATCTGGAATACGTATTGGCACCATAAGTAGTACGTTCTGGGATACAGATATAGAGAAAGACAAATTTATTTCAAAAAAAGTCCAAAGGAGTGAAGATAGTAGCAAAAAATGTACTTAGTTCCCAATAATGACTCAACTGGGAAAAATTGAACAAAACCAACGAAATTTAGTTGAAGCCAAAGAAACGCAAATTGAAGAACAGTCCAATAATTTAATCACTTGCAAAAGAAGATAAGAAAAAAGAACCTGAAACTGTAAAATAAGAAGTAAGAACAAAGAAACAATCAAAATTAGTAGCAACTATGATAAACAAATGGAACCAGAAATGAGAAGGAGGCGGAGAAGGAGAGAGACCCTGAAACCATAGCATGTCGAAGAGCATTGCCCTCCACCAATTTTGTGTCATTCGATAGGATATGTTGAGTAAAATATCATGATTTTCAACTCACAGATGCAATTCCTCCAAGTCACTGGATCAGAATTATGGTAAGTGTTGTTTATGGCGGCACTCAGAAAAGATAAAAGAATATCCACAATTCTTAGAGAGGAGAGGACTATTTTGAAGTCTCAATAGCCATATTTCTCTATGATTTTATAACTTCAGATGGAATGCTTTCTTTGTAAATGACCAAAGATCAGATTTCACTTTAAAGTTACACCAAACTAACTGATTGTATCGGTAAGTAAAAGCTACGTATCAAATGTGACTTTCTCCAAGCATACAAAACAAAGCTACCCTTGAGCATTAACAAAATTCAATAAATCTGTATAAAAATCAGACCCTAAGAAATATACTCCCATCACATATTCGATAAAATCTCCCCACTTTGACCGCAACTACACCGTACACGTTAAGCCATCATAATTCATATAACTACAACTTCCATGCCGGCCACAAATCCTCACCAATCTCCTTGCTTCAAAACTTTATTTTTCTTCAAAATACATCCAATTGAAACACTTTATCTTACTGCTACAAAGCCTCTATTCGACTAAAAAAACACAAGCGCATGTTACAAAAGGTTACTGTTGTAACCGAACAATGATGAGACATTGAAGTCAAACGTACCTAAATAGTCAGAACGTACATATGTCGCTGTCTTCCAATACATCTAAGCTCTCCCTAGCGTATAAAACAACTACACTCCAGCCGCATTACCTTTCCAATTCCAAAAAAGAATGACCAACACCACTGCACTAAACCAACTCAAACACCGCCCTTTTTCGACAACAACTAATGGCATTGCAAAAGACCATAATTTCACAATATGTAAAATAAGGCTAGATGTCTGGCACATGGAAATTTGTATTATCAAGAAGTAAGAAAGTAAATATCTGAGTAATTGAATGTGTATTACAAAGATACATACATTATCATATTTCATCCAAGCCATTTTTTTTTGTTGAAGAAGCCATTTGTTAGTAACATGAATTACTATAATCTAATCAGTTAGACAAATTAGCACAGAAATTCAGCTACAACACGAAAAAGTTGCTGAAAATATACCATATAGCAGTGAAACAGATATGCCATGAACAAGCATTAAATGAAGCCTTTCTAGTTGTATGAATTCCAAAAATCAGAATGTATTTCAGAATAAACTACTTGTCTTGAGGGAATTTACTGAAACTGATATGAACCTTTATCTGGAGTTGGAATACAAAAGAAAAAATAAACAAGAAAACTATAACGATCCTAACACAATACAATACATATTGTTAAATGCATAGGACTGCAATATGGTATGCATAAAATTCAGATCGCTCATCATTCGCAACGGCACAAAATTCCAGCAAAACAGTACCAACAGAAGATACAGATCAAAGTGCCCACAATGTAGCCAGACCAGCATACCCCTCGCCAATACAACAAATGAAATCAGAAAACAATAACCTCAATCATTTTCCTCTTGGTGAAAACATGAAAAACAATTAATGACTTATTCATCCAATTGGTCGAATTTTTCCTTGTATATTATTATCCGATGAATATAATTCACTTCTTTGAAACCAACTTCCTCAATCATTTGGGTTTTTAAATCAAGCGAAACTAGTTCTTTATCTTTTCTTAGGAAGAATATTTCTACTTTCATTCCCACTCCAAGAGGACGCTCAACACAAGACAACGGTCCAACAATGAAGAGTTTGGTCCATGATTCCTCCACACCAAGCTCACCCAAAATTGATATGTAAAAAGTAGTCGTCTCTTCATGATATGAGATCAACGCAACGGACCCATTTAACACCACCAAGTTTATCCATGCTGCAAAACAAACATCTTCGTCTGAGGGTATGGGTGTTACTAAAAACATCTCATTGCTCAAGTAAAATGATACCACACATTCACCGGCAGGGCTATCTTCTTCACAGAACCAATGTCACACTCCATCCATGTAGACTTGGGTTCCCACATCACAATCCGACGATGGCATGTCGACATCAAGTTTCCTCCACGAGTTACTTCTTAAGCTATATATCTCCCAGAAAGGGGATAAAGAATTATCTCCCAACCCGTCTAAAGATATAACAAAGTCGGCAATGACAGTTACGTAACGAATGACCTTATAGTCATTTATAAGGTCATCATAACCAAATCCATGAAGATAATAAAAAACAGTAAGTCTATCAAATTCCTTAGCGAAATCTGGAACAGACGACTCAACAACAGATTGAACCGGACTGGGAGGTAGGAGTTTGATTCTTTGGGTAGTTGGGTTCCACAATACAGTTTCGCCATAGTCATCATCTCTATGGAGACAAAGTGTGCCATTAATAGTATCAAAACCAAATATACAATTCAAATATTTTGTATATTTGAATTTAGAGAAATCTAATTTGAATTTATTCTCAAACCTCTCACCGGAAAGAGAATAAAGACCATATTTACGAAATGTCTTGTCGTGAACGAGGATAGATGCTCCGTCATAATAAGAATTAGACAATAAATTGTTGTGGAACATGTTCATGAAATGATTGTTTTTAGACAAGAGAGACCATGATTTGCAAACACATTCAAATCGCTTGAAAGATTTAAGAGGCAACTTCGATAAAATGGAAAAGGAAATATCATCAGGGATATAGGTATTGCTAACCTCCATGTTTGTCGCAGAAGTGATTATTTGACGAGACCTAACTTGTGTTTTTTGTTCCGTTTGGAAGAAGTGATTATTTCACGTTTCAGAACTTTTTTACCTGAACGCAAATTAATGAAACCGTTTCCTACAGGATTAAGATCGGAATCTGAAGAAGTTGGTTTTGATTTCTGCATTTTTTTTATTTAGGTGTTGTTTGGGTTGGAGATCTTTATATCTAATCCTAGCTAATAACATGCTAACCCTAATTCTAATAAAATGGCGCCCTCACTTTGAAATTTGAATTCCATAATTCTCTCCTATACCTACCCCTTTAAAGTGCATCGGTATTCACTAACCATTAGCTTTCCAGCCTCATTAAATTATGGTATGTTTCCCATACAACCAATCACACAACTATATGGCTTCCTAATGCTATCTATATGTACGTTCAAATGCTGCCTTCCTCACATGTTCATTTGCATTTAATTAATTTCATTAACTAATTGCCTTCCATCCAATTCTCTAGAACCATTCTCATAACAATTACTACTTGCTATTGTAATCTCCTAAACTTTGTCTATGATAAATTGGATATAGTTTGCTCTCATATTGAATCAGAAGTAATTTTCACTAATTCCTCCGGTCCTTTTAATTTTTAATATGTCGGAATTTTCTCATATAATACTTCATGACGGTATTCATGCATCGTCATTTGTTAAACTATTTCATGTAATTTCCTAAAACTTCGTTTATAATTTTTTGTTTTTAAATTAAAGTGGCCAATTTTGATTTCAAGTTATTGCTAAAATCATGTTTTTCCTTCATCTTAATTTTATAAGTTTAGTGCTAGCTTTATTTTTAATTTTAGTTTGAATATATCTATGACTATTTCCACTCCTAATGACCTTGCATCTTCTCCACATCAGATAACTATCTGTTAAAAGTCTCCCTACGTATGTTAGGTATCTTTACATTTCCACAAGGCAGCCATGGCATATGATACTGTGGTAAAGACAGCCGTTTCCGTTTGACATATATATGGTTTATGAAATTCAGTTTGTCATTTGTTTGAACGTAAGCATCTGCCTTTGATAAGTTATCAACTCTTAGCAACGATAAGTTATCGTACTTTCATTGTTGAATTAATCCGAAGGAGGTATCTTTATATATCTGATTGATTTTGTTTCTAACTGATGTCATACATTAATTTTCATATTTTATATCCCTTTCTCATATATTCATAAATTCTCATATTTTCTATCCCTTTCTCATATGTAACAGAATTATTTAATTCTTCAAACATTGTTGATCGAGACTTTGGGGTTGAACTTGAGATGTTTCGTGGTCTTGAATGATCCTGCCTACAATCAATTTGATGTCCTAATTGAGAAGATAAACGGAAGAATATGCTTCAGTGCTGGATGGCTTGAACTCCATAATGTTTACGACGTACGAAATGGTGGTTCTATACCTTTGATCAACGTTCAACCAACTTTATTCGTCTAAACCATTTAATATTTCTGTATTTCCTCCATCGCAGACGCTAACTTATCTTGACATGCCTATATACCTACTATATTCAAGACCGGAGGAAATACATATCGACACATGTGTACCATCATCCCGTTGCCCCATTTGCTCCATAATCAGTCACGTATAAATAAAACTTGAAGGGATACACCATCTAATTTGTAAATAAGTTATATTGTTCATTTTAAAAGCTATCTATTGGTTATTGGATTGGTTGGTGTCCTCATATGCTAATTTGATTTGAATCTTGAAAGTCCCTTAGCATTCAAAGATGGTCATAGATTGATCTTTCTTTTTTTTTTTCAAATGAGAATTATGTCTTATGTTTTAGTCAAGTTTTTTTTATTCATTTATGAATGCGAAAAAGATCCAATTAAAAGACACATGAAGGATATTTGAAGCAAGGAATTCTTTTATGGTAACAAGACCAAATCAAAAATGTTTGGATACATACACATAAAAAGATGATACTTAAAATATTCAATTATTTTTTTTATCAATTTCCTCCTTATTATTAAAAAAATATTTCTTTGTGTGTGTGTGACCAAACACTTTTTATTTGGTCATGTGACCATATTAGAATGTCTCTATTTGAAGCTTTGGTGCCAAGAAAGATTGTGTATTCTACACACGAACAAATGCAATGAAAAAAGGTATTGGTAGTTCACTACTAGAAAAAGCAAAATTAGCGAGGGAAATTACTGACGGAAAAAATGAAATTTCTCATAAATTTCTTGGTCGCAAAATTTAGTGACGGAATTAGAGAGGGATTTCACGTTTTCCCTCACTAAATATCCCTCACTAATTTTTGTTTTTTTAGTAGTGGTTCTAATTCCAAACTAAACTGTCATTAACCTTGAAAATAGTATCCAGCCATTCCAAGCTATTTATTTGTGCCTAGAAATTAGAAAACTTCCTTTCAGTTTATTTCTTTCAACAGATCCACATAATAATCGTGATTTGAACAAGTGACCTTAGCCATAAGAAAGGGTACCAATCGTGGTAATTAAATGATTCTAGCCTTGAAAATAGTTGTCAGTTGTTCTATTGTTACGATTGTAACCTTGAAAACCTAATAGTTTCCAAGCTGTAAACGAGTCCTCTATATATCTCATTAACAGGGACTTTTCATTTTCTTCCGAATGCAAAGTTCAAATGAGATGTTAAACTTTGGTCATTGAAATGGTTAGTGCATGCACAAGTTTCAATCATTGCTCTGCGCAATTGATAATTTGTTGAGCATTAATTGTGACTGTTCGTTTTCTATGTGTAGGTAAACTAGATTGTGCACATGTTTCAATTTACCATTAGTTCTGCCAGTTTCCATGCATTAGCAGTTGAGAGGTTAATCTTAGGGTATTGGCATCAGCTAATAAGTGTAGAAATTAAATATGGTGTATAAGTTTTATCTAAAGTCACATCAGCTAATTAGTGGTAGAAATATGTTGCAATATAAAGAGTTGCATCAAAAAATGGTATGAAAATTTTGTTAATCGATGAAAACGGTTGTCACGTCATTTTTTAGAGGTCAAGGCTATTTGGTTAGCTTTGACTCACTTTTTATTTCACGACTGAACATTTAATTTTTTTTAAGAAAAGGGGAAAAAAGTTCAAACTACCCCATATTGAAAGATTTAGGGTTCGGGGGTTAGTTACATAAAGGGAAGGTATTAGCACCCTTTATGTCCGTAGTACTCTACATGAACCTCTTGATTTTATTTAACTTTTGTGCTATAACTTGCTTGCTTTTTTTGTTTAAAGGAAGGAATTAAAAGTGATAAAGAAAAAGAGAGACCTATTTATCTACATTTTTTATTGATTTGGAAGGACTAGGTCCTTTGCCTACGTACCCGTGAGGGATCAAAACCTCGTAGTTCGGGGTAGAAATTGACGTTTGATTGGTTGTGTGTTTTTTATTAGTTTTTTGAAAAAGGTTTTAAAATAAAAAGCCAAGTGGCAAATATGAATTGGTTGGTATTTTTTAATTTGAAAGAAAATAGACTTAAAGTATGATTAAATGGATTTAAATTTGATTAAGAAAGAAATAAAAAGAACGATCACTTGATTTTGGATCAAGGTTTATTATGAAAATGATTTTTGTGATTTTTGTTATTTGAATTTTTGTTGTTTTTGAATATTAATGAAAATTAAA
>Ga0315914_1002478_pt1 | contig 28212 bp, 14 predicted proteins | sample MpolenodulesMG_FD_203920 | JGI IMG/M metagenome (GOLD analysis project Ga0315914, IMG submission 203920) | Medicago polymorpha root nodule microbial communities from Los Angeles, California, United States - elongated nodules | ecosystem: Host-associated > Plants > Roots > Nodule | place: USA...
TCATTACTAAATAAATTATGTTTGTCTATTGTTTTTTGTGCGATTTCTAAGAAAAGCCTGCAAAATACTATCCCTTAGTTTTTCTTTGGATCTTGCTAACAAGTGTCTCATAGGTATTGGTTAAGGAATTCATAAATGAAATTTTTTTGTTGAAAATATAAGTTAATACTTTTGATCAAGTTACACAATTTTTTTTTTTATAAAAACATACGTGTTTTGATTGATTAGTCAATGCCTCTCTGACATTATCCTTCTTTCATAGACATTAAAAGTACACACTTCACTCCCGTTTTTCTTTAGCCTAAACCACCATAGTTATCATCGATTTTGTGAGTCACTCTCAAACTAGTACTCCCTCTGTTTCAAAATACATGTCCATTTTGAAGAAATTGCAGTAACTAAGAAACCAAATAATTTTTTTTATTTTTGATGAAATTATATGTGTGTTTTCTATAATACCCTCAACCATTTATTATTTCATTCTATTTTCTCTCTCTCTGCAATAAATATGCAAAGAGTATTATTGACAAAACAATAATTAATGTTGCATTGAAATTTAAAAGTGACAAGTATTGTGATATAAAATTATTCTCCAAAATGGACATGAAACGGAGGGAGTATGTAAGAATGTAAATTTAAATTAGTCTCAAACACCGTAAAACATAACATTCGTTACTAATCACAACGTTACTTGATGATGTGTTCATTAAGTGTATTATTAGAAGTCTTCATCACTAATTAATCTTGATCACAAAAATTTCAAAATTAAAGACTCCTTAAATTGTAAAACCTTGCTCAAATAAGTCCTATAAATATTCGTGTTTATGCATGTAATAAAATTTCTGACAAAATGGTTAAAGGTCCAACTGAGTTTGACGTGTACCCATGAACAAATACATCATATGGCTTTGTATGGCTAAATCCACATCGATTTTTATTTTTTTTTGCATATGAAATATATCTATAAGAATAAAAGGAAAATTAGTCACTTTAGCACTTGAATGAAAAAGTAGTAGTCACTTTAATCCCTGAATGCATAGAAATTGCAAAACAGACCCTGAATGTAGACTTTGTTGGTCAATTTCAGGGACTAAAGTGACTAACGGCGTCTACATTTCAGGACTAAATTGACCAACGAAATCTGCACTCAGGGACTAAATTGACTGACAAAGTTTACATTCATGGACTATTTTGCAATTTATCTGCATTCAGGGACTAAAGTAACTCCTTTTCTATTCAAAGACTAAAGTGACTATACTCCCAAGAATAAAATGTTAAAGTTGGTGGTTCATTTTGCTTCAATTGGCGATTGTTAGGATTACAAAGAGACCTGAACTAATTAAATAAAATTACTAAAATTGTTATTTTTAGTTAAATAGTATGTAATATTTAATTTTATTGATCAAATTTTTGATACTACTATTTCAGCCACCAAAAACTCATAGAATAAAATGAAAGTCCCTACCTAAATAGTTGTAAATCCCTCATCCTTATTTATTAATTTTGTTAGGTTAACAGCAACTTAACCTAATATTTTCCCTCCCATTTGCTTTACTAGTTTAGAAGTCATTTAAAAAATGCATCGCACCAATTTCATTCCTATCCTTTTGCCTTTTTATTTTTTGACAATATTTTCTACACTTATCCTTATTTATTAATTTTGTTAGGTCTGCAGCAATTTAACCTAATATTTTCCCGCTCATTTGTTGTATTAGGTTAACAATAATTTTACCTAACAAATTCCATCTAAAAAAAATGCATCGCACCAGTTTCATTCCTATTCTCTTGCCTTTTTTTTTGCTATCCTCTTGCCTCTTTTTTTTGACAATATTTTCTACGCAATACTAGAAAAATTCATCGCACTAATTTCATGCCTTTTTTTTTTGACAATATTTTATACACTTATTTAATACTAAAAAAATGGATCGCACCAATTTCATTCCTATGTTGTTGCCTTTTTTTTTACGCTCTCACCTTATTTTCCAAGTTATAGTGTTACACATCCAATCAATTAAATTTTATTTATTATGAAGTTGAACCGATTTTTTTTTTTAGATATGAAGTTAAAACACTTAGTTTATCACATTTTAGTTTCGATATTAATTTTGTATGTTTTTTTTACACTTATTTAATACGTTTACAAACAGAATACCCTAATTTCCATGCAAACTCGGCTATATATAGCAAACCCTAAACCGTGTTTCTCTAATAAAAAAAAAACCTAAACCGTGTTTCTATTAATTGAAGTGACTTTGTTTTTCATGTTAGTACGTAGAAATTTAAAACAATTATTACAAGTCAATTTTTGATGTTTAACTATAAAAATAATAAATAAAATTGACTCGTGCAACAATATAATATTGTATCTTTTTATCTTTTTTCTTTATAATTTTTTTAAAAAAAATGAGAAGATAATGGCCCAATAATATATTCTGATAAAATAAAATAACAGTCTTTAATTGATTAGTTTTTCAAAACTAAAATGTAAAATTTGATAAGATTCAAGTGTCATTGAAGGACATAGTAAGACAAATTTGATTGTAATATTGTATCTCTAGTAATCTAATTTGTGTTTATTGATCGACCCATGATTTTACGGGTTAAAGATTATTCATGTGTTGCTAACCTTCCTCTTTAAAGAAAATAGAGATTCTTAATTTTTGGTAATTTCAATGATTAATTAATTTTGTATTGTCTTATAGAAGGGAATAGAATGTCTCCCGTAAAAAATCTGTCGTTTTCTCCGGTGTCAAATCTAAGTCATTTAACATCTTCTCTCTTGATTTTAACATTTAACTTCTAAAATGCATTTATTTCATCCATTGAAGTTATAAAATAGTATGTTTTTAACCATGAGCTAATACCTCAAGTTGATTTCTCGAGGGGCAAGGAAAAAAATATGAAAAGGGGATTCAACTTTGTTCCAAAAAGATATGGCTTGACATTTCATTTTTCTTTTAAAGATCTTTTGCACATCTTTTTCTCCTCAGTTTCCAAAAATGATTGCTTAGTTATTTTTAGTTATCGGGTATTAGTGACTGATACTTTGTTTTGGAGTTCCAATGAGAAGCTTATAGGTAATGAAGCGCCGATATAAACTCAAAAATCGAACATGACTCTAACACTTAGTAATTTAACAAGTGGAACTGATATCTTTGAGTCTAACGTGTGTAATGTTGTCGTGTCGGATATCAGACGCATCTTTAATTCCAACGTCGGTGCTACATAGCTTATGAATGATTTTTCTTCAAATTGTTAATTCAGCCTCCCTTTGGAAAAATGAAATATATAGAGAACTATTGATGTTATTAGTTATAAACTGCATCATGCAACCATGGAATGGGAAGGGTGTTCTCTATGTCGGGGAGTGTTTGGTGCTTTTATGAAGGTATTTGGTTTTTTTATTGCATCTTCTTCTAAAAAAAATCCGTTAATTAGTTCAGAAGACAAGAAATTAAAGACATGGAAAGACATCATCAAATGTTTTGTATTATTTGAGATGAATTTTATGAGACTGGTATTTATTTATTTTTTCTGCCACTGGTAGTTATCAGCACAGATTTGGTACTTTATTTTCAGCTGGCTGGATGTGATATTGTGATGATTGATGTCCCACAAAAATTATGAGTTTAGTTTCAAATTTTGATATGAGTATAGGGGATGATTTGGAATGTAGTGATTTTGGTCTGTTTACATTATTATTTTCTCTGATGTTTTGCGTAGCATGAAATATACATTATTCACTTTTTTGTTGTTTGATATTTGGGTGAATTCTTGAGTAAATGTAATTTGTACGTGTTCGCCATATTGACATGTTTTACTGAGTAACAGACCATCCATTATTTTCATCAAAAGATAGAAAACAGAGCAAATTTACAGTCTAGGTACATATATACAAGAAAAGGAATACAACCACGTTGCATGTGCCAATTATATCCAAGCAAGATATCCATGTACCAATTAGCAACCACGATCAGAAATATGAAAGGACCAGCAAAACAAGTTGAAGTGCAACTGGTCTTAAAAAGTGTTCATAAGTGACTAATTAACAAGTTTGTTTGTGTTACTATATCATTTGTGAGTAAGATTTCCACATTGGATACAAAAGTGATGTTGAGCATTTTACGGGTGATATGACTCATAAACTTGATGTTTTTGGTTTTGCATAAAGATGTGGTATCCAACCCACTTGTGTGATTGCTTTGATCATTGGGCATTATTCTCACGTGATAGTAGATTTCTCTCTAATTCGTCTCTATCCCTTCCTTCAAAAAATTGGGCTAGTATTTCCGCACAATGAATAATATTGGAATTTGAATCAACCACAAGAGACTTCAAAGTTACACTAGGCATATCTTGCTCAAGTTCAAGACGTTCATGGCTACCATTTACCATCTCAAAGTTTATAGAAGCGTCATGTTTTTGCTTTAACGGGAGACAACAACCTCGTAATGTCGTTCCATCTTGACGATGTCCTTATAATTAGTACACCACAGACCTTGTCTAAAACGACTTTGGTAGTTTCATGTTGATTAAAGTCGAAATTAAAAGTACAGGAGTTTTGTGACCTTGCATTAATTAATATGGCATGAGCAACGAAATTTATTTATAAGTAGTGAAAATCTTTAATCTTATAAAGTTTGTTGAGGTCTCATAATTAGTTTTTAACCTTTTTTTTAAGAAGTTAAACTAGCCAACTTAAATTGACACTGGTGAGAATCGAACATGAGACCTCGAGGAGGAACATACTCCCAGGTCCCAAGTCAATACCACAAGAACAACGCAAGTGGGTAATTAGTTTTTAACCTTAACACCTCTTGACTTAAAAAATGATTTTGTTTGCTAAAAAAAAAATGATTTTGTGAGGTTTAGGTCCAACACAAATTCTAAAAATAACATAACTAATCGGAAGGAATCAAAAAAGAAATATGATTTTCGACGCTAGTTTCGCTAACCAAATCTACTTATAATGTGTTGTGTTGTTAAACTTTTTTTTTATACGTAAGTTTCGAACGATTATCTACGACCACAAACTGGACTACGACATCAAGATTTTTAATGTCTTTCAGACTCACACAATTGAGGTTGCAATTGAACTCAATTCTTTGCAATATCAAGGATAGCAACCTCAACCACTACATCGACTACAATATTGTTGGAACAATAGATAAAAATTAGTTCAACAATGTTTTCGGTTACCGAAGAGATTACTGGGTCGAGTTGCAGACTAGTTCGCTCTCTTTAAGATGTTTTGTGTCACTATCAAAATTGTGCAAACACACTAACAACCACGACGTCCCCAGAATAAAATAGTCAAGCTACAATTGTATCATAGTTCCAGTGCACTATAAGATCAGTTCTATAAATACAATTTCAATATGGTACAAAACCACTCAAATGTGGTATGTGGTCACTCTACTACGGTATTGCGACCGCTCAAAAATTGTGGTTCCACCATTCTAACATTTAAGTTTACCAAAGGCATAAAATAGACGTCGTGATCGATAGTTTGTTTGCCCAATTTTAAACCGTGTCACGAAACATTCTAGAGAGAACGATCTGCTACACGATTCACCCAATAATCACTTCTGTGACCAAAAATATTTGTGAACTAATTTTTAGCTATTGTTTCAACAATCAATTGAACTTGATTCAACTTGTCTTATATGTGCTAATACAATGTCATAGGAGTAATTAAAGTCGTAGTTAATTAAACATTTTCCTAAGAAGTGTGGTGTTATTTGAGTTTACATTCTTTAGGTGCAATAATTAGGTTAATGTGTCGCATCCAATGTATTTTAGAAAAATGTCACAAACACATAAATAAATGAGGAAGGTGCACAACAGGAAAATGTTAGCATATGGAATGGTAGTGAGACAAATATCTGCAACTTGTGTCGTTCCCTTTCAGAGCTTTCAATGTGCAGACACGGCATCTCCGTGTTTACGATGATCGTTCTCTCTCTCTCTCTTTGCAAATTATTTTTGAATCTTTTTCTCTCTGCTTTGAGGGGTCACTTGTTGCAGGATGACTCTGCTACCACCCATTCACAAATATGCAGGAGTTATTGCTACCCTTCTTCTGCATGGGAGTGCGTTTCATTAAAATTCATATATCCACTCTCACTTTACAACTTTTTCAATTTTTCTCATTTATTTTCCTTCGAATACGTCCATTTTTTTCCTACCATACATAAATTTTGACATTTACCACCCTCAACAACCAACCAACCCTCACTGTCTCTAAATTTCACATGATGCCAAAACAAACAACTCTGAATTTAATTTACTATATTAGGCCCAAAATGTTTCGTGCTGTCACTGTTTTTAGTTAAATATTTGGTAGTATATATTGAATAGTGTGATGAGTTTAACAGACATTCATCTCATTGTAGGACATGGTATTTAAAATCTTCGGCGGGTTCTTAGGTTGTTTCCAATCGACGATCGCCTTTTTAATCTTCTTTTATATTCTCACTTTTTAATCTTCTTTCATATTCTCATACATGCATATAAAATCAAGTGGTGTGGACAATTCATATATGTTTTTATCTACCTTAATTGTTCTCTTTTGAAATATACTACATTTATTACACTATTCATCTCATATTATGTTTGTTAGAATAACAACCACCCGATTCAAAACAGTAAAGAATCAATGAACAGTAACGATGAGTTCAGCCAATTGTGCATATATCTTCAAATGAAGAGCGGTTGCGGATCATTCGTATTATGAGTGAAAGATTATGGTTTGAAATATAAACCAAGTTGTTTGGGCTCCAGTGGCCTTTCAAGGACGTACCCGAAGAATACCAGGTTCGATTTCCAGGTGAAACAACGCTTGGCCGATGCGCATGCCTCTACGCATGAGCTGGATTAGTCGCTCACTTTTGGTGAATCGGAAACCGGTGCGAAAGCCAAAAAAATATATAAAATTTATATATAAAGAAATATTAATAAGTGTCATGAGGAAATATGTTAAGATATAAAAATAAAAATTATGTATTAGATATCATGTCCATTTATTTCTCAAACTTTTAATTGTTACTTTTTTTCAATAAATCCTTATTATGATCCATATTAGCATGATCCATATGTTTAAATACTATATAGAATATAGATCATGTTACAACATAACTCCCAAATAGTTTACAATGTACAATTTAGAGTAGTGGTAACATCGCTTTCTTTCGAACACTCTCTCTAATACTTACTATTTTCTTGGTTAAAATCATTGTGGGTTTACACTTTGAAAATAAAACACACATAAAGTGATGGAACATTTATCCAATAAAAAAATGAATGTTGAAAAAAATGTTAAAGAATAAGTGTTGTTAACATTTCTCCCTAATTTATATTTAAACATCAAATTATTGATCACATGGATCGTAGAGATGGTAAAATACATCTTCGTTTTTACTGCTTCAAGTGTGCCAAGTGATGTAATGCTCTCACAAACATCATAAAATGATTGGGTCTGTAACCAACATCCCATCATTTAATATTGTCATATCATTTTTTTATATTTAATTAATTATTTTATAAAAAATTAAAATTTTGAATTAATTTTGTCTACATGAAAGAGTTTTGGGAAGCATTTTGTCAATGTGTTTTTTTTCAAACAATGAAAGTTATACTTAGGTAATTTTGTCTTTTAAAGTTTGTCACTATAAACTTTTAAAAACAGCAAATTGGTCGCTATAATTTTCCAAATTTCGCAAATTCTTCTCTTAATTTGTAAATTGGCCTCTTTTTCAAGTTTTGAAATTTTACAAAAATAACTCTACAAAGTTTAAGAATGAAGGATTTTTTTCAACTCTATACAAACAACAACAAAAAATAGAGAAATGAATCGTTCAATTTACCATGAAGCATTCAATTTGCCTAGAATTTTAATTTCTCTAAAATTTCCAATTATCCCATCCATGCACAATCTCATTGCCTTTTCTTTAGGTTTTCGAACTTTTTATTTATTTAAGTTCATGATCCAAAATAAAACAAAATCATCCAAAGGTGAACTTATCACAATTGGAGTTAAAATGATGCATCCAACCACTGTGCGATAATTTACTTTCAACCTATACATATATTGGGACAATATCACTTCTATGCTTCAATACCAGCTGGTAAGGACCTCCTAGAAGCTCAAAAACAACAAGGGGATATAATTACAAGAAGTAAACCTACGAGACTCCAAATGAATCATTGAAAAAAATCATTTTTCTTAAACCTTCGTCTTAGATTTGCATCAGTAGCACCAATAAAGTTGAACTAAAGGGGAGAGTACTGGAAAATTATAGCCTCGCATCGTACAGACAAATCAAGAAAATGTATATAAAAGCATAAATGGGCAGGGCAATCAAGTTAAATTTTTTGTACAATACATCTCTTATGCTTGAACAGAATCTAGGTCACTATGCACATTATTTTTTTGAAATGTAAATGTATATTTAGTTTCACTTTTGGAGAAGGTAAAGTTGATTATAAAGGTGGGTAAATGATTTTGACATGTTTGGATGTTCAAGTTAGAATTTTGATATTTTTTTCTCAACAATTGATTTTTACTCCCAAATTAATTGTTCAACGGAATTTTACATGAACCATCCAAACATAGATCATTCTACATTCAATCTAATTTTAACCTGAATCACTTCATTAAAACTCAAACACACTAAACCACATATGCATTAGATTGCATAAGAACTATATATGATTGATTGTGGGACAAAGATAGCTTGTAAATCAAGTTTTAGGGTATTAGTAAGCTCCTTTAGAGATTATGCACAAAGTTAGGTTCAGGCTCCTATACAAATTACATGATGTAGCTGGTAGATACTTTTGGCAAGCCACATTGGCATAATCCATGATACATATTTTGTTTCATGAATCATTCCATGGTTAGAGATGTTTGATAGGCTTACGCGGATCTAGATAAGCTACACTGAGCATCTTTGTATTTTCTACTTAAATTCAAGCATATAACTGTCTCGATCATTTATGGACCTGTCACACAACATAAATGGGAATGTGGGACAAAATTTAAAAACAAAGTGTTACTGCAATATAAAATAAAAATGAAAATGAAATTAATAAGATGGGTCCTAGCTCCTTCACAAAAAAAAACTTCATTCATTTTCCAATCTGAAAACACATTTATTAGCAACCACGAAATGTATGAGCAAAACATTACTGCTTTTTCACCTAATAATAAAACCTCCCTTCTTTTCTCTTTCTTTCTCACACCCCCCTTTTGTACGTTCTTACTCTGGTGAGGGTTTCTTGGTAATTGTGTGCATTCACAACGGGATGGATGTTGAAGGCAAAAGTGAGTCCCACATGTTTGATTCTGTGCTAGATTTATATGCCCCATTCTAGATGTCATGGCCCCACTTTGTTGCCTTTTGACCTTTGTGGCCTAAATACGATGCAAACCTCATTTCCATGAATATTAACTTCCCTGCATGTGTTTGTCAGAAAATGTTAACGTAATACAGAAACCTTTTCATGAGAGACATGCTATATGATCACTGTATGCAAAATTGCACTACTTAGCTCCCATTATCTAGTTACCAATTTGGACTCTCAAGTTTATTTCATCACTACTGAAAAAAGTAGAATTATCAACAAAAAAATAGTTACAACAAAATTGATATGAGGTGGATCTAGATCGACAGACAGAGTTGACGAACCGCGGTAGAGGACTGGCGATTGAGTCCTGCTCAGGGTGTGGTATCACTATGACTATCAAGTTCGTTCAAAATGGAATGAGTTAGGTTTTTGTTTAGAGTGATTGTGTACTTTTCTTATGTGCATGTGTCTTTAGATAGGACGAGCTTCAGAAATTCGTGGTGAAATACATTAACTGTTGAGTGGAATCTAGCATGATCTTCAGATCGTGTGATCTTATATTAATCGCGTGGTGATGATTATATCGGTGAACTATGGTCTACCGTTAATGTCGTCATTTAATTAATGTGTACCTTTGATCTAGTATGTTAGTGGATTGGGCCTCAATCCAATTTAAAACAAAAATTAATATGAAATTTCTTATTTTAGCGTCTTGGAATAAAATTAGAGGTGTCATGTTTTTCTTTCTCTAATTTTTTTACCTAAATCAATTTTTTCTAGTATTGTGTTTTTAAATTTCATCAAAAAGTTAATGAGCTCATAGTTATGTTTAAAAACAACTTATTTTCATAAGTTACATAAAATTAGAGACAGCACTGACACTATCAATTAGTATAGCAGGTTGTACAATCTCACACATGCATGAATTTGAATTTTGTTGTTTCAGTGTTAAAAAGTACTGAAGAATTAATGGCGGATTATCTTTGGTTCTCACTTCTCCTCACTCCCTTAGAAAGAAGGACTTTGGCCCTTACTGAAAGATATTGTACGTAAGACAAAAAATTATAATCATTACTAGTATTTTTCTAGAAGCAGCAAGATTAAGCTGTTGTACATATTATGGCTGAACCATCAATGGCAGTTAGAAAATATGCAGTCAGAACTCAGAAGAATTCACAGTAAAAACCAGAGAAATTATAGAGATCAGTTTCTTGTTTTTATCTTGCCAATGAAATTCTGAAAATCTTTCGTCAGTTTCGTTCTTCTTATAGAAAAAGCTGCCTGCCATTTTGACATGCCGCCATACCAATAAATAGATGAGTTTTTCAAAATTGTCTTGCAAAAGTTTAAAAAAATGTTAATAAATGTTCAAAGGGATTTTAAAATAGTAAGATTTTATGAATATATATTTATTGTATTGAAAATTAAAATGTTTATCTTTTTAGATACTTCGTAAATGTATTCAAATAACTTTTTTATTTGAAATCTTTAAAGGGTATCAACTTATCATTTTCCTATTTTTGTATGAGGTATAATTTAAAAACATAATAATTGATTAAAATATGGGTCAACTTAGTACTATTTTGTTAATTAAAAATAAAATAGATATAATTAGATACAAAAGTATAACACTATATTTTTTTGTTGGATTGTATTCTAGAACTACAAGACTTCTGTTACTTTTGATTTGTTTCATTATAGTTTTCTTGAAGTTTATTTTCCTATAATGTTTTAAAAGAATAATATTTTTCTCATTTACATTATAAAATGTATTAATTGTTTTTTAATTAATAGTGTATGATACGATATCATTCAATTTTGAATTACAAATCACAGATACTAAATCACTAAACAACACCTTTAAAAAAAATCACTAAACAACATCCCTAAGTCATTAAACTATAGAACATTACCTAAATCATAAAACTAGATCACTAATCATCATCCTCATATGGAACAGATGACCAGCGTGGAGCAATAGGCCTCGCGATCACCTTGATTCCCCTATCCTCCTTCACGTGCTTCTAGTAGTGGCATATGATGTACAGGGACACCACAATCGTAAGCACGATCAATAACCCAAGGATCACTGAAATTGTCGCAGCGATAGTGTAACAGCCCGCTTTTCGTTAGGATTATTTATTTATTTATTTATTATATGTGTTTAATTACTTGTTTGTGTGTTTGATTTGGGATTACTGAGTTTTTAGACAAGAAGGGTATTTTAGTCATTTTTAGACTAAGGGCATTTTGGTCATTTGATGAGTGAGGTTATTTTGGTAATCTTAGAATTGGAGAATATTTAGTATTTTTAGTGTGGTGAATTATTTTAGTAGAGTTAGTAGTAAGTTAGGATAATTAATTAAGGTGGTGGTGTATGAGTATTTCATGGGAGGTTTTAATGAAGTAATTGAGTAGTAACATTTTAATGAGATGAGAAGTTACTAAGTCCATTAAGAGAGTAGAAAGTCTAGCCTAAAGTGAGACTATATAAGTATAAATGTAGCGAGAAATTAGGGTTACACATTCATTTCTTAAGTTTTACCAAAGGGTGACTAGAGAAAGAAAGTTGAGAGATAGAGAGAAGAAGAAAGAAGAAGAAGATCTTAGAAGAGGAAGAAGATGGGAACAAAAGCTAGGAAGCTAGAAGAGGATAGTGAAACCTTAGCTTGAGCTTTTGATGATTTGAGGTAAGGGGGACAGATAAGTTGTTCTCATAATAAGCTATAATATATTTTTAGCTTTAGGGTCATGTTTATTTTGATTGATTTGTGAAATTGATGATTATGTGAGATGAAATTCGTGCTCATAATTAAGTGTTAATTATGAGTATGATGAACTTTGAAGAATTAAATTGTTTATATGCTTATGTTGTGGTTGATGATGTAGCATAAGTTGTTTTTGAGAATTTTGCTTAATTGTGTGAAAACCATAAATTTTGTTGATGATTATTGCTCAAACATGTCTTAAATCACATGTTGAATCTTTGGTATGTTTGGATATTGATGGGTTATGAATTGTTGGTGTTGGTTGTGAAGTTTGGCTTGAATTGTGAAATTTTGGAGTTTTTGTGAAAAATGAGTATGATTATGAAAACTTGATTATTTCATAATGTGGATTCATGTTTAAGATGTTTTAATTGTTCCTTATACTTATGTTATCTGTTGATGAAGTTTGTGCAACGATTTTAGGTCAATTTAGATCAAAATTGGGATTTTGGAGTGAGTACCTGCGAGGGAACCCATTTTTCTGGGTTTCATGTTCTGTCAATCTCGCCCAACGAGTTGTGTGTGCCATGGCGAGAAGTGTTGAACAACACACGCTGTTATGCACATCTCGTGCCTTTGAGGTTGTTTTCAGACATCCCCAAGTGTTCCTTTTGAGGTGTTTTGATGTTGTTTTACCTAATATAGTTGTTGAAGCATATCTTACTTGGATTTTAATTGGTTTTACTAAATTGGGACGAACTTTGAATGAGAAACGAACATGAATTTGACATAATCGAATGATAATTTTTTCTTAAGCGAAATGATTATGTTATGACTTGATTTCTGTAATGATAAACTTAGATGAAGCATGTTGGTTTAGTAAAGAACTATAAGAGCATGTAACTTGATTTTTGGTAAAAATGTGAAAATAAACGATCTTTGGAATTTCTAGATGAACTTTGATGAAATGTTGAAATATAACTTGTTAGCTTGAAAATGACTTTCTGGTCATAATAATAATATGATGGATTATGATTGAACTAATGATGAATATGCATGAGATATGATGGATTGTGTGAAAATGAAAAATAGACGAACTTTGAAGAAAAATAAACAGACTTTGACAAATGATGATTTATGTTAAGTTAATTTGCAAATGTATTGATGGCTATTGTTTAGATAATGTGTGGTGATTGTTTTGATGATGAAATGTATTTATGAAAAGTAGATTATCTTGGAGTAATTGATTCTTCGTCTAAGAATGATATAATTGCTAAATGATGAGATTTTACTTATTTGTTGTGGTGAATACTTGATGATGATTTTTGGTCATGATGACTTGTTGATGTATGAAAGTAAATACTTCATAATACAAATGGTGGTTTTGGTGAAATATTGTATGATAGTGTGAATTATATAGTATAGAGTTGTGAATTATGTATTGTTGAGTCTTTACTTGAATGTCCATGCATTCATAGTCATGTTGAGTCTTTGGAGAAGAACGTAACTGGATGGGGTTACGTTGGTTGGTGAAGAACGTAGTTAGTGGGGATTACGTTATTGGATAAATCAATAATAGTTACTTTCGACATCCAAAGGGTACCACATGCATGTAGAGATGTGTCTAAAACATTACATGCATACAAGTTGTGTGAAATGTGTCATATGTGATTACATGAATTGGTGCATTTTGTGAATTATGTGACTTGGTGAACTTTGGTGAATGATGTGACTTACGAGATGTTGTGTACTTGAATATGGTTACATGGTGATGCTTGAATACTTGAGATGATGTTGTTAATATTAGAATGGTGTGATGGTTTATTGAATATGATATTCATATGATGTTAGAATTCTAGGAATGATGAATATGTATATATGCAGGAGATTGGGGGCAATTGTCCCACTAATGTTTGTGTTATACTTGGTAAAATATTCAATATTTTAATTATTGTCACCTCTTAAAATATTAGATTGTCCCCATTGATTGAAAATTTATATCATAAAAGGAGTTTCTTTCATGAATATTACAAAATCAAATGTGCAAATGTATCTGAGTTGAAATTTTGAATGATTTTTTCACATATAAAGAGAGAGAGAGAGAGAGAGAGAGAGAGATATTTTATGGTGTTAAAAATGAATAAAATTCTACAATACTTTTTTAAATATAAAGACACGTAATAAACAATTTTAATTTGTAGATGTTAATGAACCTTTAAATTTTCTAATATATAATAGTAGTGTTTATAATCTCAAATATTTTTCTCAATAACAACGATGTTATTATTTTATCACTTACGCATTGCTAAAATATTTTGGATTTCTAAAATATTTGTTATTTTTTAACAAATATAAAATATTAAAACTATCATAAATTTACAATTGACAGAGTAATAATCATATAATTAATAGAATAGTTATCCAATATGCAAACATTAATAGATCAACTACTTAGGAATTAGGATTTGTTTGGCAAGCTCCATTTTTGAGTTTACAACATATGTCTTATCGTAGCTGAAATTACAATTAATAGCAAAAAAACTAGCTTATAACTGATGGTGGATAAATTAGCTAATTGAATTCATAGTGTTTCGTAAAATTAGTGGTTGAATTAACTTATAAATAAGAAATGATATAAAAATGATATATTTAATAAAGGGAAAATTACACTGAGCTCCGCTGAGATCTCTTTGAATGCCACAAACACCCTCTTTAGTTTTATAATAGACACTAACTTCCCTTAAAGTCTCTTAAATAGATAAACACCTCCCCTTTCTACTTAACACTGTTAATTAACTATTCTGTTAAACATAAATTAACTGTTTTTCTGTTTTTGTTTCTATTGATGATGATAATCTTCGTCCACTGAACTTATATTTATGCCATTTTTTGTAAGCTTTTCTTTATTTCAAATCTTAACATTATAGTTCATTTCTGAACAATTGATTTTTTTTTTTTAATTTCGCATAGCAGTTCTGTCCACAAGGTGTTTGTTATTCTTGTATGAACGAATACAAAAATCAAACGCGAAATGGAATTGGAAACGAACACAAGGAAGTAAATCAACCGATCTCCCACGATTGAAGCTATTGTGTTTCATATGTTGTAGGATTTAATCAATTGTCACTGGAACCAAAAAGCAATACCAAATAAACATGTATTATAAATACACACACGTGAACAACATATCCCAAAAATTGGAAATTCAAATATCCACAAAAATAACGTATCTCGAAAGCAATAAAACGAGAACAAAATTTATCCAATAGACAAGAACTAAAGAGAAAGACTTGTGTTCATGTCTTTTGTGTTGCTTCCATGGATGAAAGAAATTTTTAGATGTTGGGTACATGGAGTTAAATTTGACGGAAGTTAAATGGTGTTAAACACTAGGGGAGGTCATTGTTAAATAAGAAAATAGAAGGGGCATATGTGTCATTTAAAGAAACTTTAAGGGAGGTGAACGTATTTTTCCCTTTAATAAATATTAAATTTATTTCAATTAATATTATAGGGATAAAATTGAGATAAATAATGATAAGTTAAAAGTTTTAAGATCCAAGATATTTGAATTAGCTTATAAAAAGACGATATAAGCAAGTAAAAATAAGCTTACTCCTTAGTGCTATTTTGACATAAGCATAAGTAAGTCACCAACATAATGTAACACAAGTGGTAAGAGATACTTGAACCCCGATTCAAAGTTTAATCTGTTTAGAGATCAACCATTTAAATAAATCTCAGTTACTAAGAGTGGATAAGTCTACATAATTACTCGGGAGAATACTTTACTTTAAAAATAAAATAAAAACTGAAGTCAGTCATGATGCTTCTTCTACAATGCAGGCAGAAGGATTCTATTAGTTTTTTTTTAATGCACATTATTTGCGGTGCATAGAAATTTTTTAGAGGATTTCAATTGTTGATACTTGTTATAAAAAAAAAAACCAAAAAAAAGGATAGAAACTAAATTTTTGCCGAATTTTTTTTTTTTTGGATGTGTATATTTTGTTTACCCTCAAAACAGTAATATGTGTATTTAAATAATTATGTTCGATACAAGAACATCAAGTGGCTGTAGTTTAGTGGTAAGAATTCCACGTTGTGGCCGTGGAGACCTGGGCTCGAATCCCAGCAGCCACACTTTTTAAAATCAAATGAAAAGTATTTTTTATTTTGGTTTTGTTTTTGTTTTTGATAAACCTTGAATACCAGAAAACCACCAACTTCCTACAGCTTGAAATCGCTGTCTTTGAGAGACAAATACAAAAAACATGACACCAACTAACGAAGTGTTTCATTCATCTATTAAAAAATCCACTCATCATCATGGTTTTGTGTTTCTATATATAGAAGAAAACGTACCAAAAAGGTTCTAAAGCAAATATGAGTTGCCATTGAAAAATATTATTGGTTAAATATTAAGTAAGAACAGAAAGAAAATCTCATGTTAGTAATATTATAGTGGATTCTCCTAAACATACGGGTGCACCTTCAATTAACATCTCAACTTAGGTGGCTTACGAAAACTTTGCATTTGCCATTATAAAAGGAATTCCACAAAACTCTTTCATTTTCACCACCCGAACATCTTTCTCCTACACAAGTCTTGTAATTATTTGGATTATTTAGTTAATTTCTCTCTCCTTTCTTTCTCTCTAATAGCTTGAAAAATCAAGAGAGAAAGAGAAGGAGAGAGAGAAATAAAACAAGAAGAAGAAGAAGAAGAAAGAAAATATTAAGAGATGGCTATTTCATGTGCTTCATTCAGGGTGGTTGCCTTCCTTGGCCTCATTTATGCAACACTTATTTCTGTGACTTGTTCACAATCCATTGCACCTGTCCCTGCTCCTACAAGCGATGGTAAATTAAATATTCTTAATTTTCTCTATTCTAATTTTTAGATTTAGATACCATTAGTAATGTTTCATCAATTTTTTTCAATTAATTTTTTCATATAACAAATATGATATCCTCCATTTTAATTTATTTTTCCATAAAGCAAGTGAATCACCAATTTAATCTCAGAAAATAAATGACTGATAATTTAGTTTTTAGAATTATTAATGAATTTGAAATCTCCAATCATATAGCTAGTCATTTTGCATTAATCAATTCACTACATAAAATAAATTGTCTGAAGACTAATGTGATTGAAAATAAAAATCATTTCATAAATCTTTTTGGAATTTTGTTAATTCTGATAAAAACACCTTATAATTTTAAGGCTAAATTAATAACAGGTTGTTCAATGGTAAAGAGTGCTCAATTATGCAGGTGGTAGTTAAAATTAAGTCGCTGTCGTTCATGTGGTTGAAGGCGAAGTTTTCATCTCTCCCCTTCAACTACCATGGTTGATGGCTTAACCCTTTCACCTTGTTGGGCATAGGTTAATAGTTATTGGCTTTCTTTAGTTGCTGTTTTTTGTTTCCCTTGTAAATATTTGGTTTGTGACTATGGTGTCTTTCCCTGGCATCTTCAAAAAAACAATTTTAATGTGGTAATATAATTCATTTTAGCATCTTCAAAAAAAAATTAAGGCTAAATTATTGACTCTCTCAAAATATATGTGAGTTTCTCGACCGCTAAAATACAATTCTGGTGATTATAAAATATATGTGGTTACGAAGAACCCGATTTTGTTGTAACAATCTTTAACCAAATTTTACTTTAACTTTTAGCTAAATTGTGTATTGGCATGTCCCATTCCCTAGAACTAAGGGCTTTGGCCAAAAAAAGCCTCCATATTTTCAATTTATTATTTTCCAATGCTATATTCTTTATGAGCGTTATTGAAAGGAGAATATGTAGTGAGTATTGCTAATGAATTGTTGCTGACAATATGCAGGCACCACAATTGACCAAGCGATTGCATATGTTCTAATGCTTGTGGCTTTGGTGTTGACCTATATCATTCATTAATTTATTCACCAGAGAGAGACTCCTCATTCAGTTCTAAATTCATGAATGGCTACAGAGCCTAATTTTAAAGGCATTCATTCATGTCATCACAGAGAGGAGGATGAGATTTTAATTGGAGAAATGAGTTGTTCTAATTCTCTTATGCTCCAATGAGAATTTCATTTTAATTTATTGGTTGATCTATAGAATATTGTGTTCTAGTTTTCAAATAAAACTCCTGCAGTTTCTAGACCCAACAAAAAAAAAACATGTTGAAAGACTTATTTTTTGCTGTGGAGTAAATTAAAATGTGCCAAATATTGGAATATATTTTTCTTGGATTTAATTTGTATAGGTAAAAAAATAGTGTATTCAATTCCAATCAAATTACATTATGATGTTATTTTATTTCATTAGTTTGAAAGTATATAAAATATAATCTCTATATTCTTCAAGAGATTTCTCTATTCTATCTTATACAAGGCTGTGGGAGGGAAAATGACTTGTGATCAACACCGTTGAACTTGTTAATCACACTTGAAAATTTGACATTACGATGGCGTTTGGTAATTCACGCAGAATTGCAATTGTGTGCTGTTTAATTACGTATTGTAAAGACCAGCTACTATTTCATATGCAAGTAATTGAAGGATAAAAAACATTATAATTCAATGGAATTCATTTATTTGTTTTTTGACAAGATTAATGGAATTAAATGTTATTCCCACATTAAACACCAATACATTTTATTCATATATGATGTAAGTATTGTTCTGTCATTTGGTCTGTTTATCTCTATAGCAAATGGTAGTGGAAAACTCTAAGGCAAGATAGAAAAACAAGTCATATTTTTATGGGAAAAGCTTGTGATTAAAAATATGTAGCTAAAGGATTCAATAATGTCGTTCCTCATTGTCCTTGTGGTATGATCAAGGATGAAATCTACATTTCACAAAGTATGCATGTGACATAACCAAAGAAACAGTTAGATTTTAGTATGTACAACCGTTAAAAGACCTGGCTTTCCAAAACATAAACCTGCAGTTCTACCTAAATCAAGGAGAGTCTAAAATTCTTTCATGACACGCAATCCATTTATATGCTTATATAAAAAATGTAATCCACTCATATTGTCTCCGTTTCTCTTTTACGTGTATGAATATTCTACAGCAACTGCACAATGCAACAGAGTCGTTAGATCTAGGTGGAGAAATTCGTTTATAACTTCACTCTCTGAAAATAATGGGTCTGTAGCATGCTGAATCAAGCAGCCAATGGAGAAGATCCAAATCCTTCTCATTAAGTCTCTCTTACTTTTCATCATTCTGTCCATTCTCTATATCTCGAACAGACTGACAAAATGATCCAAACTCGTATTGTGTATGCGTAGATAGAAACATCCGTCTCATTAGATAGTAAAAATGTAAAATACTAGTCCTTGATCTAGAGTATAAGCCATATACATGACATGACTATGGCTACAACCACTTACGCGCTCACTAGTTTAAACAACTCCAACAATTGAAGCTATGAGACCCCCAATAGATGAAGCTATATTGTGATATTAGAAACTTCATATAGCTTCCAATGTTTCATGAAAACTCTAAATATATATAAAAAAATAAAATAAAATTATAATATCAAGTAGTTCAGACTTCAGACATCTAAATTAACTACCATTTTCTTGTACATAGTTTTGCCTAAAGAACTCCTTATCAACTCAAGTTTGTCCCTTCAAATGATCAACTAATAGACACACCCTGACAAAATATTTCCAGTAACCCCAAATTTAGTACATCTATCCTAAGTTTAGAGCATTTGACTTATATATGTTACAATTTGAAGAAGAATATTGGGAAAAAATTGTAACTACCAGAAATAGTATTATCATGTAAAGCTTTTAATTCATGCCATGTGATTTAATTAATTGATATGCTTAAAACTTAGGAAGCTAATGACTCAAGCAACCAACAATTCATATTTCCTTTCTCTGAGTTCTCAAATCTCAAGTGGCCGTACAAATTATCCAAATACGCCTATTGTTTCTATCAATAACATAATGGTAGCTTAACAAAAAGTATATACAGAATCAACAATTAAGTTAACATTCCCTGTGTGTATACAGCCAAGTGTAATGCTGAGGTTTTCCAAATAACTAAAATTTTATTCAAAATTTGCTCTTGGGAAGAATCCCAATTGTAACAAGATTGACCTCTTTTGGTCAAAGGAAAAAAACCCAAAAAGGCTCAAAAACCTAAATTACGGTGTTCTCCTATACTGGTTATTTTTTTTCCTATTCATGAACGTTGATTCATGATCAGAAACGGACTGGAATAGCTTCCTTTCCATCAAAAAACTAGCAGTGCAGTATCCAGGGGTTCTCAACGACAAAGCCACTTTGGCAATAAACAAAAATATCCACAATATTCAGCTGGTCATGATGTTGTTTGCCGGTGATTTAGGACAAACTTTACAACTTCATAAAATGAAACGACAATTCCAACGGAGGGGCCAGCTCGACCAACTCGTGGACCAAAACCGGTAAAAAGTCCTTTCAAGCCTCCATCTCTGAGAGAAGATGATAAACAATCAGCTAAGATAGAAAATATAAATAACCAGTCATATCACTATAATGATAGAGGCAGAGAAGAAAAAACCCTTGAGCTTAAAGAAAATCATCAATTATCAATTATGTCGCATAGATGGAGCAGACCATGGAGATAAAAAGAAATTCACTTAGAGCACTTGTTATCTAAATTCTACCATAAAAGCGCGCGGATAAAGTCAAAACTATTTGGAATCCAAATTATGGCATACCTCCAGATCTCCATCAGTGTCTGTCTCGTGGTCATTTTCAATGCTCTGACATGATCCATCTACAAAACATTTTGCAGAAAACGTGACAGAGTAAGACCAAATGTGCAGATGCATGCATATAAAAGGTATGTCCAGTTCATCTAGAAAGAATGATGAGCAACGACCTCTATTTTCAAGAGAAAAAATAAATCAGAATGAGCTGAGTAAAATCTTCTACACCACCCCTCCTTTCCCTTTGAAATGTGAACAAAAAATACAGGAAAATATGAACGACTCAACAAACCTCTATCTGCCTACGGGTTTTTGCAACATCTAGTGGACATGTAGCTCCAGCCGCTAGAGTTCCTGCAACAAAACCAGCCGAAAAATTTGCACCAAGAACACTCAATATACCGGCATCATCTCCTCCGACCAAACTAAGAAGTTTTCTTCTAGTCTGCAAAGCAAAAGTAGTTGACATACGAAAATAATATTAAGAAAACGACTCCTTAATCAAAGGATTAGGTAGGAAACTTACAGGCTCAAGTGTTGACCAACAGATTGCAGAGAATGGTACATCACGGACAAGTTGTGCACCCATGCCAGTCCACAGGACACGATAACTTTGCACTGTAAGGAAATAACAACCATTACATGACAATACTGCTGATACATTTGCTAGGTTTTTAATTTATATTTATCTATACATAGTCTTGCACTGTTATACTAACAAATATAAATATTGCAGCCTAGTCAGTGCCGCAATTGATTATCAAAAGAACCATGGGCATCGTAGAATCACCATACGAGCGTGTGGCATATAGAAGAATTATGCATTGATTAGCCATTCCTATGAATTTTAAAAAAAAAAAAAAAACTATTTAAATTAACAGTTCATTAACAAGCTAAATCCCCCCCCCACTTAGTGGGATAAGGCTTGATTGTTGTTGTTGTTGTATTAACAAGCTAAATACAATTATTCAATCAACCTAAAATTAATATTTTTACAATCATCATTGATTTATCTTGTGCTTGTGCAAAATTTTAATTGTAATATATTATACAAAAAAAAAAAAACATCCAACTCAACAAATTTTAAACTTTATATACAGTGAGTAAACTCCAAAGTAAGCAGACTCCTTCAATGTACATAAATTTTTTTTATCGCTTGTTTTTTGTGGCAAAAGCTGTGCACTTACAACTGTTCGGTGGAATATTTGTGCCCTTGCCATTGGAGACAACACCTACCAAAGTCTGGAATACTCCAGGTGGCTTCTTGCCAACTTGAGTTTCTTTAAATGCCTACACAAACCAAAGATCCAAACACCAGTAAAAAGCCAGACTGTGGAATAGGAATTATAGCTGGAAAACACAGAATATGAACGGTTTTTCAGAAAAACACTGACTAAGAATCAAGAAATCAAAAGCTTAAAAACACTAGGGCAAAAACCAAATAAAATCCATAGCAATACCAACATGATCAATTAAATAAATAATGAAGAAAGCAAATCACGTGAATTGTAGTGAATATAAGTATAAAAAATATAATTTTAAGGGACAGACAAGCTAAGCTATTTGATTTCCCAGTAAAAATCAAAAGAATTTTTTACCACAATGCAGTTCTTTGACTAAAACACATGATCACAATCATCATAATTTGAATACAATGCTGCCGATTGGAATTAAACTGTGATAAATCATGGCAGCAATGACTTGGTATTTCTGAATTAAACTATGAAGAAAATAAAACATGCACTCTCAAGACCAGCAATAGCAACTGTAAGGCTGAAATCAACCATGAACTGACAGTTAACTTGCTCGCTGACATACACGGATTCAAAAAACATGGAACATAACTGTGACTTAAACAACGTGGTATTTCAAGAATAAAAGAAAATAATTCGGAAAGATTTTTCTTAAACACCTGCATACGAGTTCTGGCAAGTTCAATAGGATAGCAAGTTGCACAAGCCAGTGAGCGTGCCAACGAACCAGCCACCAAAGGTACATATGGTGTTGCAGTTGGAGCACTTTTGGCTGTGAATTCCTCGAACCAGTTGCGGAATATGTCATAGCAAGGAAGGTAAATTCCAACCTGATGTGAACATATAAAAGAATAGGTCAGCCAAATTCTGTGCTCTCATTATGCAATGTCCAGTATTTGAAACAGCAAATCACGGTTAATTGACTAGTGAACCTACAGTTGGTACTGCAAGAGCCAGACCAGCATTTGTGCCCCTCCATAGCCTAGTAAAGCCTTCCTGAAATAAATACCACTCTGGCATTGATTAACAAATGTGTGTGTAGTCAAGACATACGTATGTAATACAAGTTATTGATTGTTTTGATCCGTCCAAGTACGTATATTCTATACTATTAAATTACCAACCTGTTGTATAATTTTACAAATAACATCCAGTGTTCCTTTGTACCGAAAACAATCAGGAGGACAAAGTGATACTGTTCCATGGAGTCCAGCCCGGGTACATGATGGAGAACATCTTAAATCGGCAAACATCTGAAAAACAATACTAAAAAGGTCAAATTAATTGCTCTGTTATCCTTGTAAAAAGACAGAATGTTCTTTTTGTATGTAAAATAACAACTAGATTGGCTTCAAAATGACACACACTGTCATTCAACAATGCAAATCTCGAAAACAATCCCACATTACGGTTCTGTTTTGCAAGCCCAAACTGCTAGCTTATAGAAGATGGTTTATAGCATATAAGCTCGTATAACCGTTTGGTAATGGTCATCCTCTCACAAACTCATAGCGTTTTTTCACGAGCCTTCAGTGTTTCTTGAGATGCAACTTCAAGTAATAGCTTATAGTGCTCCACTTTTATCCCCATTATCTTAATTGAAAATTTTTAAAGTTGATTAAAAAATTGTCATTTTATATATATATATATATATATATATTAACTAGTTCAAGCACTAATTAAATTTTACCATTGATCAACTTACTTATCTGTTAACTACTATGAGCTAGGTTATCAGATATCCGCTATGTTTTAGAGGACACTTCAAATTCGATCAACTAACGAATTGGCTATCCGCTACAAGGTCATCAGCAAATAGCTAAGTTATTGATTATCCGCTATAATTATTTTTTACCAAACAGAGTCTACATAGTTTGATTTGGCTATCCGCTACAATGAAGGCAACAAGAATTGTGATAAAAGATTTTGAAAAGGGATGAAAGGAGAAAAAACATACCATATTTGGACCAAAACATGACATTCTACTGATCAAATTACTGAGAGGATGAGAATAAGCAACCCCTGCAGCTTGTGCTTGCAACCTTGTCTGATAAATGAACCAAAACAAATAAGAACAAAGTAATGAATAACACACATAACATAATTAAAGCATTGAAAAGCGAATATGGAAATAATGAAATGAAATGAAATTAAAAAAAAGTGGGAAGAGGAAGAAAGAGGACCTTGGCAACATCAAGGGGATTGACAATGACGGCGGAGAGAAAGGCGGCGCCGGCGGCGGAGAAAGCGCGTTGAGCAATCCCTAATTTATCATTGTTTGATGATTTAGGATTAGTGATTATTTGAATTGGAGTTTGTTGTTCGGAAGCCATCCATGGGTTTTGGATTCGTTCTGAAGAAGAATCCACCATGAGAAGAGAATAGAATGAAATGAAATGGGTCGCCGAATATGTGGGGGAGGGAAAAGGAAAGAAAAGAACGGCGATTGGGAGAAACTAGAAAAGAATAGCGAACAAGAAAAGCGTGCGTAAGTGCTGATGCCACGTTTGTTGACAATACTCAATGACTGGTGACGGTGAAAAAACCCTAGATGGAGGGTCATGTGTTATAATCAAGTCATAACGGAGAAACAAATTGTACAAAAATATATATATGAAAAATAATAAGTGGAAAACAAGAGCCACATAAGTTTATTTTTTAAATTAAAAAAACCACATAAGCTTGCTGTCAGCCGTAGGCTACGTACACGTGTCGTGTTATTCTGCTGCCAAGTGTCTGCCTTTTGCTTGAGAACCATAAGACTTGGACCAGAAAAAGCTTGTTTTCAGTTGGATTAATAGTCGACATATATGTTATTCCTTCTTAAAAGTGAAAAAACATGCAGTTTTTTTTTTTAAAAAAAATAAATAATAAATAAAAATACAATTTTTCCGGCTAGGATGGGGTTGGGTGTTCAATTGTTATCCATCGACAGAGTTTGGGGGCGGGGCTGGTATTGCAAGTGGATGCAGACCGGTAATATTTAAACCTGTCCTGCTCCGTTGTCATGCTATTCAAATTAGGACTTTAGATTTCAAAGGCTTGACTATTAATTTTGAAAAAATTAAAAGATTAAGAAAAAAATTAAATTTAGTACGGCTTGCTTCGTCTCCTAGTGGTGGTTTCCCATGGAGCGACCGTGAGTTAGGTGGAGTAGCCCTCTAGTTAGTAGACTATTGAGTTATATACAGAGGAGGATGTGTTATATAAAACTCTTTGAATAGAACAAGAAGTAAGAGAAGGAATGGAAATAAAAGAGAGGAAGACTTGGATTCTACTATGCTATAAGTATACATTTAGATTATAGATGAAACACAGTTATATTATATGAACCACTTTAAAAAAAAAAATTATATCAGATAAACCAATAATATGGCTCAATAACCCAATAACTAATTGACATTCTCCCTAAAAAATAATAATGGACATTCACTTATAATTCTCCCCCCTGGATGTTCATTGAAGGATATGTCTCGTAAAACCTTACTTGAAAAAAAAAACTCAATAGAAAAAATTCTAGTGAAGGAAAAAGATTACAGTATTCTTTTTTGTGATAAATTGTCTTGTCAAAAACATTATTAGGAAAATCAATGAGATAGAACTATGGTTAAGAGAAAAGAGTATTTAACACATTTATTTCTTCATCTTAAAAAGACTGTTTTACATGAGACACGAACAATGTCAAATAATATTTGTCATCAAATAAGGCATAAAGTTCATGTCGAGGAAAAATCACAAGCCAACAAATGTTTGTCATCCTTATTAAAAAAAAACAAATGTTTGTCATCCGTCTCTTTTCTATTTGCCATTTCAGGACTGTCGTTGCTATATTTAGAGGTTTTTCACCATAAATTCAGGTATTTCTATAATCTTTGATATATCAATATGTCAAAGAACTTAATATATATGCATTCTGATATGTTTATTCTGCACTAAAATATGATTATAATTTTAATTTGTATAGAGCACATACTGATTGAATTTAATAAATCAATTCCAACACCTCTTCTTATATTGATACATCACCCAAAAAAAAAGAGATACATCAACATGTCGTAGTAATTTATAAAAAAAATTGGGTTATTTTTACATAGTTATCCCTATAATTAATCGTATCATAAGCGAGAGATTTTTGTTTTTTACTATGCTAAATTAGACATTTGGTATTCTTATAAATAAGGGACAAAGAAAAAGTGTGTGCCTAAAGTACTACATCTTTGAAAATAATTTTTTGAAAGACTCGGATGTGGTAGAAAAAAACGATGGTGTTAATAGCTGCATCTGTCAGTTATAGCCCATCAACCTGATTCTTACTCAATCCAATCATAGGAAATTTGCTCTTATCACATTAAAAATTGCTCCCGCACACCTCAAAATACCAAAATGTCTACAGCAGCAGTTAACAGTTGTTTGCTCCCAACGACATTAATTGCCGCTGCTGATATCATAAGGGCTATATATATGTGTTTCATTTCCTTAATTTTATTTTGAGCTAGTATGATCTATTGTTTTGGACTGGAATATTGATGCTGATCTAATATAGATAGATGTGTCCTCGTTCATGTTGTTTAAGTTTGGATTGGCATAATGATCATCTATGTTGTTCAGCAGCTACGAAAACTAAACTTATGTCTATTTGGATTTGCTTGGAGTCATGTGTCTGTTGGCTTCCTTTTGTTAACTTGTTATTAATTAGTGATCTTGGGTGTAGTAGACTAGTAGTACAGCTCTGTAACAGATACTAGTATTGCCCTTTGTTGTGTGTGTATATAGGTCCACGGGATAGATTAAATAATGAGATAATGCATATTTACCATTGGCTATTATTCACTAGTAGTGGAAGTGAAAATCTAGAAATAACATTCATCCACAAAACTTAAGTGCTGTTGGAAAATTTAATAAAAATTTATAGCGGCAACAGTTAATTGTTGTTGGCGACGGTAATGGTAGTTAATTGTCGTTGAAAGCGAGTGACATTTAATCGCTACTGGGGACATTTTTGTATTTTAGGGGGTGAGGAAACAATTTTCGAGGTGAGAAGAGTAATTTTCAAAACAGATCGGACATGGACAAGGGCCCAATAATACAGACGTTAGAAAAGATTTTTGCTCTCCCCCCTGCAATTTTTGTTCGCACCCAGCAAGTTTTCCTGTTGTACCCCTGCGTGACTTAAGTCACAATGCGTGACTTAACTCACGCACGTTATAAGCTCTGCGTGACTTAAGTCACGCACCACTGGCATGTGCGCGAGTTAACTCAGGTAGCACTTGGGTGACATAGAGTTGGGTGATATTAGTGACATTGGCGAATCACAATGTCACAATGCTTGTGTTTCTCTCTCTTTCACAAGCATTGTGACATTGTGATTTGTCAATGTCACCAATGTCACTCAACTCTATGTCACCCAAGTGTTATCTAGTTAACTCACGCACGTTGGTCGTTGGTCAAAGCTGAAGAACAAACGTTTTTTGGACTATGGTCAGTTTTTCAACATTCAATCCACACGTTTTTTACCAAATTTTACACATTTTTTGACCATATTAATAGTGTTTATAACCTATACTACCATTCCCACCTATAAATACCCCTCCATACTTCCCTAATTCCTCACACCATATCACTTTCTCCCCTTCCTCACTCTCTCCCTCTCTTTCTCTTCTTCTTTTTTGCTTCCATAGTCTTTAGGCTAGTTTTACCCCTTTAGGTATATAGTGAGCAGCCTTGTTGGGGTAAATAGTGGTCAGTCGGGTTGGGGAAAAAGACATCTTTCCTTGAGGTAAAATTAGGTTTGCTTCATTTTACACCCAAAATCTTTTTACCGTGGATGAAAAGAATCATCCTGGGAGTATAAAAGGAACCAAATTTAAATTTACCTCAAGGGATCTTGATGTCTTTTTCCCCAATAGGACTGATCACTATTTGCCCCAAGAAGGCTGCTCGTCGTATACCAAAGATTTTTACCCCAAGAGGGTAAAAAGAAAATAAGTAGATTACTGAATTCAAATAAATATATGTATCATCTATTGTAATGTATGAATGATATTAATCAAACGAGAGTTATATTTATTGATTTTGTTTTTTATTTGTAATTATATTTGCATTTATTTTATGTTTATGATTATGTATTGAATAAATAAATATTGAATAAATAAAATCGAATTTATTTTTTAATTTTGTATTTAATGAATAAATAA
>Ga0315914_1002479_pt1 | contig 28209 bp, 12 predicted proteins | sample MpolenodulesMG_FD_203920 | JGI IMG/M metagenome (GOLD analysis project Ga0315914, IMG submission 203920) | Medicago polymorpha root nodule microbial communities from Los Angeles, California, United States - elongated nodules | ecosystem: Host-associated > Plants > Roots > Nodule | place: USA...
AGACACCTTTTATGAAGGTGTCTTTTAGCAAGTTATTCTATGAGCATTTGCTAAAAGACACCAACTAATTTTTATGAAGAAGTTATAACTAAAAAGTGGAAATCACACCTTGAGGTGTGGGTTGCTAAAAGACACCTTCATGGGTAGCTTCTAGCAAAACCCTATATATATATATATATATATATATATATATATATCCCCTGTATTTGCATCATCACCTTCTGATATGGGTTTAAATGTTCTAAACAACAACCACAACATTATGGCGAGCTTCACCGCCTTCTTTTTTTCGTTGTTACCAATGTGAACCCTGGAATCGTGACCTAGAAGCATCGAAGATATGTGTTGTGTTGTCTATTTTGAAACCTCATCTCATCCTTCTCTTGGTTCTTGGTGCATTTTTTGGGTTTTATGTGAGGTTTGATCCTATGCTAGTTAGGTTACTATGATTTTGGGCTTCTCTAGTTATCTGATTTTGCGATTCGTCTTTTTGGTATGAATAGTAACAATGCGATATGGGTTTCATTTTTTGCAAGCTTCTGATCTATGTGTATTTGGGCCACATTGATCTAGTTTCATGGTTGTTGTTCTTGGGTTTCAAATCAAGCTCTGATTAGCGTTTATGGGTTGCTCGAAATCTCTATCGTGAATTCTCACTTCTAGGTTTTCGATAACCTTACGTTTGGGTGGTGACCTTGCTTCTAGGCTCTCTGAATCTTTCGATTTAAATGTTATAGGTACAAGATTCAAGTTTTTTTTGTTGGGTTTGTTGGGTTCTATTTGGAATCTGAGTTTGTTATGTTGATTTGGAAAGAAAAAAAAACATTCATGTTGATTTTAGGGAAACCCGAAATTGATGGGTTGGCAGAAGAAAGATTTAGGCTGGAAAAGATTTTGAATTTTGTTGATGTTGTTAGATGGGAATTAGGGTGTTGATGACTGAATTTGGCAAGTTCACTAAACTGTTTAAAGTAGTAAAGGGATAAGTAAAATCCTCTCCACAGAGATCGTAATTTCAACTAGGCAACTAACTAAACTTATTAAAATAGTAAATTAAAAGAAAATAAAATTGGGGTAAGTTACAAGTTTGATTTGATTACACAAAGCATTTGAGTTTGTTTGCAGAAAAGTAAATGGATTTGATTGCAGAATTTAGCGGTGGTTAGGAGTCTATTCCCTTGTTGAATTAAAGACAAGTAATTATCTGTTATGAGATAAAGGTTCTATTTAAGTGACCAGTTTGTGGGATTTTTGCGTCCTTCCAGCTTCCAAGTTGCATCTGCTGGTCATAATAAAGTTATACGCGCTATACGGATATAGGGTTATCAATTCTACATGGTCCGTACGCATTCGTAAGGTTGTTGGAGTGAGGTCTAACTCACTTAGAGGTAATTGAAGCATAAAAGAAAATGTAACATCCCAATTTGAGTATTTAGAATTTAAAAACTTTTTCATCTCAAATGGAATTTTACTCTAAGATTTTAATTTAAAATTTCAAATAAATGACTCTGAATAACTTTCTTTAGAAGTAACATTTACAAAATAATTACATACAGTAAATGGTATTCCAAAATTGACATCTAAAGGCTCCACCCTCGTCTATGAATCTTAGAAGTACACCACATAAGGTTTAGTTACTCATGGTAACTAAAAACAAATTACAAAATAAATAAAACATACTCTAAGGACAAAGGTTGAGGAGATACCCCTCCCTTGATGTGCATGTGGTATGTCTTCCTCTTGAATCACTTCGTTCTGAATGAGAATTTGTGAATAGAGAATTTGTATTTATAGGTGATTTCCAAGTTGGTTCGGGCTGGAAAACTAGGCTTTTTCTCCCGGCCTGCATGGGAAAAAAAATGTTGTTTTTCACGGAGTTTGCACTCATGCCACACGTGGGCTGGCACGCCTCGTGAGTGTGCCTAAAAACTATCAACACTGTTTTGCACACCCAGACACATCACTTTTTTCCAATGTATTTTATCTTCTTTTTTCTTTGTTTTTTCGGGTATTTTCTTCCATCAAACTTGTCTTAGGATTTGAGATAAAATATCCTCAACTTGTAATGTCTTCATAGGCCTCTTAAGTATTCATTTCAAGTCTTCCTAATTCTTCATGAGGTGTCTTGCTTTGATGAATTATTGATTTTTCACTGAAATACATCAAAAACACATTAGAATTTATTAGTTTAAGGAAGAACTAGAGTTGTGTGACTTGATATGAAAATATTACAAAATGTCCCTCAAACCATAAACAATTGTTCTAAAACTCCTAACTTATCACTTTTATGCAAGCATGACAGGCTTAGAGAAGATAGTTCATTCTCTCACCAAACTTTTTGTCTAAGATACGCGTATGTACCTCCTAAAATCATTAGGGTTGGTCACGACATTTTCCTACTCCAGTCATCATTTGAATGCATCTTGTTATGAATTTGATACAATTCTAAACAAACGTTCAAGATCATTCAAGGTAATACACACTTTAGAGGTCATTCAGAATTATAACTTTGCTTTAGATTAAGGTTGGATATATTTGAGAAAGTAGGCTAACAAACAACCTGGAGTTAGATTCAACCTATGGATTCCTAATCAATGAAGCATTATCATCCTTCCTTGTACCTAAACAAGATGAGTACCAGTGGAATTGCTTCTTCTTTTTTTTTTTTTTCTTTCTTTAATTTTTTTAAAAGATCAATTTTTGGCTCTTGATATTTTTTGTTTTTCTATTTTTTTTTATGTAGACCCATAATTTTTGTAGTTTATCTACATTTTTTCTATTTTTTATAATCAAGTTCTACTGATACCCCATCCCAAACTTAGAATGTTGTTAATTTCAAAGAGCAACCTCAAACTTAATTTCAAATCATATCAATTTCTTAAAAATATTTTATCTAACTCCAAGAGAAGTTAAATAGATGACATTAATGGTTCAAACTTGTGACATGATTCGTCGCTTAGTAACAACAAAAGAAATATTGTATGGAGGCTCAAAGGGGTTTATCAAAGGATAATGTTAATAAGGGTGGATTGAAAAGGCTCAAGGTACCAAACAAGTGTCTTATGTGTAATATAATATGATTGATAGTCCATTGAGAATTGTTGCAAATCCGAGCAAAGAAGGACTTATGTGTGACCAAAATAACTTACAGGAATAATCTGTTACAAACATCAAACTTAAAGACCTCTGGTATAATTTAGCCTTTTAAAATTATCAATAATAAATTATTGTCTTATGTTTTTTTTTATATTTTTTAGAGATAAATATCCACTCACTAACAAAAAAAGAGATAAATATCCACTCGGTGTTTTTTTTACGTATATACTATCGCCGTCCCAAAATGTATGACGTTTTGGGCATTTCACACATATTAAGAAATGCAATTAATATCGTGTGGAAAAGATATATTATGAGTTGATTTACAAAATTGTCCTTAATAAATAATATGAGAAAGATAAATGAAAGAATTGAAAGAAGAGAGAGTAATAAATAGTTAAAGTTATAATAGAAAAAATAACATTAATGTTGCATTGGTATTGTAAAACGACATATAATTTGGGACAAATTTTTTTCCTAAAGCGACATACAATTTGGGACGGAGGGAGTATATGTCTTGTGTTTTTTATTTGAGTTATGCTAGCTACACTTATTTTTCAACACACTCTTTTTGATTGGTTCAAATTCACATGAGTCACACACAATCATGTTGGGTCCATTTAAATTTGGTGGGACCCATGTTATTTTAAACCAATTAAAGAGAGTGCGTCGAAAAGTGTGTGTTAAAATATGTGTTGCTAACATTTCTCTTTTTATTTTATATCTATTAGTGGGTTTAATGTTTGTCAAAAAAAAAATTAGTGGATTCAATGTATCCTAACTTATATTTGTCTCATGTTTTTTATGTATCAAAGAAAAAAATTTATCCCACGTTTTTTTTTATATTTGTTGACTTAACATATCCTAACTTATTTTTATTTTGAATAAGCAGTATTAGGAATTGACATTCAAAGTTTCATATTATTTGTTTTGGAATGAAATCGTTATGACTATTTTTGGCTCTAAATGATTTGATTATTTGTGTTACTTCACGATATATGATGAATTATTTTTTTTTTTTTAGGTGGCCGGGGTTCGAACCCCAGACCTTACATATATTATACATTGTCTCTATCAATTGAGTTAAACTCACGAGGACATCAATCAATTATTCATTTAGTGTCGTAGAAATGTGGGTAAATCAAATTTAAAATTGCCATACTCACCGTTAATGTGGGTAAATCAATTATTCCTACACTATTGAGCTAAGCTCACAAGAGTTCACATGAATATAATAAGGGAAATGTTAACGAGTGCCTCCGGGGCACTCTTTAAGCACCTACAGTAGTAAGATTTTATAAAAGTTTATGCATTTATTGCATTGGAAATTGAAATCTTTACATTTTTTTAAGAATAATTCCTTTTTTTTTGTCAGGTAACCTAGTGGCTAGAATTCACCTTATAAGGTGAATAAGTGCGGTATCCGGGGTTTGAACCTCGGCCCCTGCATATAATAATGCATTGTCCTACCAACTGAGTTATGCTCACGGGACTAAGAATAATTCCTTTATTATGAATAGAGCTGTCAAAACGGGTCGGGCCGTACGGGCCGGTCCGTTTAGCCTGATTAATTATAGGGCTTGGGCCTTAAATATTGGGCCCGAATTTTAATAGGGCTTTTTAGCTCGGCCCTAAAAAGCCCAGTACCCGTTAGGGCTAGCCCGAACGGGCCGCGGGTAGCCCGTTAGCCCGCATAACAAAAAAAATTCTATAAATTATAATATATTTTTCAAATAATTCTTTACTTAGTTGATTATCAAAGTAAAAAATAAAAGTGAAAATTCAATGAATTAACACATATAAATGTAATGTAAAATTATATTTACTCGTTTCGTTATTTATAATTTTAAAGATCGAATATATAAATATCTATAACCATAACGTATCTAATTTATTTAAAATTGTTTTTCTCGCCGTTTTAGTTTACGACTAGTGTACGAAAATGTTTACAATTTATTTTTGTGCTAGACATTATTTAAACATATTAAAAATATTATTTATAAAAAAATTTATAGGAGTATTTTATAGTACTTTTTAATATAAAAAAAAAAATTAATACGGGCCAGCCCGTTAGCTCGCGGCCCGTGTAGGACAGGCTCGGGTAGTATATTTCAAGCCCGTTTTTCAACCGAACTTTTTGACCCGCCCGACAAAACCCGAAGCCCGTTAGGGTAGGGCCGCCCGTTTTGACAGCTCTAATTATAAATGCTTAAAGAGTATCTGAAGACACTCGTTAATAAGACCCATATAATAACCGTACAACGTATAAGTACCATCTTTCCCTTTTCTTTTATAAAGAACGTATTTGGAAACAAAGGAAGTATTAAATGCATTTAAACCTAATATTGAGGCGACCGGTGTGAACATATACAGACAATTATGCTTCATATTATATGGGCATCGGACATGCGTAGACATAATAGTTTCGTGTAGGTTCTATTAATTAAAATCATCGTAGCTAAAGTTTTTTTTTTTAGGCATTTCTCGTTTTTTTATTTTTAATCTTGAATATAATAATTAGTAATTGTATTTGCAAAACTTGATTGAAGTTTGTTAGTTTTGATCATGAAGCTTATAATATTTAAAAGTGTTTTTTTTTAAGCAGAGTTTTTTTTTTTTTGAAGGAGAGTATTATTTTTTTTCTTATGTACTCCAAAAATTACTAAGGGTCGGTTTCATTAAACGGAGATGAAGAGAGATTTTAATGGCTAGTAGGGGAAGAAAGGGAATGAAATTACAGTAATTTTAGGCTATTTTATATTTAGTACGAGGGGATTAGGAGATTGATTTTTATCAAGGAAATATACAAAATTAAACTTTTCAGCTCCCCCCGTTTTAGAAGGGAGATATAATTCGTTTGGGAGAAATTTCCATCTCCGAAATTTTGTTCACTTCACTTTTACGCTTTAGATTTTGTTTGCGAGTGTGAAGGAAAAGGGAGGAGATGGTTTAGGAAAAAAAGAAATAAGCGGGTGAAAGAAATAGAAGACATTTGGAGGGGAGGGCTTTGAGAGTTCATTTTTTTCATAATACAAAACTGTTCTTATTTGGAGAACTAAAAAATTGTATTGATGGAGGATTATGGAGGGTTTTTATGAATTTTTCAAATTTAATCTTTATTGTTATAATATTTTTAAAATTAAAAATATAATAATCATAAGTATTAATTTATCATTTTCTAAAAATTGCTCTTTCAAAAAATGTGAAATATTTCTCCATTTTTCCCTATATTTCCCACCCTCTTAAACCCTACCTTCCCCTCCCTTCCAAACTCCTAAAAAAGGCCCTAAAAGGGTAAAAATACCACAAATAACAAATATTTATTGATTTTTTTTTTAACTTTTTGAGACATAAATTGACATATTTTTTAATATTTAATTTATATTTTTATGTTAACATGTGTCTTAAAGGCACAAGTTAACATTTCCTTAAAAAAAATAGTCCCCACAATGAAAAAATATACATTATGAGAGTTTTAATCTAACGAAAATAAGAGCAGATGAGATGATGGCTAGATTAATGCATTTGTTTTTGACAAAAGAGACCACATAATACGAGTATATGGTCAAAATGTCCCTTCCACGTTTGTAATTGTCCCACTTGACACCCTTTCACGCGACAGAACACAAAATCAGACCTCAATTAAGTCACAAAGCAATTTTAATGTCAAGAACTGAATGTGAATGGTAAGGCGAAACTCCATTCCCTTTGTTAACAAAATAGTAACAATTTTAATCTCACAAAGAACATAAAAGTTCTATGCTCACATGGGTGTGTAATGATCGTTATTGTCTTAAAGTCGAAAAGTTAACACTTACATCTCTATTTTAAAAGAATTGAAGAAATAGAAATGGTTAGTATGTACTTCTAGAAATTCTTAGTATTAATAATAACGGTGATATTTATTTACAGGATGGGGGCGGAGGATAGGTGGCGGTGGAGGTTGATGCAGTATCATATGTTAACTGGGGCGAAACTAAATACTCGATAAGAATTGCACGAACTCTCCTCATTTATTTATTCACTGTAATTTTTGTGGGGAAGTCTGACACTTTATTCATCGCCGGTTGTGTGTCTGTTCGGTTCTTCCAAGTGTGCACGTGGATTGCCTCAATCAATATGGTTTTGTTGGTGGCAATTGTTCTAAGGTGCGCCAATCTATTATGCATCTGATTTGGTATGCTACTGCGTGGGAAATATAGAAAGAAAGAAATAGCAAGTTATTCAATGGTAAAGAAAACTCGACATCTCATATTGTTGACAAGATTAAGTCTCTTTATTATTTGCGGTTGAAGGCGAAAATTCTTAATCTCTCTTTCAAATATTATGGATGGTGGCTTAGTCCGTTCACTATGTTGGGCATAGGATAATGTTATTTCTTTCTATTTTTTAGATTCTGTTTTTTGTTTCCCTCTCTCTGTAAATATGTTTGTGACTCCTGTTCTTTTTTTGGTACACCTTGTATTAGGAAGAACTTTTTGATTGAGTACTATATTCTATTTTAGCCTTTTCAAAAAAAAAAAAATTGGAACAAAACAGTCCCTCTATCTTTGTGTGCGGGTTCTTTAGAATATGCTCTCTATAAAAGATAAGTTAGTTCATCGTAAAATTATATATCAGAATGTCAATGTTTGTGTGGCGGGTTGCGGCAATTTAGAATCTGTAAATCATTTATTTTTTGGTTGTGAATTCATGAGAATGTCAATGTCTTCTATTAACGGGCTGATTTTTTGCAAAAATTTGTTCATTCTTATTTGTCGTCATTTTCAAATTTTTAAATGGTATTAATTATTATTATTTTAAAAATAATCTCTAACTAGTTATTTTACATAGAGAAAAATGTGAAATGAAATCATAAATGACTAAAAAAATTATAGATAAAAGACAAATAATTTATTGAAAGTAACAAAATGTTTTTGTATTAGTTTTATTGATGTGTAAATAACATTAAAATAACAATATGACTGTGTAAATAACGTTAAAATACAATTAAAAATGAATGAATGTAATACCAGATGTATTTCGTTTTTTTTACAAAATAAATATAATGAATGCTACTAATTTGTCTTTTAAATAAAAAAATTCAATATTAAGAGTGAATTAGTAATTAGGGCAAAGTTGGTCCTAAACACTTCTTTCATTGGAACCCACATTTTGAAAAGTTCTCTTATGGGAGTAAATTTCATAAAGTTTTTCTTGCTAATATAAAATCAAAAGTTCCACACTATCTTGTTCTTATTATAACAACCATTTTGGTTGTATCTATCTCTCATTCCTTTGTGTCTGGCATTAGATTGAAAGTAGCTTTCTCTTATTATAAGGCAGAAGAAAAACACTACTAGCTAGTTCCAAAAGTATATTCTCCTTAACCTATATTTTAAATTTAAAAAGAAAATTGGTCTTGTTATGACGAGTGTTCGGATAGTATTTAAACATTTTAAAATAAACAATTATTTTTTTAAAAAGTGAAATATTTTAATTGTCAATACATTGATTACACACATTTTCCAAAAAAGTGCTCTAAGAACACACAAAGGACACTTCTTAATTTTTAATACACTGATTATACACATTTTAATTTTAAAATTACTACTTATGGTCCTTAAAGAATGCTCTGAGGACACTCCTTAACATTTTCAAAAAAATAAATAATGCAAAAACTCGAGAAGGTGCAAGCTTGTGTGTGTTTTTTTTTGTCCTTACCTTTTTTTTCTCCACTTTATTTGAATAAAATTATGGAAAAAAATGTGAACACGTGAAATGGAAAATGGCAATCATGTTGACCAAAAATTATATTATGAGAAAAATATTGTTTGATGTCTCAAAAAATAGGTACATAACACGAGAAGGTCATCCGTGCGCAAGAATTTGAACTTTTGAAGGTTAGTGTGTATTATAAAAAGAGTTTAATGATGGTAAATTAACAGTTTAAAACAACTTTACACCAATCGAAATATTTTAAATTGAGATATAAATTAAAAATATTAATTGATGTGACAATGTTTTAATTAATTGTATGTGCAAAATTATTTTGAACCGTCAACCGACCACCATAAAACTCAAAAAAAATATGTTGTGTATTTTGTACAAGTATATATCTTCTAGTGTGTCGGATCATAGTTCTACATATTGATATAAATATATATTGATCCATGTTAATCACAATATCAATCTTTGAAGTACAGCTGCAACCATAATTTAGAACCATATGTGTCATAGTCACCGTAAATGTGAACAAATTTGTTCAGCAACCAACCAGAAATGAAACAAAAAGACTAATAAGATAAGAATCTAGGCTTCAAGCAGGGTTCAGATTGTAGGATGAAAAAAGGATAACTTTAATGACTGCATTTTTCTTTTCATTTCTACGGAAACTTTAATTTCTTCCTTGCATGCTACAATAAATTGAAATAGCTATAGTGACTAAAAAAAGATAAGACTTAAGCAAATAATCAATTGGGGTGTGGTCTAGCAAAAGGAGTTAGTCTCTCGTAACATAACAACCCAATCGTCGAATCTCAATAGAATGATGTGTTTATATTTAATGTCAGATGGTGACAGTGTTTATATATTACCTCCAACAATGAAAATTTGGAAAATTATTATAAAAAAAAAACTGGGATGAAATTACTATGAGTTGAGGGAAAAAAACAAAAAAAATAGTTCCCGTGAGCATAGCTCAGTTGGCAGAGACATGCATTATTATATGCAGGGGTCAGAGTTTGAACCCCGGACACTCCAATTATTCACCTTAAAAAAAAGTGAACTAGACCTTGACCAAAAAAAAAGTATGAAAATTATATTGGTAATTTTTTTTGTCAAATAACTAGTAGCTAGACTCACACACTATGACTATAAATATGGAACGCAGGGTTTGAACCCCATCTCTTACCTACTTATATCTATGGAGCTACCAACGAATTGCACTTACAAACTTGTCTCGCTTATTTTAACAGAATAAAGGTAAGAAAAGTGTTTAAAAAAATAATGACAAAAGCGAATTAATTAATGAACCCAACATCTTTGGTTGTTAATACTCAGAGATGGTAAACATAGTATTCTCTAAGTGAGAAACCCTAACAAAAAATAGTATTCTCTAAAGATGAGAATAGAAGATGGTGAAGTGGGAGAAGGAAACTCTGATGAGAAACCCTGGATCCAGACATATCGCGGTTCCAGATTAAATTTAAAGAGTGGACTACCACGCTTTGACAATTCATATAAGTACTATCCTAATAAGATGAAAGGAAATTGCTCCAAAAAAATAAGATGAAAGGAAACTTTTTATGAAAAGCCAACGGTGGAATATCAACATCATAAAATACCCAGCAAAAATGTATGAAAGAAAAGGAGAGAATGTCAGTTGGAATGAAAATTTTGATGAATGGATGGGTATTTATAGGGGGCAAATTCAACCATAGAGTGCAATGAAGTGAAGGGGGGTTAAAAAATATGGTCAAAGTTAAATTTCCAGTCAAAAAATGCATGGAACATGCATGAAAACGTCCAACGTTGTTTTTTTGTTACATGTCCAATGTTGTTTTTTTTGTTACATGTCCAACGTTGTTCGAAAGTGGTTCGAATTATATAATCTGAAATCAATCCCAAATTATATAGTTTGAAACGTCCCCAAAATGTGTAACAACTTGTACTTCAGAGGGTTTGAAACATTTTGAATTTTATAATCTGAATGAGTCAAATACAAGATTTTATATGGTCCACATTGCATGGACAATTTTTATGGTCCACGACGCACAATTTTTTTTATAAATTGGTGTTTTTATCACACTGACGTGTGTGTATATTTTATTATGCTTGTTTGTATAATTTTGATTACAATTTTTAAATTTTTATATAATAATAAAAATTATCCGTACATCGATTCATCTACAAATTATTGTCAAAACATATAACGAAATTATTTATCAACTCGGTGTATTTTGGTTTTTTTGTATATAAAATAAAAATAAAATAAAGATCATTTCTTATTGATTATATTTATAGTGACAATTTGTTACACTTTTTTAAGGATAAAGGACAAAAAACTGAACATATACGCATATCGTGTTTGTTAGACGATATATTTTATGTGGTAACAAAAAAAAAACTGTGTTTGTTAATTTTATTTTTTTTAATATTTGAATTCACTCTCATCCATTATCTTTTTTAAATGATAGGGACGAAAAAAATCATACATATACAATTTTTTACATTTTGTTTTAATATTTGGAATTTACCCTTATCTATTTTTTATGTGTTATTGACATTGAGAGTTGATGATAATTTTAGAAGGAGAAAAAATAACCCAAAAGAGGCAAAAGATATTGTTTTCTTTATATATAGTATAAATATAGATAATAAAAACAGAAAAAAAAAATAGATTATGACTCATTACACCACCAAAAAAAACACCAATAGTTTTTTAATTATTATGCTTTATCATTTTTTTCAAAAAAAAAAAAATAAAAGTAAATAGGTTGTAGTAAAAAACTCAGAAAATTAAAAAATTTGTAACAACATTTTTTTTCTCCAAAAACTTACCCAAGAGGCCTATTTTTTTTAGGGTTTTTCCCAAGAGACTTAAAACAATCTTTTTTTTTTGTTATATGCACTGATGCACATTCTATATCTAAGATATGAGAGTGCATCTTTGCTCCATTTTCCAAACCTCCATTTATCCATTTTCACTTCATAGATGTGCGACATGTGGAAAAAATAAAACCAATGGCTGAGATTGAAAGATTTAGAAAATGCAACTGTTTAGTCAAAGACTATTGAGCAATTTGTGATTATTTCACTTAATTTGGGCACCGAGACGCATTCTGAGTTACTCCCTCCTCGAGGTTTCCAAGAAGTGCCATTTGTTATACCAAATCTAAGTGTGTTAAAGGATTGTCTTTGTTTTTGTCATGATTTCAAACAAACTCATTTTGTTATATGGCAGATGAAGGAATTTCGAGTTGAAGAGTCTTGGACTCAATTCCTTAAAATTAGTTATCATAATCTTCAAATAGATAATAACTTTAATTACTTGAACTTTTATGTGTCAACTATATGTCCTTCGGAGAAGAATGATACACTATTATTGAAAACCAGTTGTGAAAGTTCAGCAATTCTATATAATTGGAGAGATAAAAGCGTAAAGAGAATCAAAAAATCTTGGATTATGTTGAAAGCTTGGTTTCGTATTGTTGAAAGTAAGTTCATATTACAATGGTTTATTTGTTTGAATTTATCTTTCGTAAGAATCAATAATACATGTATGCTATATAATATGCCGTGTGACCAATCTCTTATATGATGACTTTGATTTGATTTTATTGTTTAATGATTATGTATTGGCTATTGTTAATGGTTGGCAATCTTTGAATTTATTGAATTTGTTTTGCTCTTATAGTTATATTTATCTTTGAATTTATTGATTATCTGTCATGAATTTAAGTATGAATATATTTTTGCAAAATTAATATATGTTGGAAGATTCTTGTTCTAGTTGTGTTTACCTCCATGTTACGTGTGGTGCAGGCTTCTATTCATGGCGGCGCGATTGGAGGTTGTTGCCGCACAGTTCAACGTTGGCAAGCTCACGACCAAACATCTCTAAATAGATTATGAACATTTTTTTCTCTTTCTTGCATTTTGTAATATTCATGCCTAGATAGTTATTTGGTTTCAACTCAGATTTCTTGAACTGGTTTTTCATTTATCTTGGATTCATGCTAATATATTTGAAGAAAATACAACTCAAATAAAGCCCTAATGCACATTGCACATTAGTGTATAAAATTTTGACTAGATATAATTAGTTTGTTGCCAAGTCAAGCAAAAGCTATGCTTCCATTTGATTTGGTGCAAAAACAAACACTGATGCAATGCAGGTGTGGAAATTGTTTTCCAATATGATTAGTTTGTGGTACTGTCTGTACTGTCTACTAGAAACAATATTTGATGGATGCAAGAACTAAACTATAATGATGACATTGTTGTTATTCTCAAAAGAGGATCCCTTTACTCTTTACATTTCTCAATTTGTCATATATATAAAGGATGATTGCCATATCAAACGAATGCAATAATTCTCAAAAGATGCATGACAATCAATCATCAAAGCAATATAAAATAAGTGGTTCTAATTCCTAAAAAAAAATGTGGTTCTAATTATCTATGATACAAAAAACTCTTGAATCTTTAACATGAAATGTGATATTACAAATGAGATATTTTGGTCCATATTTTCAAAATGTATATTTCCTTAATTATTTATGTATAACTATTTTGAGACATCTCTCCCTTCCTCCCTCTTTATGTTCCAACGTTCTTATCATGAGTCACAATGACTTAATAACTTTTATTTTCTTCTTTTGGTTTGCTTAACAGAGTAAAATAAAAAGTAGTTTAATGTAATATAATTCCTAAGTTATTACTCTGGATGCTCAATGATTTAACTGCTACAAAAAAAACAGCTCTAAAACAGATAAAATAAAATAGAAACAATAACAACTATTAAGGAAACATGTTTCGATTTAACAACTATTAAAGTGTGTTTGGATGGAGGGTTTAAGAGGGGAAATGATATGAAGGTTTACTTTTCTTATTTAAATTACAGACATTATAAAATGATTTTTAGAAATTATTTAATTATCAACATGATAAATGACCATATAATACTTCAAAAATATTTAATTTATTTTAAAAAAACATTTAACATTGTTCGTAATTTAAAAATAAAAGTGAGTTTTTCCCTCCCTTCAACTACCAAACACTCGATCCAAACACACTCTTAACTAATTCATAAGTTATTTGGGTAATTTCATGGTGCCCTTGAGCAATTTTGTGTGTGAGATGAGTAATTTTCGAGTCAAAGTAACAAATCTAAGACCCACCGGCCTATTATATCACCGTTTTCGTCTGAAGCTGTCTTTCCATTCATTCTTCTTCTTTCTCTGCCCTAAATTTAAAATTAAAAATTTCACCATAGAGGTAAATTATCATTTTTTTTTCTTCAATTCAAGTTATTGCTTATATTTTTATTTCAATTTGATTGATTTCAAATTAGGGTTAATTGGCATTTCATTTTCATGTCTATTAATTGAACTGAATTGAATTAAATTGATGATTTTTTATAATGTGCAGTTTCTCTTGAAGATTTTTTTATCTGGTAGTGTTGCTGTGCTTCTATTTTGCTTGTAATCAATATGGCATATAATATTGATGAGATGAAGAGTAAGCACTGCAATGCAATACTCAATTTTGAATTTTGAGTTATTTGAATGTTAATGAATCTTAGACCCTGTTTGGATAAACAACTTAATTGAGTGCTTATAGAATAAGTGATTACTATATAAGTGTTTATGTATAAACCATTTTTATGATAAAAGGTAAAATCCAACCAAATTGTTTTATGTAACCATAAGCTGTTTTCAGAAACAACTTATGGACATGTAGTAAGTTATTCTATTGTTCTATATGCTCTAACCAATGTTTTTAAAACCAAATAAAACCGGACGGTTCGACTGATTGAACCGTGAGCTGGCATTGTCTTTAAATTGTTTAACTACGGTTTCATCCCGGTTCGAGCGGTTTAAAGTAGTTGAACCATGATTCGGAGGTCTTCTTGGTTCGGTGCCAGTTTTAGTTTTTGAAACATTGGTTCTATCAGATTCAACATCTATCATGCGTGTATTTTTATTTTTTTTGACAAAATATCATGCATTTCTCTGAACTTGGAAATTTTGAAAAACATGCAGAGATTGGCATAGGGCTAATTGGTTTTGGCATCTTCTTCACGTTTCTTGGCATAATTCTTTTCTTTGACCGTGGTTTGCTTGCTCTAGGAAATGTGAGCTCTGCTTCTATAATCTAAATCTCTTTTATATTTTTCTTTAGAATAGGGATTCATGTTGACTTAATTTTGGTTTTGGCGTCTGGAATCAGATATTTTGGTTGGCAGGGGTAGCAATTTTGCTTGGTTGGCGTTCCATGTGGTCACTCTTCACTAGTAGAGCAAACTATAAGGTATAGTGAATACGATTTTTTCTGTCCATTAATAAAACATTTTATTTCTCATGACATTCTTATCCCTAATGTATTAGTGAATACTGGTAGGATGTCGTCAGACATCACAAAATTGTTTTTGTGTTTTACCTATGAAGCACTGACACTGACACATAGACTCCGGTAACAATTTAAGAAAATAAAAATGATTGAACGTAACTACATGTGCCAGTGTCTAACACTGACACGTGTCTGTGTCGGACACTGGACACAACTTTAATCTGAAGTGGCGGTGCTACATAGTTTTTACACAGATTGTAGTTCCTATTGTGTGACTAGAAGTACAGATTTGAGTTGTCGAATAAGCCTCTTGCAAATGCAAGGTAAGGCCTCTTGTCAAATAAGCCTCTTGTAGTGGGATGGGATCTCTTGCACTTGTTTGCCCTTTTTTATTCAGTAAGGGTGTCTAAGTTAGCCGTTGTGCTAACTAAGATTAAGTCATTAAAAAAACTGTTATATTAATAAAATAATTCTCTCATTCTGTGTATTGAAATGTCCTCTCTAGATCTGCTAAACTGGATTGATTGCTTTGTATATCACATCAGCATAGGAGTTTAATAGATGATAGTATTGAAGCAATGGGTAGATACATCATACATGTATACTTAACAAGAAGCATCTTCAGTTTTTTCTGCCTTTCTATTTGTGTTTGACCAGTTTTGATATCTGTACGATAGTTGATACCCTGGTAAATTTACTGTACAAATAATAACATTACAAAATTTCCCAATCCACATTTATTTTGGAAAAACACCAGTGTCGTGTGCAGTGGGAAATATCTGTGATCATATTCAAAATCTAGTTGAAAAGTTTCCTGCAGTCCAAGGAAAATGCAGTAGGTAGCATTAATATATGAAGCAAGACAAAATATATTTCCGACATATCCCTTAGGTTTGTCATTTTCTGATGACTCGTTGATTGAGAGGCTGTTGACGAATTTTTTACAGCATACTATTTTGCATTTTCATTGTTTCAACTTTTAATGATTACTTGGACAAAGAAACTGGACTTCTGTTTTTTCCAGCAAAATAGTTCCTACTTTTCCACTTGCCAGTTAGAGGTTATTTATTGATGTCAATTTTCTTTTGAATCAAATAATTTCCATCGATCAATTTTACTTGAAGTACTCCTTGGCAAAAACGGAAGTTTACTTGAAGCACTAGCACCAATGAACTGAAGAATTGTTTTTTCTGACTTCTAATGAAGCATAAAATCTTATATATTTTTCTTTAACAGTACTTGGCTGCATGGTTATATGCTTCAACTTCATTTTTGTATGTGATAGTCTGATAGAGCTTCAAGAAACAGATATTCTACTTTAGAGTTTAATTCATTCCTGTCATAATCTAGTTTGATATAAGTTTTTAAAATTATTTATGAATGGATAATGAAGCATTCTATATGGAAATAAATAACATTGTTTACTTCTTTTGTAGGGTACAGCATCATTTCTTCTAGGCCTCTTTTTCATTTTTGTGAGGTGGCCAATAGTTGGTATAATACTTGAAATATACGGTTGTGTTTTCCTCTTCAGGTTAGTTGATTCCTAGATGACTTCTTGAACACTCTACTATACTACAAAATTTATCATTACGCACTTATCATTGTTGCTTTTGGTTGCAGTGGTTTTTGGTCATCTGTCAAAGTGTTCCTCTACCATATCCCAGTTGTTGGATGGGTTATACGGTTTATTGCACGTAAGTTTTTGCTATACTCTTTCTCTCAACCTCCGCCTCCCCCCTCCTGCCCTCTCCCTCTTTTTGTATGTCTGTCTGTCTCTATCCACTTGTATGTATGCATGTGTATGTATTGAAAGAAATATAGATAGCGTAGGTTTATTGTAGCTTCAAACTAAATGGCATCGATCCCATAGGGCCATAAACTAACACTTTTCAATATGCTTTGCATTTGGTATGATTTAATTCAACTTGGAGAGTAATTCAGTATATAAATATATTTCCTGTCTGTATCAATAAGGTTTGCAACAACCTCTGCCCATATGACAGGTGGGACATCAAATGGAATTATTTGAGTGTGATTTACTTCATTGCATACCTATATGATGACTTGCAAAGAGCTTGACAACCATACGTGATTAGCATGATTAACATCCATGTGTGTGTTGCAAATATGATCGGCGTGATTCACTTCTAGATTGACTGTGTTTTGGCATGATTAACTTCTAAGATATCCTATTCTCACCATATCCCTTTATGCGAGTGTTTGACATGGTTAACTTCACTTCATAACTATTTGATAATGTATATAGAACTTATTATTTCCATTCTGCTCTTTTGCAGCTCCTTGATTATGGCAGAAGGAGATTTCGTTGTTGCTTCTAACTCTAGGGGCTCATAAAGCAGTTTGGTTTCCTTGGCGTTAATGATTTGTCTGATAGTCTATGCTTGAATGTGATGTTAAGCTAGCTTTTGTAGTTGTTTGCCATAAGGCATATAAGCATCTTTTACCGAAATTTGTCGTGAAATTTAGTTTATATTGTTGTGGCCATATATGTTGATGCTTCAAGGCTCGTAGCGTCCTTAAGTTTTCAGTGTAAACAAGAACAAGGATACAGGCTGGTTATGTTGTTTAGTCGTCTTCCAGCATGAAGGCTCACTCCTGACGTAGACTTGTACATGTTTGGGTTGGTGATGATTTCGGTAAATCTACAGTTTGAAACTTCAACAAAATAATGTGATGGTGTGTAAGCCAGCATTAAGGATTGACAGTTACATGTCTTGTCATGACCTAATTTCCTTTTAATTGTATACTTTTGGTTATGAAAAAATTAGAGGAAAATTTGTTTTGGGGGATTTTAACTTACATAGTAATCATATTTTTGTAAAACTGTTTTATCTCTAAATATTACTTTGATTGATAGATCAAGGGGATTCGATGTTCATTTAATGTTACTTTTATTTTAAGTATTTTAATAACATAGCTAATAATATCAATGTTCATTTAAAAATTAATTATAATGTTTTTTAAAGGGAAAATAAATAAATTATAATCTTAGTGAGCTGAATAAGATCACATGAACGGTGAAATTCTAATCTAATCTAAATATTTTAAAGTCTATAACTAAAATAAAGGTATTGGAAGTGCTATTAGGTAGGAAAAATAAGGTCATTTGATAAAAGACAAAGAATTCACAATAGGCAACAAAGTATTATCCAACAACAGGTCAAAATCCACTGCTATAGCTCAGTGTTGATAATGTGCTTACAAGTTACAACCAAGGGCTATCCAACAACATGTCAAAATCCAACTTATTGAAGTGATAATGATCAAAAGTTATAACATCTAACATAGGGCTATTTGTTTATCTCCAGTTAAGAGAGTTTGGAAAGAAGGGGATTGAAGGAAAGAGGAGTACAGCGAACCAAACGATTACATAAGCAAAAGAGGCAAAGGAATGGGACCAGAATAAGTGTTAGTTTTCCTCCTGCTAATGCATGTGCAAACCTTAATTATCAATCTATTTTTGGCAAGTTATCATATGGAGAGTCAGATGCTTGACAAGGCATTCTATGAAGAGGAGGCCAAGAGGTAATTGCTTAGCATTTGAGCACCAGGTTTATTTTTTAACAGTTCAGATTATCATAGTTAGTCCATTAGGTCAAAAGTTAAATTTGAATGGTTAGCGTCATTGCGCTAGAAGGAAATCGGTTACTTAAATATAAAAAATTTGTGCTCTGTAGCACCAACACTTCTGATGGAAGGTGTTTTCAGTGTCAGGCACGTGTTTAATATGTGTCTAATTCAAAATTCACATTATCCAATTGAAGATCATTAACTCATCAAATAACTAACAACATACCACAAGCTTCTAACTCATCAAATGGGTGAGAATCACTCTATCTAGCAAGCAAGAAATCTACTATGTCATCGCGGAATACCGTACCAATCTCCATGTGATTAAGAGTAGCCAGAAAAGATGCATTAATGTTACATTTCAATCAATTGGGAAGAGGCTTGGTCCATTGATCTCGCATCCCATCTACCGGAGAGCGAGAAGGCTGCTGTCGAATGGCCTGAGCACTACACCAACCTTGCAACAAGTGTTTGCTTCGCATCACGACATAGTCCGCAGAATCAAATAAAGGTACCTGGAGAATTTTATTGGCCGTTGTTGCATCAAACAGCTGAGAAATTATCTCAATATTCCAACATTTGACTTTTTAGGATTAAACAACTTGATTAGAAAACTGAAAAATCAATAAATAATAGATTAGTGCAATATATCATACTAATAAAAAAAACCAAGTGTTAAAATTTATGTATTCGATTTGGTTTGATTCGATCGGTTTTCAAAAAAGAAGATTCAAAAAACATATATAAATATTTGCGAGCTCTTTAAGAGATAATTGGTTTTAGATTGAAGTTTTTAACCAAAATATATGAGTGAAGTTTAATGAAAGTGTTGAAAAATTGCTAAAGTAGTTTGAAATTCCATCTCTTAAAATTGACTACAACAAGATTTGAAATGGGTAATGTATAGACACATAAAGTTGTTTTGATATTCTTATCCACAAAAAGTGACTATTAAAAATTATATAAAATCAAGAAAAACTAGAGAATTGATAATATAAGAACATGTTTTGGCTTGTAAGGATCCAAAATTTCACGGTAGGTTTAAATTTTTCTGTAGATATATGAGGTTCTCGTAGGTGGTTTATAAGCATTTCTGAAACACTCTTTAAAGTTTGAAGTCAATCCTAAACTCTAATGAACTCGCGAAATTCAACTCATTTAAACCTTCATTTATCAATAGAAAATGTAAATTGCACAAATTGTGGATGCAAATAATAGAAGTGATTAGTGAATGTAAAAAAAAATCCAAAAACTAGACCTTGTACCATGTTGGGTCATGGAATTGATGAAAGATACCATATTATGTTAGATTGAAGTCCTTGTATAAAAACAACGTAATGTGTGTCTGTTATATTATCTTTGAATGATTCATATAAAATTATTAACATCCAATGGTGGTCTCTTGTGTTACTGGTACGTTTTTTTTTCTTTACTTTCTTTTCTCTTTCACATTTATATATTGGTTAAAAAATATGTTCAAGTAAATTATGTGAATAATTCACATTATAAAATTGCGACATATATTCTGAAGTAGAGGAGTAGATTTTTAATTGTGACACTACCGGAAATCAACGCACGAACACTACAAAAATCTTGAAGTTTCCATGAAGATGATTGTTTGAAAGCAAATATCTCAACCTTGTCCTAATACTCATATATTTTATGACAAGATCATCATCTTTTAAAATTGGCTTTGAAAAATGACTAAAGGATAGCACTTTTCTGAAAGAAAGAAAAAAATTAATCCCTTTTACATTCATCACAAAAAGTTTGACGTAATTACGGCATGATTTTGATAAAATTTCAAAAATATAACATTTGTCAAAAATCAAAATCATGTCATGGTCACACACCATGATTTCACAAATTTCAGTACTAATCTAAACATAGTTATTTCCCTTTTCTTTTCTTGATTTCTCATAAGTCAATGAAACAATCATATCTACGTTACAAACATTGACATTTGAAGTTTGATTCATCACGGTGTAAGAATTTGATCTCTTATGCGATACTCGAACTCGTCCATATCTATTTATTTTGATAGACGATATGACTTTATATAAAATCGTATTTCAATTCTATTTTAAAATAATACATTTGAATATGTAAAAATTTAATGTATGTTATGATGCTTAAATTACTAAAAATGTTAACAAATTTATAACTTCATACAAAGTACAAAATCTAATAAGAGAAAAGATAATATGTGTCGTCAGTGTAAACAAGTTTTACACAGACGTCTGATAAGAATGTAGTGTTTCGAAGTTCTTTTAAAAATAAAGATTACAAATAAATTAGGATAGATAACAATATGATTGATTCTTAGTGGATCTCTGTCTTCTCGGCAACTTTATCCTTGTCTCTCCAAAATCTATTACAATGACAACGCAAGTCAATCATATGAATAGTACAACAACCGGCATAAATCTAACAAGCTATTGTAATGTACCAATTTCGAATCCAGTTCAACAAAGTTGAATAGCTAATTTTCAACCAAGTGACCTCTAGGAAAACCGGAAAATCTAACAAGCTATATTGAATATGGGCAAACAATTATATAGGTTCAGATAAAAAGGGAACACTAATAACAAAAAATAAAACTTAGGAGCCATAGAAAATAACCTACCTCTTGATCAACTTCTATAGATTTGGTCATGTTAACAGCCTTCAAAACATCAAAAAGAACATTAGCAATCTGATATGCCTTGGTAAGCTGTGTGCTGGAAAGAAGAGACAAACCATCATTATTCATCGTACAATTGCTAGAAAACACACCAGTCATCTTTATCAGCATTTTGTAAAGCTTTGATATATTTTTTGTAGTAATGCGGATAAGAACTCTGCGACTCGCGTGCATCACTTTTCTTTACCCTTCCCTTCAAAGTTGGATCATTTTCCTAGCAATTATGCAACAAATGAAAACACAAGGACTCAGCATAAAATTATTGAAGTTACTTTCAAGAACAATGGCCACCTTAATGTTATTAAAGAAAACCGTATGAATTATTGAAGTACCAACGCGTGTCCGACATGACACATGCAATTATATTCAATTATGTCATTTTCTTAAATTACTACTTGTGTTGACATGTTATTGTCCGTGTCATGTCAGTGCTTCATGAAATAGCATATCGCGAAACAATACTGATTTGTTTAAATTCCACTATGGTATAACAACAATGAAAAGTAAAAGGATGTTACTCTTTCAAGGCGTTGAAGAAAGGTGGTCTTGAATTGGTGAACACCCCGACCACTTGAAGTAGGATCAAACCTATGAGCTTTCTCAAAGGCCTAAAAGCGACCTACGATGCAATAATATCGAGATCACCAAACACAGCATAAAAATAACCTACGAGTAATTCGCCAAAAAGAATGGAAGAGGTTGATTTTAGAAACACACTTACATAAATAAGCAACTCTAGGATGAGTCTTTTCAACTTCATTAGCAACACAAAGAATGGGTGCAATTTCTTCAACGAGAGAGGAAGGAACAACCTCACTGTCAAACATTGACTCTACTACATTCCCTGCGGTCTTCATTGAGAGAGAAATAAGTAGCCGCAAAAGAGAAAGGGTTTGTTCCAAATTCTAGGTTTGGAATTGCAGGTGCTTCTTTTTGCTTTTATAATTAGAAAGATTTGTATTTTTGTTCCAAATCCTAAGATAGAAGGAGGAGATTTTGACTTTTTATTTTTTCAAGTCAAAATACTCAACTAGTTTTTTATGTTTACAAAGATAAATCACTCAACTAATCATCTATCTTATTTCAAATAATGATTCAATTATTTATCTTTTGATTTTTTTCATTTTTAAACTTCTATGTTCTAAAATATTAATATTATTATCCTTTTTATGTGAAAATTCCCAAAATTTCAATTTCTTTAAAAAATAAGTTGAAGATTTGAGTTATTTTAAAATTATAAATATAAATGCAGTGTTTCTATAAGATATATGTGAAAACAATGCTATGTGTTCATCGTGAATTTTTTATATGTGAAAACAATGTTATGTGTTCATTTTTGAATTTTTTGTGCTCATATATTTATATGTACGGATCTTTTTAGTGGAAGCAACCATTTTGGTCCTTAGATGTGCATCAAAAATACAAAATAGTCTCTAATTCCAAAATATGCAAGCCATTTTAGTCTCCGACGTTAAATTTGGTCGTTAAGTGTACAAAAAAGTTGAGTTGACATTTTTTCGAATAAAGAGATGGTGTGACATGACATTAGGGGCGAAAGTGACATAAACAAATGTTGACGTGGCACTGACATGGCGTTATGAGACACTTGCACAATTAAAGACATATTTGCCCCTAAAAATGAAATTTACTTTGTTTTAATAAAGGGTAAATTTGTAACTACATAAGTAATTAACATTATTAAATTATACTTCATTCAATCTTTCTCTTCTACCTTCAGGAAGGAGAATCTCGTTGATCCTAGATAAGGTCGGTTGTTAGTCATAAGAGTTGTTTGCCTAGCCTTGCCACCTAGTGTTTGTGGACATATCAGGATTTTGAATTGTAGTGTATTGTCGTACTAGATTGTGAGCCATTCGTCATATCTTACGGGGTTTAATAGTTATGAAGCGATTGAAGATTGGAACCTCAAAAGTGGTTAGCCTGCCGAATACTGATGATAAACAAAAAGCGGACTTATTTTGTTTCATATGTAAAAGAAGGAAAAGACAAAAGATAGGGGAAAAAAACAAAAGAAAACACCAAGTTTATGAATTTTACATCTCATTACATCAAAGTGTAACTTAAGACTAAGATAGGAAGGAGGAGGATGAGAAACAACAATAGTCAAATTAAAAGATTCACGATGCCCTAAGTTTGCTAAAAGATCCGCACAGTTATTGACTTCTCTATAAATATGAGACATTTGCACAATCTAATCCTAGAGATTGAGAGAATGAAGAATATATTCCAAGATGTTGGAGTGTATAAGTGGATGCGACACCCTTTTTCCTAGGCTAACGAAAGTCAAAATCTATAGATAAGCTTCTAGCAAGCTTTGTTTAATTGTGGCATCAAAGTTGTTCAAATATCTTGATTATGTCTTATCTTGTCTCGTTAGCTTAGCATCTTTGCTGGTCACGGATGTACATAATGATATTATGATATATGATTTTATATTATATCTTGCCTAGTTAGCTTAGCAAGATGACCTGATGTAAGATTTTTACATGTTATATAACTACTTACATGTGAGTATAATAGGATCGTTTTTAAAGGGAGTTGTGCATATCTTAAGCATTTTAACATCATTTATCATAATAAGTGTTTGGGTATAAATGTTTGATTGTGTAAAACTATTTTAACTATTCGACATAAAAGTAAATCGAAACGAGATATGACTATTTTGCTTGGGGTTAGAGACAATCAGCCAAGCGTAACAACTGCAATCTCTCGATCAATAATGGATTCTAGCTCTTTAAAAGATATTATCACAATCACTCAATAACATCATTCGTGTCCAAATGAAGTCGTGATTTCTAATGGATTATTTAAATGTCGATTTCCCAAACTATTTAAACAATCACAAAGTCGATTGGATTGTTTAATCGACGATTTCCCAACCTATTAAATGATCCAAAAGCATTAAGTTTTTGATTACAAAGTGATTATCAAAGATTAAATCCTATGTCTAGAATGAAAACTTAGATAGATTATTATTCTAACCCTAGATCCAAAAGTATTTGTCAATAACATTTCAAATCTTAAATAAAGCTTTAAATGCAAGAATAATAACAATATTGAATAAATAAGCTAGAACCATATATTAAATGATCAAGAGTTTACATAATGGCTTGTTTGAATACCTCAAAACCCACAAGGGTAGATGTAGCTACATATGTCTATGAAAGCTTGGCAAAGGATGAAAGAAAGATGAAGATTCCATGCTAAAATTCATGGTGTCTCAACAAATCTTGGGAAGAATCTACTTCTAACAACCTTGCTTTGTGTTTCTCTCTCTAGAAATGCCCTATTTCTCTCTCTAAAATGCAGAAAATTGCAATAAAACAGTAGTATTAAGAGATGAAAGTGAAGAAAAATCTATTTATATGGGCCAAGTCTGCGCAATTTTGCTAATAGCCAAATATTTCGCTATTAGCGAAATGTATGAAATCTGCCTTTGCACCAATGGAGTTGCTCCACATGTCCCTTATCCACTTGACTTTCCTGAAATTCGCTGAAACTTCGCTGATGGGGAAACCTCCCTGGAAGATTTTCGCTAATGGCGAAGTTCTGGCTAATGGCGAAAATGTTGCATTTTTCTTCTGGACTTCGCCAAAACTTCGCTGATGGCGAAAGCTCCCTGGAACAATTTCGCTAATGGCGAATTTCTTGTGAACTTTGGCTATTTTTTATCCTTGCTTGTATTTTCCTGCACAAAAAGGGCTGAGTAAGGCATCTAAAGCATAAATGGCATTAATGCATATAATTGAAGTTTTTCCATCAATAACTTGTAAAACAAATCACCAAAATGCCTAAACTAACACATGAATTAGATCACTTTTGAGCACTTATCATGACCCCAGCTGAAAAGGTATTTTTTTTAGAGATCCGGTTAAAAGTAAGTTAAATGTAAAATTATTTATGTTTCGATACATCCGTGTAAAAGTGGATTGAACAATACATTTAAGACTTATTAAATCGAATGGAAATTTAAGGCTAAAATCAATTGTAGCAATCAAAAACCACAAATTCAGGTTTCAAGTAGAGTTGATTCTACACGTAAAACAATTCAACTTTAATACATTTAAAGGTATCAAAATCAATTCTAGATCTGAAGAATCGACTTAAACCCCTCTAAAATTAAAACCAAACATACATTATATCAATAGTGATAATGTCATTTGTCCATGGTGAGAATATTAACCATTTGCCCACTCTTTAGAATTGTGTTTTTTTACATATAATTCTTTTTATTGTTGAGCAATATGTAAGGGGAAAAAAGATTGTTTACTAATATCAAAGAATGTCATGATTAAAAAAACATAGAGATTGAAATGTCTTTTTGTAGATAACTTCTTCTCAATAAACTTTCATTAACGTGCAGGCCCATACTTGATTCTAGAAACCAATAGATCCTTAGTAGAACTTCCTTAGTAAACTGCAATAACTAATTATACAAAGAAACAATTAGATCCTGATTGGCACCAGAATGAAATAAATAACCAATGAACTGACACATAATTTAATAAGGTTCTTCTTATATATTCAGTTATTTTTAAAAGCATAGTTAAGTTTGAGTATAGCAAAACAATAATAAAATTTAAACCAAAATTCTTAAAAATGTACAGTCAGGGGACATAAAAGGAAGGTAATTGAAGTACTTACGAAGCGGAAAAATATCACTAGAGCACAAAAATTTTCAAGTAGGACATGAAGACGACTTCTTGCAGTATTCTGGACAACAAATACAGGGAATAGTAGTAAGAAACATATAACTATATACAAGAAAGCGTAAGAAACAACTAAGAATATGATAAGACAATGTCATAACTTTCCAAGTCCAAAACAATAACTCTCTTGAAGCAGTCATAACTCAATGAGTAACCATGATTTTTATCTTTTGCAACCGTACCAAAACCTTTAAAGTTAACTATAAGTAACAAAATTTATTTCTGTGGAGCCACATATCCACTCCTATCAGAATTGACTGCAAAGTAGAGGGATAAAATGGAGAGGAAAGGCCTCCAGTACTATGTAGCACCGAAACTTCGGATTCAAGGCATGTCCGACACCCACGTTTCAAAAAAATAAACATTCTCGACCCAAATTTTCTCCCAAAAAGTAATCCAGTATCATCTAAAACAAACAAATCTACAAGAATCAGAGTAAGTCAGCTAATATAGCTATGTTGGTATGGGCATATGACACAGTTACAAAGCAGAAATCAAGATCAATTTTACTAGATATCATACAGATTATATGTAAATGATTGCCTTACAACAACATTAATAAAAACGAACATATTTTGTAGTATACACAACAACATTATTCAATTTTACATACCTCCACAAAGCAATCATGCTGCAAGTAAAACACCTATAACTTTTGCACCCCGGTTAGTTGTACGGTTCTGTACAAGGCCAGCTTCTTTGACAACGTTATTCAAAGGATGATCGGAAACAATCTCCAAAATTGAGTCCACATCACTACTACTATCAAGAATAGTAAACCACCTTGCAATTTCAGTCAATTTTTGCCTCCGGATAGCAGCCACGACATCAGTTAGCTGATCTTGTGCAGGAACAGGATCTCCATTAAGTGCACTTTCTCTTAGTGCTTCATGCATCTTCAAACAATCAACAACTTTCTTGACATCAGATGTTCTAATATTAATCGCCACATTTTCACATGTTTCACAAATGGTAGATCCAAGATGGGCAAACCATTTGAGAGCACAAGCATAGTGTACCATAGTAAGTTCATCTTTACAGCTACCACCAAATGGAATCAATGTATCTTCATGGGACACAACAATCTCCAAACAATTCTTACATTCAAAAATCTCTCCATCAGGTCCAACAAATTCCATTATCTCGGATTCACTTTCAGAGTTGGCATCTATAACTGAGGTGATACCCGTATATTCCAAGGCAGCATCTCCTTGTTTGTCAGACTCAGCACAACGGCACAACGTACAACTCTTCTCTAAGCACATTATCTCCACCTTAGAGGAGCTGCTATTGTTAACTTCTTTTTTTTTTTGCACGTGTGTTATTTTCTTTATCCATCTAAACACAAGAAATTTCAATTTCACTTCATTGTTATTTCCATTTCGAGTCTCAACAATTTCAAATACATGTAACTTAACCTAAATCGGAACAAATTCATCATCGAATCACCATAGAGATTGCAAACAAATATAGAAACAGTTGAGAATCATGTTTATAGACCGAAACGTGAATTTCTTGTTTTATTCCTTGAACTTCAATGCAATCAGTGTATCTAAACAATGAATCTGCACTAGTAAGAAAGAAAGAAAGAAAGAAGAATAAGAAATCCAAAATCACAAAGCAAATTCAGAAATTTTGAAAGAAATCTGTAACATATTAGAAATCTTAGATAAGAGGACGAGAATCAGGAACACATCAGGTAACATCGACTAGAATGAAGATCAATCGAATGTGATTGAATTTTGGCGCCAAATGTTCTTCCGTTGGCACCTGTGTGACTCGTGAGAGAAGAAAACGTTAATGGAATTTGAAATCGCGCTTTATTCTCAACCATTGCTTTTAAACTAATGACTCTAATTTATTCTTATCATTTTTTTTGACAAGAATTTATTTATTCTTATCATTCTCAAATATAAAAGCAATTCTCTCATATATATATATATATATATATATATATATGAGGCAGGATCCGTTGACACCAGGTGTAAGTCAAAAGACTTACACCAAATCCTGACCATTCAATTTGATCAATCCAATGGCTTATAATATTTT